>JAEEGL016444525.1_pt1 | contig 12094 bp, 5 predicted proteins | sample 9134231 | NCBI WGS metagenome assembly JAEEGL01 (sample SAMN16246548, study PRJNA631951) | gut metagenome | biome: gut microbiome; feature: rumen; material: fiber-attached | host: Bos | place: Iran: Karaj | collected 2018-10
AGATTATAAAATCCCTGTAGAGGAAGGAACCTGGGATTACACTCTTTCGGCAATGCTTAAAGATGTACCTTACAGCGGAACTACCCGAAAGGAAATCAAAAAGGGCCTGGTAAATACAATCAGCTTTAAGCTTTCTTCTGACATTCATTATGGAAAACTTTCCCTTATTGTTTCCTGGTTAAATGCAGAAGAAAACAGCAATGCAAATAAAATCATAGCTACTTTAAAAGATGCCGAGCAGACAAAGACAATAGCTACAAAAATTATAGAAGATGAAGATATCATACAAAAATCTGCCGCTATCATTTTTGACAAAGACAGTAACGGCAGCGAGCTCCCGGGCGGAGTCTATTATCTTTCCCTTGTGTTCTATAATGAATACACACAAAAACCTCTGAACACAACAGAGTATTATGTAAACATTGCAGAAGGTCTTACAACCAAAGCAACACTCAAGGTGAATCTTAAGGAAACCTTTAAGGTTATCTATCATGATAACGACGGCCAGCTGAAGGATGGCGAAGTAAAAACCTTAAAGTTCTCCATGCTGAGCGACGAAATCACCCTTCCTCAAATGACCCGCGCAGGCTACTTCTGGGGCGGCTGGTACAAGACCGCAGACTTCTCCGGCGAGCCAATCACAAAAATCACCCCATCCACAATCGCCGCAACCGATTTCAATGTTTATGCAAAGTGGCATGAGCCTGTTCTCTATGTCTCGGAAACAGGAAATGATTCAGCAGATGGTTTGACTACAAGTACAGCTCTCAAAACAATTGATCGTGCTTGTGATAAAATTGCAGATCATGGTAATTCAGAATTGGACTGGATAATTAATATTTCTGGAAGTATCACTGGAAAAGTTTCCAGCTCTGCTACTGGTTCAGCTGCTTATACTCAGTCAAATATTTCTATAAATCCGGAATATGCACGTTCTATTTTGATTACAGGACAGAATTCTTCAGCAGAAATTAACAGAAATCTTAGTCGTAGTACTAACTCTACCAGTTCAACAGGAACTGTTCTGGTTGTTGATACAAGTGTTCCTGTAACAATTAAGAATCTTAAATTGACAAAAGGACACACAGGTTCATTAGAAAATCCGGGAGGAGCACTTCGTGTTACAAGCGGTTCAACCGTTACTCTTGGTGATGGACTTGTCATTTATGATAACTATGCCGATTATGGTGGAGGAGTATATAATGCCGGAACCTTATATATTAATGGTACGGCTCTTATTGGTAGTCTGGATAATGAACATGCTGCAAATGGTTATGATTCCAACTCTTACAGTGCAAACTATGGAAATTATGGCGGTGGTATTTATAACGAGGGTAATCTGTACCTTGGATATTCTGAATATAATGAAAGTAAAAAAACAGTTGCCAAATGGACTGGACAGATTCGTTATAATTATTCTGGTAGGGGAGGGGCAATCTATAATACAAAAGACGGCGTTGTGGTAATGAATTCTGGAACATTATCCTGGAATGCGTCTGGTTCTTCTGGTTCAGGTGGAGGTGCTGTTTATAACCTTGGTTCTTTCACTATGCAGGGAGATGCTGTTATAGAATATAACTGCTCAAATGATAAAAATGGTGGTGGTGTATTCAATAAGTGGGAATCTTCTACAGAATACGGTACCTTTACTATGGCTGGTGGTCAGATAAGTAAAAATGAAACAACAAGTCCTCATAGTGATACAGGACATGGTGGTGGTGTATTTAATTCCAGCATAATGTACGTATATGGAGATGCTATAATTGGAGACAAAAATGCTCCAACAAATGAAGAAGTAGCTTCGAGCAAAGAATATGGTTCGAATTATGCTGCAGGACATGGTGGCGGTATTTGTGTAGATGGTTCTCATGCCCAATTATATCTTGGTTATGGAAACGAGGCTTGGACAGGCGGTATTTATTATAACTATGCAGAGGATAATACAACATATACTGGCGGCGGTGGACTTGCTGTTAAGAACAGTGCTACAGTAATTATGAAAAGCGGTACAATTGCATATAATGGTACCAACAAAATTGGCGATGATGTTTATCTCGGCAGTGATAATTTTACTTTCGGTGGAAGTGCTAAAGTTATTGGAGAAATAGAACAATATAGTTCATATACACTTCAAATTGATGATGCTCTTGGGTATTTATCGAATAATGCCATTACATTAACTCCATGTTCGGATACTCCAAAAACAGCGTATTATAGTAATCAACCAGTAATTGCTTTAACTAACGCGGCTAAGAACGCTGGCGTTACACTTTCAACTGTAATTCCAAAATTCTATATAACTCCATTAGTCGAAACTGCAACTGGAAAAGAAACTAAATGGCACATAAATCCAGAAGATGGAAAAATAGTAATAAATTCATCTGCTGGTGTTTCTGCGGCTCTTGATGTTTCAGGCTTTGACATTGTTGTAAAGAAAAATTCAACGGTTTTTGCCAGCGGACAACTTTTAGAAAATCCAACCGGTTCCTTTACTTTGACCTTGTATTCTGCCGGAGGTGTAACAGCAAGTGGAAATAGTGACATTTATTGTATGTGGAAGGTTGATGGTGAACAACTTGAAGCTCCACAAGTAGATGGTAAGAATGGAATGATAATATCTCCTGGTTATGCTCCTGCAGGAATTGAATATGTATCTGATAAATCAATTAAAATTACCTGTACTTCTTCTACAAATGAACCAACTATAAGTCCTGGCGTGCATGATATAGCACTTATGGTATATTGCGATGGTGATACCGATATCTTTACATTACAGATTAAAAAATAAGGAGAGAGAGAATGAAAACTATGAAAAACATAATAAAGACAACCTTCATTTTTCTTTTGATGGCGGGAATTCTTTCCTGTAGTAACCTTTTATCGGAAAGCAAGAGTGAAAGCAGTCATAGTGAAAGCAGCGGTTCTAAAACAAGTTTAAGAATAAATGTTGAGGATACCTCGGTTTCTCGAGCTGTTTATCCTTCTACAGATGCAAGCTATCTTACAAACTTTGTAATAAAAGGTAAGAAAACCGGGTCGGATGCAACCCCTGCACAATTAGGTACAGCAGCAGATTATACGGCTCTTGGAAAGCTTGTTATTACCTTTGAAGACGGCGATGAAGGAAATTGGGATATAAGCCTTGAAGCCGGTTATAAAATAGGCTCTGGAGCAAGTGAACAGACATTAATTTTTTCTGACACAAAAACTGTAAATATTCAGAAAAATATTATGAATACAGTTTCCTTTGCATTAAAAAATTCTGATTATAATTATGGCGGACTTAATCTTACAATAAATTTTGATGATACAACTAATACTATTGATGCAATTTTCCTTAGCCTGCGAGATTCTTCTAACACTTTAATAGAAGATGGAACAGAAATTACTACTTTTGAAAGCATCACGGGGGGTAAAAGTTTTACATATTCACGTTCTATTTCAGATACTGAAAAGCGACTCGAATCTGGCCTTTACCATTTTATGCTTCAATTTTCTTCTGATTCCGATTTGGTAACATCATATTCAGTTAATACATATGAAGCATATATCAATATTGTAAACGGGCTTACAACAACAGCAACCCTAAATATTGCAGTAAATCAGATATACGATGTTAGTTATGAATATTATGAAGATGGAAAAAAGCTTCCTGTAGAAAACGGCCAGACCTTCCCAACAGGTGTAACAATTAACGGAACTGGAGTTTTACCTGTAAAATATTTTTCAGCAGGAACACCTTTGCCAGCCCTCACACTGGATGGTTATGTCTTTGCAGGCTGGTATGATGCTGCAATCGGTGGAAACAAATATTCAGCAGCGGCAGGCTTTCCTGCATCAGGCACTTCGAAAACTTTCTATGCAAGATTCATTAAACCTGAGCTTGTAGTATCTTCAAATGCTTTTGATGGTTATCCATCAATTGATGCTGCTATTTACTATATTGCATCTTTGGGAGATTCAAGTAGTAATTGGACAATAAATGTAAATGCATCCGTTACTGGTCCACAGACTATCGACGGATTTTTACTTGATGGAAAAGCAAATTCTATCACTATCCAGGGCTATACTCCTGCAGCAGGAGAGCCAACAGATACAATTGATGCAGGATTAACTACTGCGACAAAAAACGGAGCTGCCCTTGCAATTAATACAACAGTCCCTGTTACTCTTAAAGATATTAAGATTACCGGCGGTAATAATGACAACACCGGCGATATAAAGGGAGGTGGCCTCTTTATTGGTATTGGAGCAGATGTTACCCTTGATGATGGTGTGCTTATAAATGGCAATACAGCAGATTTGGGTAGCGGTGTATATGCCCGAAGCACATTTAAAATGAAAGGTAGCGCACAGGTAGATTCAAATAATGATGTTTATCTTGGAATGGGTGCAGACTTAAACGACATGGCTTACCTTGAAATTGCAGGTTATTTGACTAATTCAACACCTGCAACAATTACTCCGTATGAATACAAAAATCAGAGATATTTGATGTGGGTTTCTGATAGTAGTTTGGATACAGATGAGAAGGCGGCGGAATGTTTAAAATTTGCAATTAAACAACCAGAGGGATTAAACTATACTTGGAATGTAAATACAAAAGGTTACCTCACAAAGTATGATTATTCTACAGATGCCCATGATTATGTTGATTTTGACTTACCAAGTGGTACCTTATGGTCTGCAATGAACTGGGGAGAATCAGATACTGTACCAGGAAAACAATCTTCTTATTGGCATAATTTTACTTATGGTCAGAATAATCAAAATTTAGCTTGGGGTGACGAATGGAGTATTGCTTCGACTGAACAATGGCAGGAGCTTATTGATAATTGTTATTGGAAAGGACCTTCTTACGTACAATTGGGTAGCGGAAACCCAACTTATGTATATTATGTTTTCAAAGCAAAAGATACTGAAGATAAGGGCGCAGTCGGTACTAAAGATATTTACGACCAGGATAAGGATGTTTGTATTAAAATTACACAAAGTGCGTATAATAAAGCAGTTGTCTATTGGCCACAAACCTTTGTTGAAGCATCAAATGAAAACATAGGAGCAGCAAACTACACACCAAAGCCAACAAAAATCGACATGTCTGGTACCGCTCCTGTTTTAACTAACACCTGGACATCAGCTTCGGAACAATATCAGTATTACCGCCTCGTAATCAGCAAGAAGAAAACTCTGGTTGTAACTGAATCTGGTGGCAGCGACACCAATTCTGGACGAAATGCGAAAGATGCACTTGCTTCAATTCAAGGTGCATTAGATAAAATTTCTGCAACAGAAAGTTCTTTTGAAGATCCTTCTGCAATTGATTGGGAAATTTTATATTACGGTGAATTAACAACCGGCCAGCAATTTGCAACTTATAATTCATTAACTCTTAATTCTTTAACAGTTTACAGTATTACCGGTACTGGTTCAGAAGCAACAAAAAGTATATGGGTATTTGATGGAGAAGGAAATCTTGCAAAAGCTTCGAATGGCGGAAATGGGGGTAGTTCAAACAATAATGATTTCGTGACTGTGGCTGGTGGTACATTTTCAACTGACGGCCACGTAGGAACTGTTGAGAATGACAATGATTATAATGCCGGAACTCTTACAATTCCTAATTTGGAAGTTTGTTCTCATTTGGTAACTCAGTATGAGTATGAGCAGTTGATGACATATTATGGTGTAGCTCAAAGCAACTCTGCCTTGATTCCAACTGAAACTTCAGAGGAAGATAAGAAAAACACCCCTGCATATTTTGTAACATGGCTGGATGCTATTGTTTATTGTAATCTCCTTAGTGAGTCGGAAGGTTTAACACCTGTTTACAGCTTAAGTGGTAATAATGAAATAACTGAAGCAGATAGTCCTTGGACCGATTGGGGACATATTGCAGTGGACGGAAATGGAAAGTATTACTACAATCAAACAAATCTTGGAAGTCACAATGATATTTCTACATACGATTTAGATGCTGACGCATTTAGATATGACCTTTCTGCAAATGGCTATCGTCTTCCAACAACAGCTGAATATAAGAACATCAAGACTAAAAATCCGGATTTGCTTTCTGGAGAATATGATGAATGGTGTCAGAATTATAATTCTGATTACAAGCGTTGTATGTATGATGCATCAGAAAAAACACCTGTCTCTGACATATATGCTGATACTCGTGAAAATAACCTTGGCTTCCGCGTTGTCCGCAATGATTTTGTACTTACAGGAAGCTTTACTTTTGCAGGCGGAGAAACCCTGTGTGAAGGTGATGAAGATAGAGAATCTAAAGTATTCATAGAAGGCAATGAACTTTCAATTGGCAGCCTGTGGGTATGCAACCATGAAGTTACTCAGGGTGAGTATGAACAATACTGCTGCTATACTGGTGCTAAGCCTTCAGAAGCTAATTACGGCAATGGTCCTGATTATCCTGTTTATTATGTAAGCTGGTATGATGCAATAGTTTACTGTAATTTACGAAGTAAAGCTGAAGGTTTAACTCCTTGTTATTCACTTAATGGAATTAACGATGCTAAGACCTGGACAGGAATCAAAACTGTTACAGAAGGTGAAAAAACAAAGTATTCTTGTAGTTATACAGAATCAATTAGTGCTTGGGATGGAATTACATGTGATTGGAGCGCTGACGGCTATCGTCTTCCAACCAGTGCTGAATGGGAATATGTTGCAAGGGGCGCTAATCTGAATTCTACCGAACAGACAATTTATAGTGGAACAGATGGAACAAATGGCGATTTGGATAATTATGCCTGGCATGCTGGAAATAGTGGCGGTAAAACGCACACTGTAAAAGGCAAGCTTCCTAATGCACTTAACCTGTATGATATGACTGGTAATGTTTCCGAAATTTGCTGGGACTGGCATCCAGCAGATAATACATTACGAAGTGTTCGCAGTAGTGGTTTTTCTGAAACTCACAAATTGAATGCAATAGGAAGTGTTCTTCCTTTCGGGCGATACAATTACATCGGCTTCCGCGTTGTCCGCAAGGCTCCAGAAAATCCATAAGGGGAGAAGAAAAAACAACCGCTTTTACCTACAAAACCTGCCTTTTGGCTGATTTTGTAGGCAGCTTACTGACAGAATAACTATTCAACTTTGACAGGAACAGTTTCTTTTACAAGTTCTCGAACCTGGTTTTCTGTCATGTGTAGAGATTTTGCAATGAGATGGATTGAAGCACCGTTAGCATAAAAACTTTTAGCAGCTTCCTCAGCCTTTATTTTTGTTTCAATCCTTCAAGCACAAGCTCAAGCGGTGCGCCCATTTTTTGTGCTGCATCTTCAGGAGTTGCATGGAATTCGTTTACAGCGATGATAGCATCTTCTACCGCCTTTTGCTGGGAGCCTTCGCGGCGGCGGATTCTGTCATATTGTTCCTGGTCAAAATTTGTTAAAATATCCATCTTAATCTGTGCCCTCTGTTCTTTGATTAGTCCTTCCAGCAGGTTTTCTTTTATGGCCCAATCAATTGCTTCATCAACAGCTGCTTCTTTTTCCATTTTATTTTTGAGATTAATTTTGATTCGGTCAACAAATCTACAATAATCATATAATGGTTTACATTTTTTGTGTAGTGTTTCATTATGATTTTTGTTTATATTTATCATTGTTGCTGTCCATTCAAAATCTCCCTTTTCGGTAAAATCAATAAAAGCATCTGAAAGTCTAAGTTTTAGAATGTCTTCAACATTTTCATCACCATTATAAAAGACATAATATTGAGGAGATGGTATTGTTATGAGCTTTGTTGTAAAAAGTGCTTCATCACGTGTAATCAGATAGTTCTGATATAAAAGTGAAAAATAAAAGAGGCCACGCAAGGGCATGTTTGGATTCAAAGTTGATTGATGTTCCCATAAAGTCATTTGAGAATCAACAAGAAAAGATACATCATTTTTCATCTTTATGAATAAAGCATTTTCTAAGGTTGTGATTTCGATTTCATCAGGGTTAGTATAATTCTTACCACTCAAAGCATTGTAAAGTTCCAGCCTCCATCTGGCACTTCTTTTGTCTTCTTTGCCGAAAATCTTTCTGAACAACTTGTCCTTGTAATTGCGCTCAGGAATACCGAGCACGTTTTCCTTAATGTTTGTGATTTGTTCCATTTCAAAAACCTCCATATAATTTTCAGATAAAAAAAACTGAAGGCGACAACCTTCAGTCTTAAAAATCTCTATAGTTAATATGGACCAAACTTCACGTTTTTAGACAAAATTTTGGAAAAAATGTTTGAAAAAGATCCCCGGGTCAAGCCCTGCGATGTTTGCGAAGCAAACTCGGTCAAGGATGACATTCTTTTTCTACTTTTTAAAAAGGGTAAAAATTTGTAAAACGGGCAGTTATGTGTTAAAATTAGGGGTAACGATTTTTTTGGGGTGGGAATTACGAGGGTAGTTCATGGATTTTCAGAAATTTGTTGATGGTTTTCATACGATGACTTGTATTATGTCGGTTGAAAATCTTGGCAATGGCAAGTGGGGTGAAATAAGGATTGTAACCGGTAATAAGGCATATATTGATTCTATTGAAAACATGCCTGACATGCCGGCCGCTTTTTCTAAAAAATTTATTCCTAACAGTCTCTATCAGAATTATTTCCCTCAGGATCCGAACTTTGAATTATTCTGCTACAACAGTGCAGTTTTAAAAAAGCCGACCCATTCCTATGTTCATCCGGACCGTTTTGATTTCTGGTTCAATCTTTTTTCTCTTCCTCTGGATGCTGATGACGGCAAGCTCTGCTATTGTACCTATACTCAGGAAGTAACCCGCGAGGCAGAAGCTTCTAAGATGACAAATGTTTCGCAGGATACCGCAGCCGAGGTTCTAAGTACCTGTGTAAAACTCCGCGGTGCTTCCGACTTCAGAACAGCAATGAATGAAGTTATCAAGGATATCCGCGAGATTTGCGGGGCTGCCTATTGTGCAATTCTTACCATAGAAGAGCTGGCTGGAAAATGCTCACTGCTCTGTGAAGACGTTTCTCCGGATTTTACTGACTACGACCCAAGCTGGTTTACAGAAGACTTTTACGAAATTGCAAAAACCTGGGATGCAGTAATTGCAGGCAGTAATTGTATTATTCTAGAATCTCCGGAAGACCTTGCCTATATCAAAGCAAAAAATGAAATCTGGTATAAGTCGCTGATGGATGCTCATGTACAGAGCCTTGTTCTTTTCCCAATGAAAAATGGAATGGAGCTTATGGGTTATATCTGGGCTACAAACTTTGATACGGCAAAGACTATGCATATTAAAGAAACTCTGGAGCTAACCACTTTCTTTATTGCTTCGGAAATTTCCAGCTATCAGATGTTTGATAAATTCCGCATTCTTAGTACTGTGGACCTGCTTACCGGCGTTCTTAACCGAAACGAAATGAACAACCGCGTTATGCAGCTTGGTGCCGATAATAGGCCAGGCCGCAAAAATATTGGAATTGTTTTTGCAGACTTAAACGGCCTTAAACGCATGAACGACAATAACGGTCACTCTGCCGGCGACAAGCTGATTAAGGATGCTGCAAGAATCCTCAAGGAAGTTTTTACTGAGGGCGAGATTTATCGTGCCGGTGGTGATGAGTTTATGGTGCTGCTTCGCGATACTTCTATGGCTCAGCTGCAGGCCTATGAAAAAGAGCTGAAGACCAGGGCTGACAAAACTGACAATGTAAGCTTTGCCGTGGGCCTTTGCTGTGAAGAAGACAGCCAGCGGATTTACGACGCAATGAAAACTGCCGATGTGAACATGTACGAGGATAAAAATAAGTACTACGCGAAGTTCCCGGAATTAAAGCGGAACTAGATCCCCGGGTCAAGCCCGGGGATGACAGACGAAATGTCATTGTCGGGCTTGACCCGACAATCTATATTTATGAAAAGACTATATTCCTTTATATTTTTACTATTTATTTTCTTTCCGCTGGGGGCGCAGGAGCGGCCTTATATTGGCATTGGCAATCTGATTTATTTTGAGCGGGCTTATCCGGATCTTACCTTTATCCGCCACTTTAATGTTTCCGAGGGTGAATGGATAATCACCGTGAAGGTTCCCGATACGCCGGGCGATAAGGATGGTCCCGGAAAATCCTATGACTTTTACTGGGCCGACGGCAGCTTTCTTCCTGCAGAGGAATTTGCAAACAAGGAAAACTACTGGTCTCTGCTTTACAGCTATGCAAAGGAGCTTGCAGACCCGGCCGACATGAGCGACGAGCAGCGCGAGAAAATCAAGGAGTTCAGCTCGGCCGAAAGCCGCAAGAACGGCGCCGGCACTCCTATGTTTTTATTCGATGCAATTTATGATTCCCAGACCCGTCGTTCTCTGGAGCAGCATATTGTCCGCCTTAGTTTTCTGGGCAACCGCACAAACGTTCACGAACGCATGAAGGAGCCGCTCCGTCGTGTAGAAGAAAAAATCTTTGCCCTTGCAAAAAGTGACAGCGAGGTGCAGGCTTTTCTTGATAACTTAAAATCTAACGACGCCTACCAGTGGCGCATTATAGACGGAACAAACCGAAAGTCTTTTCACAGTCTTGGAATTGCGATTGATGTGCTGCCAAAGTCTCAGGGCGGCAAGCAGATTTTCTGGAGCTGGGCTAAGGACAAGTATCCCACCACCTGGATGCTGATTCCACTGAAAAACCGCTGGATGCCGCCGCTTGCTGTAATCAGCATATTTGAAGAGGAAGGCTTTATCTGGGGCGGCAAGTGGGCTATTTATGATAACATGCATTTTGAATACCACCCCGAGCTGATTGAGTTTAATTTGAGAAAATAGATCCTCGGGTCAAGCCCGAGGATGACAGTTATTGCAATTCGTCGAACTTGGCCTTCATGGTCGGGTTGTTGCGGGTGAGCTTTTTGATGGTAAGGTCTTCCAGCTTATTATTTGCAAGCCGCAGATTGTTATCTGATTTTTCAAAGAGCTCCTTGATTTTCTGCAGCATCTTGATTGCCTTATCAATATCATCAATTGCATCTGAATGCTGGCGCATGGCAAGGTCAAAGTTGTACATAAACTTGTCTTTGAAGTTTTTCAAATCATTTTCAAAATTGGTGATATCCAGATTCTGATTTTTTATCTGAACGATTTCGCGCTTGTAATCCAGAGTGTTGAGGGCAGCGTTACGGAGCAGGGTGATGATAGGAATAAAAAACTGCGGACGGATTACGTACATCTTAGGATACTTGTAAGAAACATCTACAATGCCGGTGTTGTAGTAATCATTATCTTCTTCCAGCATGGAAACGAGGACAGCGTATTCACAGGCCTTTTCGTTGCGGTCCTTGTCCAGCTCCTTAAAAAAGTCTTCGTTCTTTTTCTTGGCAGAGTTTGAGTCGCTCTGGTTTTTCATCTCGAACATAATAGAAATGAACTCCACGCCATCCGGGCTTTTTTCGCGGAAAATAAAATCTCCCTTACTGCCCGAGGCCTTGGAAACCTCGTTGTCTTTTTCGAAGCTGGCGTTCTGAAAGCCAATGGCACGGATTTTGTTGAACTCGGAAAGACAGTACTGCTCCAGGTCTTCGCCAATCTGCTTGGTAGACTCCTTGGCCTTGAAGTCTTTGTAGAATGCAATTTCTTCATCCTTGGCTTTTATCTGTGCGAGGTATTGTTCTTTAAGATTATTTTCCTTGAGCTGGCTCTGACTTTCCGAAAGCTTAAGCTTACTCTGAAGCTCAGAAATAAGGGCTTCCTTTTCCTGCAGGGCAGATTTTACGGCCAGCTCCGATTTAGAAATATTTGTTTCGATTGTACCCTTAAGCTGGGCAATTTCTTTTTCTTTAAGAGCCAGAGTATTCTGCAGCTCGGCAGCGGTTTTGGAAACGGCTAAATCTACGGCCATTTTCTTTTCAGAATCCATGGCGGCCTTCTGGCGCTGCAGCTCATCGTTGAACTCGCGGTTGCGCACCTGCTTTACAATTTCGGCATAGCCGGCTTCATCAATCTGGAAAACTTCGACACATTTAGGACATTTTATTTCTTGCATTCTTTAACCTCTTACTATTATTATAGCATAAATATGACTAACGTAAAACGAAGTAAGAAAACTGATATTTCCA
>JAEEGL017100172.1_pt1 | contig 12094 bp, 9 predicted proteins | sample 9134231 | NCBI WGS metagenome assembly JAEEGL01 (sample SAMN16246548, study PRJNA631951) | gut metagenome | biome: gut microbiome; feature: rumen; material: fiber-attached | host: Bos | place: Iran: Karaj | collected 2018-10
CCTCGTTGTCAGCATTGGGGAAGTCGTTCACCCAGCAGGTCGTGTCGGGGTATATGTTAATAATGTACGTGTTAAGGAAGTCCCAAGGACCGCTGAGCGGACGGTTGATGGTCTGGCGCACAATCTTTCCTTCGTCATCGATATAGGCCGTGTCCTTCGAGATCATGATCTGCTCGTCAGGGTTCAAGGTGATATCCGTATTGAGGTTACGCTCAAAGAGCGAACCGCCATTGTCGTTGTTAGCCTTCAGACGGTTACGGCGCAGGGCAGCAGCCGTATAGTCATAAATCTCGTAACGATAGTTCATCTGTGCGGCATCGAGCATCTTTTCGCCTGTCACGGGGTTGGTCACATAGACGCTTTCCAATGCCCGCTGCTCGTCTTCGTTGGGCTTGCGGGGCAGCGCCTTCTTCCAGTTCAGGTGCGGCTTGATGGGGTCACCGTTCTTGTCTTCCTCAATCTTGTAGCTCTCGTCGCCACCATAGTTGGGGTCGGCCAGACGCTCGCGGATGATAGAGTCACGCACATAGTTGACAAACTGGCGATACTCCGAATTGGTAATCTCAGTATCGTCCATCCAGAAGCCATCGACAGAAATGTCTCTCACAGGTGTCTGCTTGCCCCAAAGCGAGTCAGGATTCTCAATACCCATGCGCAGATGACCACGGTTCACCAGTACCATGCCGTAAGGGGCTGGCTCGGCAAAAGCGCGTCCGCTGGCTCCAGTCAGTTCGCCTCCGGTAGCTGTCGTCGATTTGCCGCCGAAGCAGCCCGTCAACAGCACTACAGCCAAAAGGCTCAGACTTATCGTCACAATTCTTTTCATATCTCGTTAATTCTGAATTCTCAATTCTCCATTCTCCATTCTCAATTTACAGCAGTCTCACGCTCTGATGCTTGTTACGTCCCTTCTTGAAGAAGTTAATGTCAGTCTGGTATCTCACCAGCAGTTCGTGGCTACCGTTGCCCAGGCTCTGTCCGTTGGTATAGACCTCGTAACTGTAACCCAGGCTCACCCCGTGGAAGTCGCCTCCCAGATAGAGGGTGAAGGAGTTGGATGGACTGTAACCCGCGCCTACGTACATTACTTTTTTGTCATTCGTGTACTTCACTCGGGTGGTCAGGTCGGCCCTGTAGCCCACGCCGTCAGAACGTCCCATCACCGACGGGTGTATTGTTAGAAACGGATTTTTCAACCGAATATTGCCTCCCGCCATGAAATAATACGAACGGGCGATGGTCAACTCGTTAGTTTCGCCCAGTTCTACCACGGGTTCCATGAGGTGCTGCACGGAGGCTCCGGCATACCAGTTCTTGCGGTTGTAGAAGAGACCTGCGCCTAAGTCGAAGCCCGATCCCGTCAGTTCGGAAGAGGTGAAGGCTGGGTCGCCAGACTCTTCCAAGTCCAGTTTCGAGCCGTTGAAGTTCTCGCTCAGCAGCGAACCTATCACGCCGATGCTCAGCGTGCCTCCGAAAAGACGCTGCTTGAGGGCATACTGTACAGAGAAACTATTATGGGAAAAAAGACCTATCTGGTCGTTCACGAACTTCGCTCCCACGCCGTGCATGGCCCCCAAAAGCTGGAAAGGCATGTCGGCGGTGGCGAACATTGTGCGAGGGTTATTTTCAAAGCCAGTCATCGACATGTTGTAGGCCACCACCACGTTCAGTTTGTTCTCCTTGCCCACGGCTGCGGGATTATACGCCGACTCCATCGTCCAGTAGTGGCTGAACGATGGGTCGTACTGTGCCTTCAGTTCTGTAGAAAAGGCAATCAGGAGACAGGGCAATATGTATAGTTTGCGTATAAGCACCTTATTAATAACGCTCTCGCTCCCCTGTTTATTGCCATGTCCCCTCTTTTTCTCGGGTTTGGGGCGTCACCTCTTAATCGAAGCCACCACCGCCATCAAAACTGTTGGTATCTTCTTCCGTGCTGTTGCCCTGCTGGTCATCGCGGTCACCTTTCTTCTTCTGCATCATATTGCCAAAGTTCCAGGTGAGCTGGATATTGACGCGTGGATCACGCCAGTTTTTCTGATGGCGATAGAAGGTGGGACCTTCCGTGAAGTTCTCAAACTGACGGGTGTTGAACACATCGCGCCAGTTCACAGCCAAAGCAAACATCTTATTGAAGAAAGTCTTGCGCAGTCCTAAGTCGAGCGAACCGTTGGCCTTACGATGTCCCTGTGTGATGACAGAGCGCGAACGATAGTTGCCCGTGGCTTGGAAAGAGATGTCGTAAGGCAGAATGAGCGCTGCCAGCAGACGGGCATCCCAAGCAAAGTTCTCGTCAGGTTCACCCGTGACGGTCTGCCCCTCGACGGTGGTCTGGAAACCATCGAGCTTATAATAGTAGCCGTTGATAGTAGTGGTGAGGTCGAGGATGCGCCACAGTTTGTCCTTACCGATAATCTCGATGCCTGCACTCTGACTCTTGGCCACGTTGAGGTTGGTCATGAACATCGTGGACTGGCCGTTGTAGGTGCCCTGATAGCGGATGCGCTGCATCACGTCGGTAGTAGGACGATAATAGGTGCCCACGGAGAGCGTGTGGTCGCTCCAAGTCTTGAGGAAGTTCAGGGAGAACGAATTCGTATATTCAGGTGTCAGCTCCGGATTACCGAACTCTATCATTGAGGCATCGCGGGTGTTCTTGAACGAGTTGAGCTGTCCGCCCCAAGGACGACGCAGACGACGCGTATAGTTCAGTTGCAGCTGCGCTGTCTCTGTGAGGGAATAGCTTAGGAACAGTGAAGGGAACAGCTGAAAAAAATCCTTTTTGAAGGGTGTCTCTACGCCGTAGTAGTCGGTACTCTTCGTATCTACCCGCCAATACTCTCCACGCAAACCTGTCATCACGCCCAGTCGGCCGAACTTCATATTTGCCGTAGCATAGAGGGCATGGATGTCGTTATCATAGATGAAACGGTTGTAGAAGAAAGCCTCATCGTCATACTGTAGGGTGGTCTGATTCCACACCTTCGACTCCTGCGGTGTGTCCTCATGGGAGAAGCGACCGTTATATCCGGCCTCCAGCTTGAAGTTCTCCGATAGCTGGTTCTCATAGTCAATCTTGGCCTCCCACGAACGGTTGTTGGTGTTCATAGGGCGATACTGCAACGAGTAGGTAGCAGGCGTGATGCCGTCAGTATAGCTGGTGTCGTTGCGATATTCGTTGGAACCGTCGTTTTTCCAGTTGTTATAGGAGAGCGTGGCGTCGAGCTTATGAGTGCCCTGCTCATTGAACTTATGCATATAGCCCAGTTCAGCGTGGTACATGCGGTTGTCACCGTCGCCCTTTGTGGTGCGTTTCATCAGTCGGCTGTCGCCCGTGAGGGTGTTACCATAGCGGTAGTCGGTCACATTGTCGTTGGAGCGTTCTCCCTTCATGGCCATGCCTGAGAGCGAGAGGTCATCGTTCTCCCCGATGTGGAAGGTCAGACCGGCACGGCCGAAGAGTCCACCTCCGTGATTATTGTTCTCACCCTCAGAGAGCTGATAGTCGCCCAGCGAACCGTCAGCATTCTTATAGTACTGCTCGCTCATGTTGCCGCCATTACCGCGACGGCGGCGGTAGCCCAGATTGGCATAGGCATCGAGCAGACCACTCGAATAGTTGATGTTACCGCTGGCGTTCCAGCCTTTCTGGTTGTTGGCACCCGTCTGTATGGAGCCATAGTAGCCTGCCTTACGGTTACGCTTCAGCACGATGTTGATGATGCCCGCCGTGCCTTCAGGCGAATATTTGGCTGAAGGGTTGTCGATGACCTCGATGCGCTCAATGCTCTCAGCAGGTATCTGCTGCAGAATCTCTGCTCGGTTGTCGCTGGTCAGTCCGCTCTGCTTACCATTGATCCAAACCTCCACGCTGGAGTTGCCACGCAACGAAATCTCACCATCGGTGGTCACCTCCACGGAAGGAATGTTTTCCAGTAAGTCGGTCACAGAGCCGCCAGCCGCAGCCAATACCTCATCAACGGTAAAACTCTTGCGATCGACCTCCAACTTCATCTGCGAGCGCTGTCCCACCACCTGTACCTCTTTCAGCGTTTGTGCATCCTCGCTGATATAGAGGGCGTTATAGTGAACGGTACGCTTCTGCGGTGTGATCTGGAACTTGCGAGTGACGTTCTTATAGCCCACAAACGATACTTGCAACGTGTAGTTGCCATCCTTCAAGCCTATCACCTGAAACGCTCCCTTTACATCGGTCATTCCGCCACCGACCATCTTTCCCTGACCGTCAGTCACCTTGATATTCACAAACTGCATGACCTCGTCAGTCTGACGGTCGAGCACATGACCCTTCACAATGCCCTGAGCCTGAACGCCCACAGCACTTAATAGACACAATAGAAATAATACGAATCGATTCATAACGCTTCTTTGGACGCTATCGCGTCAGAAAGGTTTAAGCCACCTGCTGAACAACATATTCTTTCTGGTGAAAATGCGGGGGCTCCTGGTGAAAATGCGGAGGCCCCTGGCGAAAATGCGGGGGCCCCGCATTTCGGCTAACATCAACTACGTTTTATATTGGATTCTAATGGAATCTATAATGAATTCAATCGGAATCTATATTGGATTCGAGGAGAATACATCATAGGTTCTGATGACAAACAAAAAAGGAACAAGTTCTTGATTTCTACTGAATCAAAAACCTGTTCCTATATGATGCTGTTTGCTTAGCGCAAACCATACGGTCACTTCTTAATAATCATCGCCCCAGAGGCCACCGCCACGACGGGAGTAGCCCGTCTCACCATCACTACCTTCGTAGCCGCCACTGCCACCGCCACCGATACTGGCTTCGTCATCACCGGTAACCGCACTGTTACTGCCGTTGGTTCCTGCAAGGATAGAATGATGTTTTACTGGCACCACCACTAAGAGAGGTGCAATATATGTCTTTTTTTTCATCATATTCATATCTCCTATATCTTTACTTCTTACTCTTCGTCCCAAAATCCGCCACTACGACGAGAGAGACCTGTTTCACCATCATCACCTATGTAGCCGCCACTGCCGCCGCCACCAATAACAGCATCGTTATCGCCCTTGACAGAACTGTTGGTGCCGTTGGTGCCTGCGAGGATAGAGGGGAGTCCTAAGTGTAAAGTCTCTACAAGAGGCACAATATATGTCTTTTTCTTCATCATCAGCATGTCTCCTATATCTATCAGAGAATTCCTTTACTATTCCCTTACTTTACAAAATACTTCTTGCCATTTACGATGTTGAGGCCTGGCTTCATCTTGTCAAGCTTCTGTCCTTGAAGGTTATACACCTGACGGTTCTCCTTCTTAGCATCAATAGTGTTCTGCAGGCTGCGGATGCCGGTTACCTCATCGTTCTGGTATGTAATCTCTGTGCCATCATCATCGAAGAGTTCGAATGACATATCCTCGCGCGCTGCTGAGACACCACCAAGGAGTTCACTCCAAACACGAACGTAGGCACCACCATAATTTACACCATTAGTCCCACTGCTATTACACTTCTTAAACACTGGCGTAATGCCATTGGCACCTAAGAAATACTGGGTATAGTCCTCAAAGATGGGAGTTGTGGTGGTAACATCCACGGATTCTAAAATCCAGTTATCCTCTGTCGAATCATAACCATCTGCAGGAGTCTTTGCTAAATCATCGACATACGCCCAATAATACATGTCATATGCATCATAATATTGTAATTTAAACACACCTGTAATTTGAGCATCAACTTCCCAAGGCATTGCTCCATATTGAGTTTCAGGAACGTACAAAATGTAATTTTTATCTATTACACCACCGCCAAGAACATTGCCTATAGCTGAAGGAGCTAATCCTCTTCTATTATTTAATGCATCTAATACAGTAGCACGATAACTGTAATCTACAGAATATTTCTCGTAATACGTATTCACAGTTGTTGTTGTCACATCATCTCCCACTTTTACATTCTCCGTCTGCTTGAGAGCAAGTCTTGTACCTTCTGTAATAGCAGTATTGTCGAAAAAGACAACATCTCTCACACCTAGTTTGATATAGGACTCATCAAACCAATCAATAGAACTTATATAACTGGTTTTATTCGCAGGTACGAGCCAAACCCAATTATTTCCCCAAACCTTATACTTGGCCTTATTAGCATCACCAACTGCCATTGTGATAACGGGAACGTCAAAACTAATCTCATCATCAGCGAACTTGCCAGCTTTATACTGCTTGCCCAACAGAATCATTGGTGTATTGGCAGGCACATGGTCATCTGAGAAGCGAGTGAGTTTGAATGCACCCGTCGTAACATTGTAATCTGAGATGTAATAGGGAGTTAAATTCAAGTCGTAAACTCCACCATTTTCAGCTGCATTCTTGTTAAAGCTCGAAAAGTCCAAATCATGTGAACTCACATAAGTTCGCGCACCTACAGTAGCACTAATAGTCACCGTCTCAGTCGTCTGAGCGTCAACTGAACTGCATACCATTGCCAACAGGGCAAGAAACGTAAAGAAAAACTTTTTCATATTCATCGTCTTTTTTATTATTCTTAATGGGTTTCGCGGGGATTTTTAGCCTCATTTTGAGGTGGTTTTACTCCACGATGCGCTGCAAAGATACGCATTATTTTTAAAAGTCCAAACATTTTTGAAGAAAAAATTTAAAAAAACGACGAAAAACACCACAATGGTCAAGAATCAGGAAAAATGAGAAATTCATGGATAATGATTCGCTTTTCGCATGATTGCAACGAATCATTACCCATGAATTTCTCAATGAATCATATCCCCACAAACGGTGTTTTGGGGGTCTTGGGGGAATCAGACGAAGCTGATGACCCCCGTCTGTACATCCTGTGCCGAAGTCTCGTTCGGAGAAGAGACATCCTGCGGAGCGACGGTCTGGCCGATGCTCTCCAGAATCTCGCGCGTACGTTTATAAGTAGGTGTAGATTCCACAGCAGAAATGATATCCTCATTATCGAGATCTTCCGGACGGAAGATATAGATGTTAGGACGGCGCTTCGTGCGACGGTTGGTATTGTCGCCGCCATAGAACTTCTCACGACGATCCATGTTGCGAGCCTCACGCTCCTGCTGCTCTGCCAGTTTGTTGGCAGCCTCACGGTCGAGCTTGGTGAGACGCTCCTGCATGCCATCGACATTGGAGATGCCGAAGCCCGTAGCCAGAATAGTGACCTTGACCTTGTTGCCCAGCTCGGGATCGGTAGAGAGACCCCACTTCGACTCGAAGTCGCTGCCGAAATGAGCCATGAAGTCGTTGACATCGTTCATTTCCTCCATCATCAGCGCAGCCTTGCCGTCCTTTGAACCTGCCGAGGTGATGTTGAGCAGGATCTTCTTCGAGTTGAACACATCGTTGTCGTTGAGCAGCGGTGAGTTCAAAGCATCATCAATGGCCTTCTTCACACGGCCTTCGCCCTCGCCATAGCCTGTGGACATGATAGCTACGCCACCGTCCTTGAGCACGGTCTTCACATCGTTGAAGTCAAGGTTGATGCGTCCGTGGATGGTGATGATCTCAGCAATAGACTTGGCTGCCACGGAAAGTGTGTCGTCAGCCTTGCCAAAGGCATCATCGACAGAGAGGTCGGGATAGATGGCACGCAGACGCTCGTTGTTAATCACGAGCAGCGCATCGACATGCTTGGCCATCTCCTCAACGCCGTCGAGTGCCTGGTCAATCTTCTTGATACCCTCGAAACGGAAGGGGATGGTGACGATACCCACGGTGAGGATGTCCATCTCCTTGGAGACGCGGGCAATGACGGGGCCTGCACCAGTGCCGGTGCCGCCACCCATGCCCGCGGTGATGAATGCCATGCGAGTGCCGTCGTTGAGCATGTTGCGGATGGCATCGACGCTCTCCTCAGCAGCCTCACGGGCACGCTGCGGACGGTTGCCAGCACCCAGTCCCTCATGGCCCAGCTGCAACTTGACGGGCACAGGCGAGTCGTTGAGTGCCTGATTATCGGTGTTGCACACGACAAAGGTAACGTCGTGGATGCCCTCGCGATACATGTGGTTCACGGCATTGCCGCCACCGCCACCAACGCCGATGACTTTGATGATACTATGCTTCTCTTCGGGAATGCCGAAATCGAGCATATCAATAGGAGTGTTGTCTGTCATAATCGTAATTGTTTTTATTGGTGGTTACTCGTCTTCCGTCAGGCCCTGCATCCATCTGGCAAAACCTTTCTTGAACTTATTAAACTTACTGTTTTCCTTGCGCTTGCGCTCTTCTTCCTCACGCTCGCGGTCTTCTTGCTCCTTGCGCAGGCGCTCTTCTTCCTCGCGCTTACGTCGAGCCTCTTCCTCGGCCAGCTTCTCTTCCTGCTCAGTGAGGATGACGCCAGGACCGACCTCGCCAATCTTGCGTGGGCCACGGTCAATCAGCCCTGGTGTGGTAGCTGCGTTGGCCGAAGCCTCATCGAAGAGATCACGATTCTGGTCGATCGGCATGCCAGCACAATTGATATAGCATTTAGCCAGCAAGCCAAGCACGGTGTTCATGCGACCGTCATGAGCCTTGATGGCCTCGTTGCTGGAGTTGATGGTCATCGTAACGAACTTAGCGATACGAATCTTCTCGATATGGGTGTGATAAGCGAATGCCTTCTCAATGTTCTTCATGTTGGAACCGCCACCTGTGAGGATGATGCCGCCCAACAGTTTGTCGTAGTACTCATTGGGAATCTGCTCACGCACATTCAGGATAATCTCTTCGAGACGACCTTCGACAATCTCGATAAACTTACGACTCTCCACCTGACGCTCAGAATCGATGGAGTATTTGAGCGAGTCGTCAATCTCGTTGTTCTCCGTATAGGCACAGGCATACTTCAGCTTCATCTTCTCGGCATCGGCCTCCTCCATCTGGAGCGAAGCGATGTCTTTGGTGATGTTATTAGAGCCCAGAGGGATGACAGCCAAATGGCGGAGCACATTCTTGAAGAACACAGCCACGGTGGTGGTGTCGGCTCCAAGATCGACAAGCGCACAGCCCGAACGCTTCTCAGCCTCGGTAAGCACGGCATTGGCCAGTGCCAGCGGGGCAAGATACATCTCGACGACGGCGATACCGGCCGACTCGAAGCACTTGTTGAGGTTCTGGAAGAACGACTTACGCTCCAAGATATTCAGATAGTTGCCCTCCAGACGTGAGGCACGGATGCCTACAGGGTCGAGCTGCAACGCAGAATCAACGCGATACTCCTGCTCAGCCAAATCGATGATCTTCTGATCGGGATAGTCCAGATTGCGGTTGGTGTCCATGAGCTCGCTCACCATCTCAGCGGTGATGATGGTTTCGGCAGGCAGGTCTCTCACCACCACATTGCGCACGCCACGGATAGACTGTCCGCCCACGCCCACAAACACTTGCTTGATCTGGGCATGCAGCTGTGCCTCCAATTTCTTCTTGATACTGCTCAGGCAAAGGGCAGTCTTGTCGATGTTATAGACCACACCCTTACGCATAAAGGCCGAGGCGTCCTCCTTGGCCAGTGCCAGCACACTCATGCTCCCATCGGGCTTCTTCTGCCCAGCGATACCCGTCACCTTGGATGAACCGAGTTCGAATGCTACGAAAAATTCCTTTTCTGCCATATCTCTGTCTGTTTTTACGTTTTTCTTCAAATAGTCCTCACACGCTTCCTTTTGGTACAAATTATCTGATTGTCAAACTCAACGCTGACGCGCGAATAATGATTCCAGCCAGCCTCGCTCAGTCCATAACGATAGAACTTACGCAGGCGGTCGAGCTTACGCTCTACATCGATGGGCTGTCCCAGATAGGCGATGTGCTCACCCACACGGGGCACCAACTCTACGGAGCCATCGGGCAGCACATTGATCTGCACCACCTGGTTGCGCCAGAACTTGTCAGCGATAATGATGCCTGCCAGCGGTGCCAGTTTCTTGCTGGCATAGACGCGGCCTATCTGTCCCGTAGCCACCAGCGTCTTACAATTATAACCCCTGACGGTCATCATGTTGCCATGATTGTCCACGCAATAGTCGAGTGTGTCATTGTCGGCCATGACACGCACCACGGGGATACGTTGCTTGATGGTGATGAACACGCGTCCTTCCTGATTCTTATAGCACTCGGCATGCTCTATCAGGTCGTTGGCCTGCAGCGTCTCCTCAATCTGGCGCGTGTTGATGTGCTGCATGGGTTCCGATACGGGATAGATACGATGATCCTGCAGCAGCTGCCGCACCTTTCCTGGGGTGAGGAAGCCGTCAACCAGGTCTTTCTCAAGGGTGATGCTGACCTCCTTACAGACGGCGGCACGCTCATCAGGCTTGTTGAAAGCCGTGACGGCGAGCACCAAGTAGGCACCTATGATGAGGTCAAGCAACAGGTAAATGGCTTTCTTCATGCGGCAAACTCCTTTTCTGTCGTTGTTGTCTTTATTACTTCTTTGTCTTCTTACTCTTCTCAGTCAGTATCTTGGCTATCTGCGGCACCTGATTGTCCAGGTCGCCAGCGCCCAGGATGATGAGCACATCGAACGAACGGCTCTTCACCAGCGAGAGCACATCATCCTTCTTAATAATCTGCTTCTCCACACCTGGCTTCAGACGGTCGTAGATGAGCTGCGACGTAACGCCTTCTATGGGCTGCTCACGGGCGGGATAGATCTCGGTGAGAATGACCTCATCAAGTTGACTCAGCGCCTCAGCGAAGTCTGCATAGAAGTCACGGGTGCGAGTATATAGGTGAGGCTGGAAGATGGCGGTGATATGACGGTCTTTATACAGCTCACGCATGCTCTTCGCGCTCTGATAGATCTCTTTCGGGTGGTGGGCATAGTCGCTGAGCAGCACGAGCTCGTCGGTCTTGATCTTAAAGTCGAAGCGACGATCCACGCCACCGTAGGTCTTCATGCCGATACGCAGTTCCTCAGCGGTGCAACCTGCAAGCTGAGCCATCGCCATAGCAGCCACACCATTCTCAATGTTGATGGGAATGGGCTGGCCCAGTTCGATGTTGGACACCGACTCGATGGGTGACACGAAGTCAAAGACGATGGTGCCGTTGGCAATGCGGATGTTCTCAGCATGGAAGTCACCTGCATCACGGCTATAGTCATAGCGGCGAACGCCAGGCTGCAAAGCCTCCTTCATCTCCAAATCACGATGGATGATGAGCGCGCCCTTGGGCTGAATCAGTTCGGTATAATGACGGAACGACTCCAGATAGGCCTCCTTCGTACCGTAAATGTCGAGATGATCGGGATCGGTAGAGGTGATTACACTCATATAGGGCGAGAGCCAGTGGAACGAGCGGTCGAACTCGTCGGCCTCGATGACCACATAGTCAGACTTGGAGAGGATATAGTTGGTGCCGTAGTTCTTGGAGATGCCACCTAAGAAGGCGTTACAGTCGAGATGACTCTCATGCAGGATGTGGGCGCACATGGTAGAGGTTGTGGTCTTGCCATGCGTACCAGCTACGCAGAGCCCCTTCATCTGACGAGTAAGGGTGCCCAGCACCTGAGCACGTTTTTGGATTTCAAAACCGTTCTGCTGGAAATAGACCAGTTCCTCATGTTCGGCTGGGATGGCAGGGGTATAGACCACCAGACACGACTCGCGCTGCTTGCAGGCAAAAGGAATGGCATCGACATTCTCCTCGTAGTGAATGAGCATGCCCTCTTTCTCCAAACGACGGGTCAGTTCAGAGGGAGTCTTGTCGTAGCCGGCAACCACCAGACCACGATTGATGAAATAACGGGCAATAGCGCTCATGCCAATGCCGCCAGCACCAATGAAATAGACGGCCTTGATTTGAAAATTATCTTTTGCTTCCATCTTTTATACTTGTTCAGCTAATTTGATTACTTCCTTTGCGATGATCTCTGCTGAGTTGGGCAAAGCCAACTTCAGGATATTCTCATGAAGCGAGGCCAGACGGCTGTCATCAGCTACGGTGGCAATAGCCAAGGCGATGAGTTTTTCAGTTGCCTCACTATCCTTAACGTAGAGAGCCGCATCGTGATTGACGAGTGCCATCGCATTCTTCGTCTGATGATCCTCAGCCACATTGGGGCTCGGCACGAGAATAACGGGCATGCC
>JAEEGL017138709.1_pt1 | contig 12094 bp, 9 predicted proteins | sample 9134231 | NCBI WGS metagenome assembly JAEEGL01 (sample SAMN16246548, study PRJNA631951) | gut metagenome | biome: gut microbiome; feature: rumen; material: fiber-attached | host: Bos | place: Iran: Karaj | collected 2018-10
CTCGTGGAGCTGATCTCCGCTCCGTCAAGCCAGACCTTCTCGATGAGTTCCAACTCGTATCCGATCTCTTTTGAAAGGTTCTTCAAAAGATACTGGTCTCCCCTTCCCTTGTCTCCGAAGGTTACATCGGTTCCTGCTGCGATATAATCAGCTCCCAGCTGTCCAACGAGTATCCTTCTCACAAAGTCCTCTGGGTCCGTGGCCGCAGTCACATCATTGAGCGGAAGCTCTATGAGCACATCAATCCCCATCTTCTCAAAGGCTCTTCTCTTCTCGTCCCTTGTAAAGAGCTGCCTCACTGCCCTTCCTGTAAAAAATTCCTCAGGAGAAGGATCGAAGGTAAAAACGATGCTCTTAAGCCCGTCCTGTTTCTGATCCAGGATCCTTGCAAGAAGTTTCTTGTGCCCAAGGTGTATCCCGTCGAACTTTCCGATGGCTACAGCGCTCTTGCCCTCTATATGAAATTCTGTCGTTCCCGAAATGATATTCATAGCTGCCTTCTAAACTTACGTCTATTTTTCGTAAAAGAACTTGTCCACCCTGAACTGTTTCGTTCTTCCGTCATATCTGTAGATGCCAAAGAAGGTGTCGTCTTCAGAATATACCCTGAAGGCATTCCCGTCCTTAAACATTTCTTTTGCATAATCCTTGTCGTTGACGCCCTCGGGATCTTCGCAGATGACATTGTCCTGTCTGAAACTGTTACCGTTTTCAAGAAGTGCCCTACAGGAGTCCTTAACATGTATCCTGTCCAGGTCACGGAATATAAACTCCGCAGACTTTATTATATCAGTCAGAGTCCCGTCGTCACGCATCTTCTCAACCTGTGAAAGGGTCACTGCATCTTCAAGATGAAAGCCTCCCACGCAAGTTCTTGTGAGATGCTGCATTGCAGCTCCGCAGCCAAGCCTCTCACCTATATCATTGCACAGAGTCCTTATATATGTCCCCTTCGAACACTTCACTTCCATAGTGAAAAGATGCTCATCCTGAAGATGCGAATCATCCAGAATCCTTATCGCTTCAATATGTATCTTCCTGGGCTTTCTCTCAACCTCTATCCCTTCGCGGGCCAACTCATAGAGTTTCTTGCCATTCTGCTTGATTGCAGAATACATAGGCGGAATCTGGTCATAATCTCCAACGAACGCCTGCACAGCCTCGTGAAGCTCCTGCCTTGTCACATTGACCTCAGACTCAGTAAGTATCTTCCCCGACATATCCTGAGTATCCGTCGTAACTCCAAGCCGCACAACCGCAATATACTCCTTGTCGTGATCTGTGAGCATCTCCACCAGCTTCGTGCCCGTCCCGAGGCACACAACAAGAACACCCACAGCATCGGGATCAAGCGTCCCCGTATGTCCGATCTTCCTCTGTTTCAGGATACCTCTAAGCTTCGCTACAACATCATTCGAAGTAAACCCGGGTTCTTTATATATATTTATCAGTCCATTATAGCTATTTGCCATACTCGATTCCTACCATCTAAATATATCCGCCTATACTACTTGCGCATTTCCACAGTCACGCGGTCACTGGCCGCGCATTTTGACAGCTTCGAATCATTTTGCCGAGGCGATGATCTGCAAATTGAAAAATCAGATAAATGTCGATTGCTCTGACTAACAGGAAATGAGACATTTATCTGATTTTGAAATTAAGGTCAGCCTAGCTGCTTATGAATGTACTTCGTCAAATTGTTTATTACATCGTGCCAGGTTCCGTTCACGATGCAGCCTGCCGCGCGGACATGTCCGCCGCCGCCGAACATCTGGGCTATTTCGGACACGTTCACTGCCCCCTTACTTCTGAGGCTGACCTTGTACTCAAGCGGTGCCAGCTCATACATAAAGATGGCACAGTCAGCACCTTCGGTAAGAAGCAGCTGATTTACTATTCCGTCCAGATCATTGCTGGTCGCTCCATAGAAATCCATGCTCTGCTTGGAAACAACAGAGACAATGCATCTTCCGTCCATGAGAACGAGGCTCTCCAAAAGAGCTCTTCCAAGGATCTGGTTCTGCAGATAGGTCTTTTCATAAAATACGTGATCTATCAGCGCTCCAAACTCAAAGCCGTAGGATATAAGCTCTCCGGCAATGTTTAAAGTCTTAGGTGAAGTGTTGTTGTACTTAAACACTCCGGTGTCAGTCACCATGCCGGTGTAGAGGGCCTTTGCAATCTCCACATCCAGTTTCAAGTGGTCAAGGGTATCGTATACCAGCTCGCATGCGCTGCTGGCATCCGTCACAATGTATAGCTCGTCGCCGGTTCCCTTGTTGCTCACATGGTGGTCAATATTTATTGTCTTTTTTGCTGCGTCAAAAAACTTCTCAGCATCTCCTATCCTGTCCTTGGAGCAGTCCAAAACAATGAAGAGATCAAAACTCTTAACATCTGTATTGAAGTCAGTTATTACACTGTCAGATCCCTTCAAAAAGGTAAGCTCCGGGATGACCTGCTCAAGGAATACCTGTACCTTGATGTCAGGATAGTTCTTTTTAATATAAAGATACATTCCCAGACAGGAGCCAATAGCGTCCCCGTCAGGTCTTACATGGCTGGAGATTCCGATTGTCTTTGCGCTGCCAATCAGCTCATCAATCTTCATTAGTCCTCCTGCTCCTCATCTGTCTCTTCATCACCGTCTGAGATACTCTCTCCTCTGGCGAGCCTTGCCTCGTTGTCCTTTGCTGTGATCTCGTCGATCTTCTTGGACATGTTGATGGCGTACTCGATGGAATCATCCATGATGAAGCGCAGTTCAGGGGTGTACCTCATGTTGAGTTCCTTGGCCAGAGTGCTGCGGATATAGCCTGCAGCTGACTTAAGCCCTTCCTCGGTCCTTGTTCTGTCCTCGTCATTTCCCATGACCGTTACCCACACCTTGCAGGTCTTGAGGTCAGGAGCTACTTCCACATCCATGACAGATGTGAAGGGACTGATCCTGGGATCCTTGCTGTAGCGGATCGCCTCTGAGATCACCTTCTGAACTTCCCCGTTTATTCTTCTGTTTTTATTACTGTTCTTTCTCATTCTTTTCCTCTTAAATAAGACGGTTACTGGCGAGGTACCTCAACCATCTCATAGGCCTCTACCATATCCAGTTCGTGGATCTGGTCAAAGCCGTCAAATACAAGACCGCACTCGAAGCCTTCCTTGACTTCCTTGACATCGTCCTTAAATCTCTTAAGGGATGCAAGATCGCCCTCGAAGATCTGCTCGCCGTCTCTTGTGATACGAACCTTGCAGTCCTTCTTGATGACACCGTCCTTGACGAAGGCACCGGCAATGTTGCCGACCTTGGAGGCCTTGAATATCTGACGTACCTCTGCGTGTCCTGTTACTCTCTCTTCATATACAGGAGCCAGCATACCCTTCATGGCATACTCGATCTCCTCGATGGCCTGATAGATAACCTTGTAAAGCTTGATCTCAACGCCCTCATGGTCAGCCATGCTCTTGGCTGTTGCGTCGGGACGTACATCAAAGCCGATGATGATGGCATTTGATGCAGCGGCCAAAGTTACATCAGACTCGTTGATTGCGCCTACACCGCCGTGGATAACCTTGACAACAACTTCATCATTGGAAAGCTTGAGAAGGCTCTGCTTGAGGGCTTCAACACTACCCTGCACATCGGCCTTGATAATGATGTTGAGTTCCTGAAGTCTGCCCTCCTCGATCTTGGAGTAGAGGTCATCCAGTGACATCTTGGCCTTGGTCTCCTCGATAAGGTCCTTCTTGTGCTGCTGCAGGTATGTGTTCGCATACTGCTTGGCCTGCTTGTCTGTCTCATGTCCCAGGAACACCTCACCGGCATTGGGAACATCTGAAAGACCAAGGATCTCAACAGGCTGTGAAGGACGCGCCTCTTTGAGCTTGTTGCCCTTGTCGTCAACCATGGCTCTTACCTTACCTGAGCTTGCTCCTGCGGAGATGAAGTCTCCCACATGGAGTGTACCCTTCTGAACCAGAACGTTGGCAACAGGACCACGCCCCTTGTCAAGTCTTGCCTCAAGCACAAGACCTCTTGCCTCTCTGTCGGGGTTGGCCTTCAGCTCAAGGATGTCAGCAGTGAGGATGATGGTCTCAAGAAGGGAATCAATACCCTCTCCTGACTTGGCTGAAACGGGAACAAACTCTGTTGTTCCGCCCCAGTCTGTGGAAATAAGACCGTACTCTGTCATCTCCTGCTTAACTCTGTCTATATTTGCATTGGGCTTATCAATCTTATTAACTGCTACGATGATCTCAACTTCTGCAGCCTTGGCGTGGTTGATAGCTTCTACCGTCTGGGGCATTACACCGTCATCGGCAGCTACAACCAGTACTGCGATATCAGTTGAGTTGGCTCCACGCATACGCATTGCTGTGAAGGCCTCATGACCGGGAGTATCAAGGAAGGTGATCTTCTGGTCATTTATGGAAACTGTGTATGCACCGATCTTCTGGGTGATACCGCCTGCCTCTTTGTCTGTTACGCTGGTCTTACGGATGGCATCAAGCAGTGATGTCTTACCATGGTCAACGTGTCCCATTACGCAGACAACAGGAGGTCTCTTCTTAAGTGTCTCAGGTGCATCCTCATCCTCTTTGAGAAGCTCTTCGATGATGTCCACCGGAACTTCCTTCTCACAGATGATATCGTACTCGATTGCTATATTCTCAGCTTCCTCGTAGGTAAGCTCTGTGTTTACTGTAGAGATCTGGCCTGCCATGAAGAGCTTCTTGATAATAACTGAAGGCTGCATCTTCATCTTCTCGGCAAGTTCCTTTATAGAAACCTTCTCAGGAATGGAGATTACCTTGATCTGCTCCTCAGGCTGCTCAACCTTCTTCACCTCGGGCTTGATGAATCTGCCGACGCGCTTGCTTCTTGGCATCTGCTCTTCCTGCTCGTAAGCAAGATCCTTCTTATTCCTCTTGTCCTTCTCCTGGCCAAGTCTTCTTCTCTCGTCGTGGCCCTTCTCGCCCTTCTCCGTAGGTGCGTCAAAACCACCGCGGCCGCCTGAGTTCTTGTCGAACTTTCCGCCACCGAATCTGTTGTCGCCCTTGCCGGCAAATCTTCCGCCGCCCTGGCCGTTTTTGTCGCCGCCCTGGCCGCCTCGGTCATTATTTCTGTCGCCTCTTCCGCCCTGGAAACCGTTTCTGTCAGGTCTCTGGAAGGATCTCTGACCATCTCTGCCTTCTCTGTTATCCCTGTTGTCTCTGTTATCCCTGCTTCTGTTTTCACTCTGCTGGGGAGCTGCGGGTCTTGCAGGCCTTTCCTCAACGGGTCTTGCAGGCTGAGCCGGAGCCTGGGGCTGAGGCTGTGCCTGTGTCTGCTGAGGCTGAACCTGAGGCTGCTCTTTTACTTCAACGGGAGCCGGCTTTTTGGGCTGGGGCTTTGGTGTTGTTGATTTATTTACAGGTGTATTGTAGCTGTCAAGCTGTGAAGGAGCCGTGAGGGGCTTGATAGGGTGATATATGTTCTGTGACTGTGCAAAAGTCCCCCTTCTCTGTCCCTGGTTGTTCTGCCCCTGAGGTCTGTTGCCATCGCGCCTTGGAGCGTTTCCGCCAAAGTTTCTGTCACCGGGCTTTGATCCGCCACGCTGGGAATTGTTGTTATTGGTAACAACAATGATGGTCTTCTTTTTCTTGGGTGGAAGAAGCTTTCCGTCCCTGGTTCTTTCAGACTTTGCCTCAGCAGGTCTCTCGCCCTTTGCGTCTGCCGGTCTTGCAGGCTTTTCAGCGGGCTTTGCTGCAGGTTCTGCCTTGGGCGCCTCTTCTTTTGCGGGCTCTGCCTTAGGAGCATCTTCCTTTGCGGGTTTCTCTTTCTTTTCTGCCTTCTCAGTTTTCTCTTCGGAAGAAGCTTTTTCCGCTGTCTTTCCAAAGTGTTTTCTGGCAACGTCTGCAGCTGTCTCTTCGATAGAACTGTTAGAACGTTTTGCTTCTATTCCATTCTCCTGCAAAAAAGCTAACAGCTCTTTTCCTTCGCATCCAAGCTCGTTTGCAAGTTCGGATATTTTAATTTTCGCCATTAACATTCCCTCCGTCTAATTCTTCCACGAGTAAGTTCTTCCGAAGTGACTCAGACAAACCTTTGTCCGTTATTGCCAGACTTGTTCGAACATCCTTACCAATTGCATGTCCCAGACTGTCCTTGTCGCCAAAGATGATCATGGGTATTTCATAGTACTTACATTTATTTTCAAACTGCTTTCTTGTATTATCTGAAGCGTCTTTGGTTACTATCACAAGAAACGCAGTCTTTTTGCGGATGGCCTCCAGAACCTGGAACTCTCCGCTCTTTACCTTACCGGCCCTCATTGAAAGGCTGATCAGGGAATAAACCTTGTTTGAATCCAAATTTATAAAAGCTCCTTTTCAATCCGTCCGAGCACTTCCTCAGGGATCTGCGTCTTAAGCGATCTCTCAAGCCCCCTGTTCTTTACTGCCTTTTTAAGGCAATCAGCGCTCTTACATATATACGCCCCTCTGCCGTTGGCCTTCCCCGTCATGTCCAGGGATATATCGCCCTCCTTGCTCCTTATGACTCTGATGAGCTCGGTCTTTGGCTTTTCCTCCCGGCAGCCGACGCACATTCTTGTAGGAATCGTCTTTGTCATTAAAAATTACTCCTCAGCGCCCTGGTCCTCAGAAGTCTCCTCGTACTCAGACTCGTCGTATTCGCCCTCTTCGTACTCACCTTCTGCGTACTCGCCATCCTCATACTCCTCGTAATCCTCGTCGTCCAGGTAATCCTCCATACGGAATCCGGGAGCATCCTTGGCGTGGGTCTCATCCTTGATATCAATCTTGTAACCTGTGAGCTTTGCAGCAAGTCTTGCGTTCTGTCCTTCCTTACCGATTGCAAGTGAAAGCTGGTAATCAGGAACTACAACCTTTGCGCTCTTCTCATCAGGATCGGCAAATACTGCCACGATCTTTGCAGGTGAAAGAGCATTCTGGATCAGGTTACCGGGGTTCTCATCCCAGTTGATGACGTCGATCTTCTCACCGCCAAGCTCGTCTACTATAAGGTTAACTCTGCTTCCGTTTACACCAACGCAGGCACCAACAGCGTCAACGTTGGGATCGGTTGAGTAAACAGCGATCTTTGTTCTGCTTCCTGCCTCTCTTGCGATTGACTTGATCTCAACAGTTCCGTCCTGGATCTCAGCAACTTCCTGTTCAAAAAGTCTTTTTACAAGATCGGGGTGTGTACGGGAAACCAGGATTCTGGGTCCCTTTGAGCCATTCTTAACCTCAAGGACGTATACCCTGAGTCTCTGTGTAGGTCTGTAGATCTCACCCTTAACCTGCTCGTTCTCGTTGAGGATCGCATCTGCTCTTCCTAAATTAATGCTGATGTTCTTTCCAATGAATCTCTGAACAACACCGGTTACGATGTCATGCTCTTTTTCAAAGTATTCATTATATATAGCGCCGCGCTCCTCCTCACGTATTTTCTGAAGGATAACGTTCTTGGCGTTCTGGGTTGCGATACGTCCAAACTCCTTTGAGTTCAGGGAAACACCTACTATGTCTCCAACCTTAGCCTTCTTGCTGATCTTCTTAGCATCGTCAAGACTGATCTCAAGCTGAGGATCCATTACATCGTCAGCTGTCTCAACAACTTCCTTGTCAGCATAGCACTTGAAGTCGCAGTTTACCCTGTCCACCTCAACTCTGATGTTCTCAGCCTTTCCGAAGTTGTTCTTGCAGGCTGTTACGAGAGAGTTCTCAATCGCATCAAACAGTGAATCTTTGCTGATGTTCTTCTCCTTCTCAAGTAGCTCAAGGGCATCCATTAATTCTTTACTCATCGTAATCTCCATTTCCGTCCGGATCAAAAGTCCAGAGCAAGCTTAATAACTGATATCTCTTTTCTTATGAATTGTTCATCTTTGTCATTTATAGTTACGGTAATCGAAGTGTCGTCAAATCCCTTCAGAATACCGGCAAACTCCTTTGTTCCGTCCTTCGGTTTAAAGAGCTTTAGTTCAACTTCCTGTCCTATGCTGCGCTGAAGGTGTCTGTCCTTCTTCAGCTGCCTTCCAAGACCGGGGCTTGAAACCTCAAGTGTGTAGGCCTCCTCGATGAAGTCATCCACATCCAGGGCGTCCGACAGAGCGTGGTTCACATTCACGCAGTCGTTGATGTTCACTCCGCCTTCCTTGTCAATGTAGGCTCTCAGGTACCACTCTCCCGCCTCCTTGACGTATTCCACGTCATAGATCTCGACGCCGTTGGCCTGTGCTATCGGCTCAAGGAGAGCTTCTGTTTTACTCTCTATTTCGCTTTTTTTCGACATATATTCACCTCGAAACGAAGGCGCTTTGCGCCCTGACGCAGCTCCCGTCCAAAAACCCGTGCCGGGCCTGCGCATAATAAAAGTGAGCTCCGAAAAGCTCACTTCTACTCTACTGTCATGAAGAACATATCACATAAACACTGTATAGTCAAGCCATTGTTTCACTTATAATAAGGAATGATCACGTTTGTACCTGCCAGGATGACATCATCCTCGCTCAGATGGTTGATACCACAAACTTCCTTAATATATTGATCATGGCTGTCATACTCTTCAGTCATGTATCTGTCAGCTATGCTCCAGAGGGTGTCTCCGCAGCTGACAGTTAAATTTGTATAGCGCTTAGTCTTTATCTCATTGGAGCTTGCTGAACTCATCAGCACCGCAGTCACAAATGTGATCAGGAAGATCAAAACCGCCACTATGAGGGCCAGGGCAATTCTCTGATGCCTTACGATCCTCATTCTTCTCTTTCTGTTCTCAACTATCCTCATCTCTCTGTAGGCCATGTATTCTGCGTTCATATTCTGTCCCCCTTTGAATAAGCTCTTTTTCGTTTCTCTGTACTTATTATTGTACTCATCAGCTGTACAATAAATGTCACTCATTCAAAACAGAACCCGCCATACATCTGGCCATCAAGCATGTGTTCATGTCGTATCTGCGATGCAAAAAGAGGGCTGTGAGTGATCACAGCCCCCCTTACATCCCTATTGATATTGAGTTAAAACTCAGCCTCCCTGGGCAAGCTGAAGTCCCTGAGTATCCTGCTTCAGCGATTTCTGACTGATGGAGAATGTTGCAGACTTTGTTCCGCAGTAACCGGGTCCCTTACCCCTGATAGTGATGGTGGCCTTTCCTGTCTTTACGTTGTTGGTACAACTCATGATCTCATAATCGGTGGGAGCAAGTTCTACGCCACCAATTGTCACGACAAGATCACTCTTTCTCGGAACAAGCCCCGATCCGGTGTAGGTAAATACAGCGTCCTTCTTTACAGCAATACCTGCCTTGGCAATGGATGCAGCCGCAATTCTGTATGTTGTAGAAATGCTTCCTGTGTAAGTACCTCCGGCTACAGCACTTGCAGTTACTCTTACAACAGTTCCGGCAACCAGCTTATCGGTATCAGCTATTGGAGCACCGACTTTCTTTCCGCCCTTAGCTTCTGCGTAAGTGTAAACAAATGCCTTGTCAAAGTCTGTTCCGGCTTTCAAAGCCTTGCCATCAATATCCTTTATAACAACTGCAGATTTGAAGTTACCGGGCTTATCTGCATATGCCACATCATTTACAGTCATATTAAGATTCGACAGATCCTGCGTTGTGATCCTGAACGTATCCGACAACGTTCCCTTGAAGTTGCCCTTAAGTTTGACTGTCGCTGTAGGAGCCTGCTTGAGATTGAATCCCTGATCTCCTTTGGCAAGAAGATAAACCTTCTTGTTATTCTTAACACTTAAGGTGTAGTCCTTACCGGGTGTAAGCTCCAGGCCCTTATAAGTTACCGAAACATCAGGTTTAACTCCGCCCTTTGCATAAGGGGCATCTGATACATCAAGAACAAGATACGGGCGTTTCAGATTCACATCTGTCTTAGTCTCATAGGAAGCTATCTTAAAGGTCTTTTTCATGGTGCCCGTGTAAGCGCCCTTACCTTTGTAGATAACCGTCGCCTTACCTGCATTGACATTGTTCTGATAAGTCACAGTGTAATCAACACCTCTTGTAAGTCGCTTTGCTGCCGACTTCTTTGTCGCTGCAATCTCGAGATAAGCATCTGCCTGGTACTTGGCCTTGCCGTCATAGTTCATGGTCGCCTTCAGGTCTTTTACCTTAGCCTTGGTTATAGGGGTACCGGTGATCTTAAAGGTCTTAGTCACAGTTCCGATATATTTATCCATACCGGTGATCGTGATGGTAGCAGTACCGACTTCCTTGTTATTTGTGGTTGTGATCGTGTAGTTTGTATCCTTAACCAGAGTGTTTATCTTTTTGTTCTCAGTATAAGTGAGCGTTAAGTTACTATCCTGTGTAATTGCTGCTCCGGTGTACTCAAGCTTTGCCTTGAGTCCGGTTATCTTAACTTTGCTCATAGGTATAAGCTTGCTGTCGGCTATAATATATCCCGCTCTCAGTACACCATAATAATTATTCTTTCCGGTTACTGTCAGATAATAACATCCGGAATCTGTGTAGTTACCATTATTCTTGTCATATTCAACGACAAAGTCTTTTCCAGCCTTAAGCTTCATTCCATTATAGCTTATCTGTGGCACCAGTTTCTGCGCCTTCTTTGCCCAGGCAACCATGTTAAAGCACAGATGCTTATTGTCAAAACCGCTCAGTTCTTCATCATAGTAATAATATGTATCGTAATAATAATCATAGTAGTACCTGATTGGGTACTGCAAATTAACCAGTGAAGGTGTAATAGTCACAGGAGTTATCTTAAAGTAGATCACCCTGCTGTCCTTATAGTTGCCCTTGCCTTTAATCGTTAATGAAGGAGCCTTGTTTGCAGCAAATCCGGCATCATCAGGTGAAAGGGTATATACATTCAGGTTATTCTTATAAGTTGCAGTATAATCCGTCTTATCCTGCAGCAGCTTTGTACCGTAATAGATCCTTATGTCAAAGGTTATCTTTTTACCGGTATAAACCGTACTTTCAGGAACACCTACAACCCAGATTCCGGCAGGCACTTCATCTGCACTGGTAAACCCGCTTCCGTCCTGAGGAAGTATCTCGCCCCACTTCGTTGAAGTGTCAGCTATCGTGTAAGTGTAGGTTGCTACTTTACTTATATTACTGTCCTTAACAGCCACTGCATTTAATATGCAGATTCCGCCTTCAAACTTTTCTGAATCCAGTATCAGCCTGTCCCGGTAAGGCAGTGCTTCATCCGCAAGTGCTGCTCCGTTTACAGGAGATACTGCTCCAAAGGTGTAGAAGATGTCCGCGTCCTCTGTGACTGTTGAAAGCGCAACAGGCATTCCGATCGCAACTTCTCCTGACTTAGCACTTGCAACGGGAGCCATTGCAATGGTTTCACCCGCATCCGCATAAAGAGCCGTGACTGTAATCTCTGCGTAAACAGGTGCCGTGGTGTCAAAAGAGCTTCCGTCTTCATTTACATATCCTGCAAACTGCTTACCTTCTACCGGCTCATAAGTTATCCCGGCCTCCTCAAAGGATCTGGTTTCAGGAACACTCTCAACCCTGTCTGGCAGATTTGCCGATTTTATCGTGACATTCAGGTTCTTAAGGAACTTAGGATAAAGAACCAGTTGCCTTGCCTCGAAGGATGCAACTATTTCAGTTATTCTCTCGGTAAGATTCCTGTCAGCATACCATCCTTCAAAAGTGTACCCTTCCTTTGAAGCAGGTAAAAGAACTATCTTGCGGTCTATCGTTCTGTAGGAAGAAGGGTTGTCAGGATGATTGAACTCGCCTGCATTGGTATCGATCATGTAGGTGATGTGATACTTGTCAGAAGTCGTCTGGTTAAAAGGAATGCCCACTCTTACTCCGTAGGAGTAGTTTGCACCACGGAAATATACAAGCAGCCCGTTCTGCGCATACTCTTCTGCATAGCTACCTCGTTCACCATATAATACAAGGTCCTCATCGCAGCCATAGAAGGAATTAGTACAGCTGTAATATGTATTTCCGGATTTGTACCAGTTCGGATTCAGGTATATATATTCGACACTGGAAGGTACCGAAACTTTATATAGACTGTTACATGCATAGAAGGTAGCTCCATCAAGCCTCTTTAATCCTTCCGGA
>JAEEGL010625114.1_pt1 | contig 12093 bp, 6 predicted proteins | sample 9134231 | NCBI WGS metagenome assembly JAEEGL01 (sample SAMN16246548, study PRJNA631951) | gut metagenome | biome: gut microbiome; feature: rumen; material: fiber-attached | host: Bos | place: Iran: Karaj | collected 2018-10
AAGAGCACCCTGGACGAGGTCCGGGAGGCCGATATCCTCGTGCACGTGGTGGACATCTCGCACCCCGACTTCGAAGAGCAGATGCAGGTGGTGGAGCAGACGCTCCGCGACATCGGCGCGGCGAACAAGCCCGTCTTCGTGGTCTTCAACAAGGTCGATGCCTACACCTACGAGCCCTATGACGAATTCTCCCTCACGCCCAAGGAGGCGAAGAACCGCACCCTGGACGAACTGAAGAACAGCTGGATCGCACAGGAGAAAACCCCCTGCATCTTCATCTCCGCCAAGGAGAGAACCGGCATCGACAAACTCCGCAACGACCTGTACAAGATGGTGGCTGAAATCCATGCCGGCCGCTATCCTTTCAACAATTTCCTATGGTAAGAAAGACCCTTTTGCTGCTGGTTTCCCTGCTGGCACTGGGAATCGGCAGCGCCGCCCAGGAGTCCGAGAGCACCTACTCCGGAATCTTCCGCGGAAAGCTGCCGAGTCTCTATCCTTTCAAATTCAACGGGACGTATTACTGGGACCGCAAGGAATTCAAACGGGGCGATGTCCTGTACAACGGAAAGTTGTACCAGGACGTCCTGATGAATGTCGATGCGGTCCAGCAGGAATTGCAGGTCCAGCCCCTGGAAGAGGCCAGCCCCATGGTCGTGTTCCGCGACCAGGTGGCCTGGTTCACGATGGACCGTAAGGAGTTCGTCAACCTCCGCTACCTGGGTTATCCGGACGCGGAGGAGGGATTCTTCGAAATCCTCCGGGACGGGGAGGCTCCCCTGTTCCGGCGGGTGAAGAAGCTTCTCCGCTTCGACGGAAACAACGGCGGCCTGTTGCTCATCGGATACGAGGATCCCGCGTTCGACCCGGATGTTCCGAACTACTTCTTCCTGATGGAATCTTTCTACGTTCTGGAAAACGGGGCGCTGAAAAAAATCAACCGGCGCAACCTCAACAAACGGCTCAAGGCGGCCCCCGGGGCCCCGTCCCTGAACTACAAGGCCGTTACCTGGCACGCCCATGGCGACACGGCCCCCGGAGGAAAGGTCGCCGAGGCGGACCTTCCCGGCACCGGAAACGGCCTGCCGGACCGGTATTTCGCCGAGCAGAAACAAGATACGACCGTCGTCCAGTATGTGGAAAGCACCCTTCTCGCCACCTACCGGAACAAGGTTTATACCGTCGGCGACCCCTCCATGGACAAGGGAACGCCCCTGAAGACCGTCCGCGGCACCATTACGGAAGCCGAAACCGGCGATCCGCTGTACGGGGTGGTCGTCTTTGACGACGCCACCAAGACTTACACCCGCAGCGACCGGAAAGGCCAGTACCGCATCAACATTCCCGGCGGCGAGAACGTCCTGAATTTCAGCGCCGAAGGCAAAGAGGACCTCGCCCTCCGCGTCCAGGTCCATTCCGACGGCGGCCTGAATGTCGTGATGCCCGACAAGGTGACGATGCTCAAGGAAGCCGTCGTCTCGGCCGAGAGCATGGCCCAGCACCGGAACACGGAGATGGGCGTGGAAAAGGTGAGCGTGAAGACGGTCAGCAAGATCCCTTCGGCCTTCGGGGAAGGAGACGTCATCAAGGCGGTCCTGACCCTCCCGGGCATCAAGAGCGTGGGCGAGGCTTCCGGCGGATTCAACGTCCGCGGCGGCAGCGCCGACCAGAACCTCATCCTCTTCAACGGGAACACCATCTACAACCCTTCGCACCTGTTCGGCATCTTCTCCGCCTTCAATCCGGACATCGTGGACGGCATCGAACTGTACAAGAGTTCCATTCCGGCCGAGTACGGCGGACGCGTCTCCTCGGTCCTGAACGTGACCGGCAAGGACGGGGACATGCAGCGCTGGCGCGGATCGGCGGGCATCGGCCTCCTGACCAGCCGCCTCCATGTGGAAGGTCCTCTGCATAAGGGAAAAACCTCCGTCATCGCGGGTGCGCGCACCACCTATTCCGACTGGATTCTCAAACACCTTCCGAAAGAGAGCGCCTATGCGGGCGACAGCGCCGGCTTCACGGATGCGAACCTGGGCATTACCCACCGCTTCGACGACGACAACACCCTCCGCGCCAACGCCTATTACGCGACGGACCGCTTCTCCTTCGGCGGGGATACGACCTTCAACTACGGAAACATCAACGCTTCCCTCGCCTGGCGTCACCGGACCGAAGAAGGACGTCTGGAATTGAGCGCCGGTTACGACCAGTACAAGAACCGCGTGTCGGCCCACCAGTGGGTGGGCGGCGCCTATGACCTGGACACCCGGATCCGGCAGGCCTTCCTCCGGGCGGACCGCAAGCGCTCGCTCGGCGATTCCCACGATCTTTCCTGGGGAGTCCACCTGACCGGTTACGCCCTGGACCCCGGCACGCAGGTCCCTTTCGGAGAGGAATCCAAGATCCAGGCCCGCATGCTACCCCGCGAGATGGCTCTGGAACCCGCTGTCTATTTCTCCGACAACTGGAAGCCCTCAGACGAACTGTCTTTCGAGGCCGGGGCGCGGCTGTCAGCCTTCTATGCCCTCAACAGCCGGAAATTCTACGGCCTTCCCGACCTCCGGTTCGCCTTTAAATACTCCCCTGCCGAGAATCTCTCCTTCAAGGCCGGCCTGAATTCCCTGTCCCAGTATATCCATCTGATTTCCAATACATCCGCCGTTTCTCCGATGGACACCTGGAAACTCAGCGACGACCGGATCCGGCCCACTTGGGGCTGGCAGGCAGCGGCGGGCGCCTATTGGACGGAGCTGAATACCGGTATCGACTTCTCCCTGGAGACTTATTTCAAGCAGGCCTACCGGGCCCTGGATTACCTGCCAGGAGCGAGTCTGTCCATGAATCCGGACCTGGCGGACGACCTCATTCCGGTCAAGAGCCGTGCCTATGGCGTGGAACTGATGGCCCGCAAGACCACCGGCAAGATCACCGGCTGGGCGTCCTACAGCTACTCCCGCGCCCGGCAGAAGGAAATGGGTGACCGCGGCTACGAAGCCCTGGCCCATGGCGACTGGTACAACGCTCCTTACGACAAGCCACACGAGTTCAAGCTCGTAACGAACTTCGCCCTCACCCACCGGTACAGCTTCTCGGTGAACCTGGACTATTCCACCGGACGCCCGGTCACGATTCCCATGGGCATCTATTACTATGGCGGAACCTACCGGATGGCCTACTCGGAGCGGAACGCGTACCGGATCCCGGATTACTTCCGGGCCGACGTCGCCTTCAACATCGACCCGGGCCACTACCTGAAAGCCATCGCCCACACGGTCATCACGGTGGGCGTGTACAACGTCACGGGCCGGAAGAATCCCTACTCGGTTTTCTTCAAGGCCAATCCGTACGGCGCAATCCAGGGCTATATGCTCTCGGTCTTCGCCACCCAGATTCCCTACATCAACCTCAACATCCTGTTCTGATGAAAAAGATCCTTGCCCTACTCGCAGCCTCCATGGGTGTGGCGGCCTGTATCTATCCTTACGATCCGGAGCTGGACGAGGCCCCGGAAGGGGTGCTGGCGGTAGATGGAAACATCTGCATCGGAGGGACGTCCACCGTTTATCTGAGCTCCCTTCTCTCCTTGTGGAACGTAGATGCCGGCAACCGGTGGATGGACGTTTCCACCGCCCGTGTCTGGGTGGAGGACGATGCCGGCAACAAATATGAAGGAACGTCCCGGTACCCCTACCCCTATTTCACGATTTCGACCGAAAACGCCCCCTTGGACCGCAACTACCGCCTGTGCATCGAAGCCCTCGGGGAAACCTATGCCTCCGATTGGAACAGCACCGTGGAGCCGCCTGTCATCGGAGATATCGAATTCGTGGCCGACGACAACGAGGTCACGGTGGAAGTCAGCGTGGATGGAGGAAAAGACGGTACCGGTTATATCCTCCTGACTTACGAGGAGGCCTGGATGTTCCACGTCGATTACTACCCCCGCTATACGATCAGAGGCGCATTCATCACGGAAGGCCCCGTCGATATGTCCAAGTACTGGTGTTGGAGAACGACCACGACAAACCGGACCGTGCCGGTTGATTATACCGGACGCACCGAAACCGGTTTTACCGGATTCCCGCTCATGAGCTTCTCCCGGCGCGACACCCGCAACCACCGGCGCTACTGCATCAGCGTGATGGCGAGCACCATCTCCAAGGAAACCTTCCGCTTCCTCCGCAACCTGGACGAAAACACGGACGGCGGAGACAACCTGTTCACCCCGAACCCCGGAGAGATCGCCGGGAACCTCCGCTGCGAAAGCAACCCGGACAAAACGGTCCTCGGGTATGCGCTCTTCTCCCGGGCCGTGAAAAAGCGGGCTTACCTGGACAGCCGGTATTACATTTCCGTCCCGAAAACGCCGCTGTTCTATCCCCTCGCAGACCAGTACGGCCTGCTCTTGGAAGCCGGTTACCTCCCCCTGGATGAGAATGAAGAAGGCTTCGATCCCACGCAAGAAGGACCCTATGGGTGGGGTGACCGGAACTGTTATGACTGCACCTGGGCCGGCGGTACGCTGGAAAAACCTGATTATTGGAGCGAAACGGAATGAAAAAGACGATATCCCTGATTTTGCTGGCCCTGTCCGGCCTCCTGGGCTCCGCCGCGGAAGTGGAGCGGGTTTATGTGACGACGGACCGGCCCGTGTACCTGGCCGGAGATGCGGTCTGGTGCGCGCTCTCCGCACTGGACAAAAACGGCCGTTTTTCCAACGAAAGCGCCGTCGCCTACCTGGAACTCGTATCGACCGACGGAACGGCCTGTACGGCGAAAATAGGCCTGTTGGAAGGCCGGGGCGCCGGATCCTTCCGGATTCCGGTCACGGCACCGACCGGAACGTACCGCCTCATCGCCTATACGGCGGTCAATGCGGCCGAGGAAGGGGCGCCCTATCTGGCGGGATCCCGGCTCCTCACCGTATTCAACAGTACGTCCGCCGCCCGGGTGGTCGACGGAATCGAAATCCTGGACGAAGCGGCCTATGAGGCCCTAGAACCGGAGACAACGGCTCCGGAAGGGGCCGTGGAGCTGTCCACGCGGCTGCGTTTTCCGAAAAATGCGCCGGCGGTCCTGACCCTCCACAACGGTGGGCCGCTCGCTTCCGTGAGCCTGTCCGTCTATCACGAGGACGAACTGCTTCCCGCCAGGCGGGAAAACACCCCGGAACGCTTCCTGAAAGCGATTCCCGCCGCTGTCCGGCTTTCCCGGGAGGTGTCCGTCGAGAGCGACGGCGAGATCATCTCCGCCCAGATCCGGGGCACTCTCGTGCGGGACAAGGAAGACCTCACCTTCGCCACGCTTTCATCGGCCGGGTCCCCTTCCGACGTGTATATCGGACGGAATGACGGGGACGACCTCATCCGTTTCCATACCTCCAACATCTACGGAAACCGGGAAATCGTGTGCGAAGTGTCCCAGCTGGACCGGAAGGAAGGGTACATCGACTTTGAAAGCCCCTTCCTGTATCCGAAGATGGACGGTCTTCCGAAACTGTGCCTGAGCCCCGCCCAACGGACGGCCCTGATGGCCCGGAAAGCCGCCTTACGGTCCGAAAAGGCGCTCCGCATCGACACCCTGACAACGTTCATGACCCACCGGGAGGACCTGCTGCTCAGCGCAGTAGCCTCGCACCGGTACCACCTGGACGACTATACGCGTTTCCCGTCCGTCCGGGAAATCATCGTGGAAATCATTCCGGAACTTCGTCTCCGGAACGTGAACGGACGGCCGAAGATGTTCCTCACCTACTCCGACGCCCTGAACAAACGGTATGACAATACCAGCAACATCCTGGTAATGATGGACGGCGTGGTCCTGAGCGACCTGGACCTCCTGCTCGGATTCGACGCGATGCTCATCGAAGACATCGACATCTACGACCAGGCCATCGTCATCGGCAAGACTCCGGTGAACGGAATCGTGAACTTCATCACCAAGAAGAACTATGTCACAGCCCTTCACTTCCCCTCCAACGTGCGCGTCGTGGACTACCAGGGGGTGGCCTATCCGGTCGCCTATACCGGCGCGGTCCCGCAGGGAGAAGGCCAGGACCTCCGCCAGCTCCTGTACTGGCACCCCGTCCTGAAACTGGAAGAGGGCGCCGACTACCGGGTGGAAATCAATACCCCCGGCTATTCCGGCCGTTTCAAGGCCGTCGCCGAGGGTTTTACGAAGGACGGAACCCCTGTTTACCAGGAATTCACGTTCGAGGTGGAATAACGGTCAGAAGCGGTAGCCCAGACCCAGCTGAAGGGTGTTTCCGAGGATCTGGTTGGCGGTCAGCCAGCACAGGTCCACGTGGAAGCCGGCATACTTGAAACCCGCTCCCAGGGAAACATAGGTCGGAAGCGGAGACTTCCCGGTTCCGATATGGGCTCCGGCCCGGAGGAACAGCATGTCCTTATATCCGAACTCTCCGCCGGCGGCAGCCTCCACTCCTCCCAAGAGGAAATACGACAAATCCGCCGCGAGTTTCAGCGTATTCTCGCTGAGGTCCATGTCATAGCCGACACCGGCCTTGGCCGCGGTCGGCAATGCATAGGAGTCGTTTCCGGATTTGACCTTCATTCCCAGGGAGGAAACGCCGGCCGTCGCGGACAGGGCGCCCGCATGATACAGGACGAAAACGTCAGCCCCGATCCCCGAGTAAGAGGTTCCGGATGCGACCGTGCTGCTGGCAAACCGTGCGGAAACGCCGGCGGACAGGTTTTCGGTGAAAGCAAAGCCCACACCGATTCCTCCCAGCATGTCCGAGGGATGGAACGTTTTCCCGGAAATTCCGCTTTCATTGACCAGGGTGTATTCCTGTCCCATCTGGTAAGCGCCGCTGACGCTGATTCCAAGCTTGTCTCCGATCTTGAAGGCCGCGAGCAGGTTCATGTTTCCCGAGTTGAAAGTCTTGGGAGCCCACCTCTGGTAAGTAAAGACCGCATCGCTGCCCGAGAAAGGGATGGCGGAGGGATTATACAGGGCGGATACGGCCTGGGCGCCGCCCATGGCGGCCGTCGCCGGGTTCCGGTCGATGGACACGAAAGAAAGGGCGGAAGACTCCTGGGCATGTCCCTGGAGGAAGACGAGCCCCGCCAGGATAACGGCAAATAATCTCTTGTTCGTCATGGCTTACCTCTTGATAATGGTCTGTCGGTATTCATTCCCTCCGAAACGGAGCGTCAACGCATACTGTCCGGGTGCGCACCGGGACATGTCGATGGTCGCCGGGTCGAATGCGCTGGACTGCACGGTCTCTTCGAGGACCTTGCCGCCGGCAAAGGTGAAGAGGGCGATCTCCGTCGATTCCGCCTGAAGGCCCGTCGCAATGTACAGATTGTCCTTCACGGGATTGGGATAGGCTTGATAGGCGACGGCCGGGTCGCGTACCAGGACCTTGAAGGTCTGGACGGCCGTCTCGCCCTTGGCATCCTTGCCGGTCACGGTAATCTCCGCCAGTCCATATCCGATCGCCGTCAGGTGAAGGGCTCCGGAGGCCACGTTCGCATGGACCGAACCGGTGTTGGTATTGTTCACGGAGAAGGAAAGCGTCTCTCCGTCCGGATCGGAAATGTACTCCGACAACGTGAACGCCTGCGTTTCGGCATTGTTCAGCAGGAGATTCTCGAACTGCCTGGCATTGGCCGGCGGCGTGTTCGGGAGAATGGTATAGGGGATGGAAAGGGAATAGGCGGCACCGTAGGAATCTGTCGCTGTAACCACCGCGGTATGGGCTCCTTCCTCGGCCGCAGCACCGGAGATCCTGAGGGTATAGGTTCCCGGGGAATTCTCGGTCCAGGTCTCTCCGGAAGAACCGGACTTGTGTTCTACCTGGAAAGCGTGGCCATCCGGTTCGGAAACCGTCAATGTCAGGGTCAGGGTCTCGAAGGTTTTGATCCGGAGATTGTCCAGCGCGACGGACGGCGTAATGACGGGCGGATTGTTTACCTCCGTACGCACGACGGCCACGTTGGAAGCATCGCCGAAGTGGAAATACTGGTCGAAACCGACCACCTTGAAATAATAGGTTGTCTCAAAGCCCAGGTCCTTGACAACGAAGGACACCGGCCTTCCCAGCTTGATTTCCCGCGTTGAAACCTGTCCGACCGACACGTCGGCGCCTGGATTCTCCGGCTGTGCAGCCTTGACGGCGGCCTCGGAGGTTCCGTAGAAAACCTGATAGCCGGCGGCGCCCAGATAGCCTTTCCCCGTAACGGACCAAGTGGCCGTCACGGTATTGGAATGAGCCGTGGCTGTGAGGTTGGAAACGGCGTCCGGCGTACTGTCTTCTCCGTACGTGATGGCGCCATAGGCATCCACCAGGTTTCCGATCTTCATGCCTTTCAGGCTGAAATTCCGGTTATATCCTTCCAGAAGGCGCTCCAGCAGCATTTCCCGCGTGAAACCTTTCCCTTGCAGGGCGGAAAGGACCAGGGCGGCTACGCCCGTGACATGCGGACAAGCCATCGAGGTTCCCTGATAACGGATATAGTTGTTGTCCACGGCGGTGCTCAGGACCATGGAATAGTTGGCGTCTCCGCCGGGTGCGGCGATATCCACCCAGTCCCCATAGCAGGAATAATACGCCTTCGTCCCCTGCGGGCCGATGGCGCCCACGGCGACCACGCCGGGATAACCGGCCGGAGCCCCCCATTCCCGGTTGTCGTTGCCGGCGCTGAAGAACACCAGGCCGCCGGCCATGGGCCCCACCTGGTTGCCGGAAGCATCCATTCCGGCGTACTTGTTGAAATAATCGATGGCTGTCTTCAGGGAACTCGCATATTCCCCTTCGTTCGGCTGCAGGAAAAACTCATGCAGATTCTTGGCGCCTTCGGCATCATAATTCCCCGCATCGTCATTGAAGTCATAACCCCAGCTGTTGTTGCAGAGCACGGCACCATGGTCCGCCGCCCAGCGGATGGCCTGGGCACCGTCGCCGGAAGGACCGGCCGCCGGAGAGAAAATGGCGCAGGAAAGGATGGAAACACCCTTCACCCCCGCGGCGGCGTCTCCGCCCGCAATACCGCTGACGCCGATTCCGTTGTTATTCACGGCGGCGATGGTTCCGGCCACATGCGTCCCATGGTCGCCTGGCACGTAGGACTTGGTGCTTTGGTAGAACCCATAGCTGTTGTCCGTATCCACGACGCCCTGCAGGTCTTCATGGGCGGAATCCACTCCGCTGTCCACGACGGCAACGACCACGTTGGAACTTCCCGTGGAAATGTTGAGCCAGACGGGAATCACATCCACATCGGCCCCGGCCCGCCAGCTGGATCCGCTTCCGTCGTTGTAGTAATTCCACTGGGAAGGCAGCTGCGGATCGTTGAACGGGTATTCGATGGCGTGGGACTGCGTCTTGATGACCGGCTCATAATTCAGGATTCCAGGAACGTCCAGGAGCACTTTCCGGGCTTCATCCCGGTTCACGTCACGACCATAGGTGACGCGGTACCAACGGTGCATTCCCATTTCCCGGCCTCGGGCTTCGAATTCTCCGGCGTCGGGGAAAATGCGTTCCATGGAAACGACACCGATCTCCGCTAGGGAAGACATGGCGTCCGCCTTGGTCAGCGCCTGGCCTTCGGAGAGTGTGCGTTCCACATAGTCGGCCATTTCTTCGGAAAGATAGACATTGGCCGTTCCGGAAAGGTAAGGGCCGTCGTAGATCTCTGATACGGCCGATTGTTCAGTCTCCGGGTCGGCAACAGGTTGGTTTTCCTCTCCCGGCTGTTCCCGGGTACATCCGCAGAACAGCAAGGCAAAAAGGAAGGTGAGGATACTCAATTTCGGGAATTTCATGGATTCCTTCATGGATTTATTGGTTATTGGTTTCAGAGGTCAGCTGGGTATGCAGATATTCTCCCAGTTTCTCCAAATCTTCCGGATTCCGGAATTTGATCTTGTTTTTCTTGATAAAATCGACTGCCGCTTTCTTGTCCACGCCGGCATGGTTCACGACGCTGGAACGGTCCGCCTGGAAAAGGATGCCGTCCACGACCAGGAAGATTTGCTCCTTCAAGGGGACGACTTTCCCATTGTACTTGGTTTTCTGGACGTCCAGAAGACTTTTGTTCAAGTTGTCACTGCCAGAAAGGGACATCAAAGTAAGTTCTTGCGTGGAGGCCACGGAAGAGCGGCCGTAACCGATGTCCGCCTTGGCCATTTCATCGAAGTCCACTTCCGTTCCCAGCACCACCGCCGTATGTTCCGACTCGCGGAGCACCCGCATCAGGCGTCCTCCCACATTCAGATACACATCCTTGTCAATACGGACCACATGGACGTTGAGCATATTGGCTTCCATGATCGTTCCGTTTTCGACATAGTGCAGCCGACCGTTGATTACATTGACGTTCAACTGATCGTAGCCGATCATCTCTTCCTTGTTGGTAAAGATGTTTCCGCCCTGGAAATCCTCATACAGATAAGGCCAGGGTTCGGTCGGGGCATATCGCTGCGCCAGGCCCGCGATAGGGAGCAACAGGCAGCAAAGGAGGAGCAGGTAAGAACGTTTCATTTTCATTGCGGGGATAAAAGCAAAACCAGCAGCCCACGCAAGAAACCGTGTGGGCTGCTGAATTCCAAATGATTACTTTTTACTTGATAACAAGCTTGCTGACGGGGTCAAGACCGGACGCCGGCAGGGAACGCTTTCCGCTGGGGCGCTCAGGCAGGGTGAGACGAGGGGAAAGACCGTTGGTGACGGAACCTTCTTCCGCTTCAGGAATCTTGGTCATGGTAGCAGGGAGACTCACGTTACCGTCGCTGTAACTGCCGGCACCGGCGGAAACCACCCAGTAATACTTGAGACCGACGAAGGAGTAAATGGTCGAAGCACCTTCATCACCGAGGTCCACACTGCCGGGGGTCCAGACCGCCTTTCCGTCGGAAGCCATGTTCACATAGCAGAGGGTAACAGGGTCGTCCACATAATAAGTGCTTCCTTTGATGACAACCAGACCACAGAGTTTATCTACTGCCGCACCATAGTCATCATGGGTCCATTGGCCCAGATTCTGGGCGGAGATGGTGAACCCGCCGGTCTCCGCGTCGAACGCGGCCGTTGCACCCAGTCCATATTCCACGGTTTTATCGATACCGATTTCCAAGCCCTCGATCTTGAAGGTCTGATTCACCTTGTCCTGCGTAATGGAGATCGGAGTTCCGTCCAGATCCCAGTTACCGATCCAGCGGGCGTATTCGGGAAGCGGATCGGGATTCTCGTTCTCGATCTCATATTCGAAGGAAGCATAGTTACCGGTAGCATAACCGTTCTCATCGAAGCCCACGATGAAACCTTCGTACTCACCGGGATCCTGCACGCTCAGCAGGGCAGAACCGCCGGCATAGAGCCACAGGGGGATGAACTGCTCACGGGTATAGGCGCTGGAATAGTAGTCAGCATAGTATTCGACATCGGCCTGGTCGCTCATGATCAGGTCTTTCACGTCCGCAGCCGTGGCGACGGAACCCTTCGGAACACGGACCAGGTCCCAATACGCATCGGTCACACCGTTCACCAGGAACGCGTGATAAAGCTTTCCGTTGTTGGGATTCGTGTAGGGTCCGTAGAACATACCCTGCCAATCCGTCGCAGCGGGAACCACGTTGAATACCTCAAAGTAATCCGCCTCGGACTCGTCGATCAGGTTGTCGCTCACGGAAACAACCTCGAAGACCGCCTTCAGGATGCCGGCTTTATCGATCTTGCTGCGATCGACAGCCACCTCCACGACAGCAGAGCGGCTGTTGGCGGCCAGGGCCACCTCGGGATTGAAGCTGAGTGCCGCTGCAGGAACCTCAGAGTTCGAGGAAACGCCGATGGTAACGGTGGCAGCCGTCTCCGTAGGGGTATCCAACATGATGGCAACAGCGCCTGCATCGGCAGTAACCGCCGTTGCACCGGCCGCGAGGGACACATGGGGACGAAGGTCACCATGAACCAGATTCAAGGCGACGGAGGACGCATTGGAACGGACATCGGCTCCGGCGGAACCGGTGATGCCCACGACCGCCTGGTACTTTCCTTTCTCCAGGGAAGCCGGGTTCACGGAAACATCGACAACGGCCACGGAGTCGCCGGCCGCGATGGTC
>JAEEGL011454533.1_pt1 | contig 12093 bp, 8 predicted proteins | sample 9134231 | NCBI WGS metagenome assembly JAEEGL01 (sample SAMN16246548, study PRJNA631951) | gut metagenome | biome: gut microbiome; feature: rumen; material: fiber-attached | host: Bos | place: Iran: Karaj | collected 2018-10
ATCATCGCTAATGATTATATTCCTTCTGTTTCCAAGCTCATATCCAACGCATCCGCGAGCCATTATGTATTCAGGCCTGAATCGTATATCACACATACTCTTGAGTGTGCTCTGATCAAGGAAAAAGTCCCCGATTCCTGGGAAATTAAGGCAGCAATCTATCTGCTGATGCACTCATTTCTGGAGCAGAACGAGATTCTCGAAAACAATCAGACAGAATCAGATCTCATGCAACAGATTGTCGGCTATGTAGCAGAAAACTACAGCAAGGATATCACGATGATGAGCATGGCATCCGCACTCGGCTATGATCGTCAGTATCTGTCTCACAAATTCAATCAGATGATGAACATCAATTTTCGGACCTATCTAAATCTGTTTCGTATCGATCATGCCTGTATTCTGCTTAGAGAAACCGACAAAAGCATTACTGCCATCTCCCTGGAGTCTGGGTTTCAGAATATTCGCAGTTTCAATCGCACATTCTGTAATGCCACAGGTTCGCAGCCAACGAAATATCGCGAAAACTATAAGAACAGTCAAAAAAATCACTTTTTGTCCATTGTAAGAAACAAATAAGCTGTTCCTTTTTTTCATGTCATGCTATAATTTAAGTATGGGAACAGAAATAATGGCAAAACTACATATAGATTTGTCTATTTCGGGCGTTCCCGAGCAAAAACACAAGGAGGGATCATCGTGAAAACCCGTATCTTTGCCCTGCTGTTTTGTCTAATCCTGACGCTGACCGTGACCTGCGGTGCTCTGGCAGATTATCAGGAAGGACAGATCATTTTGGTGGATGAAGAGGAAAACCTCTCTGAAGACACGGCAATGTTCGCCGGTCAGGATGAGAAGCTCGTTTATCCCGCCATCTGGACTGAAGGCTATCATGGAAAGGGCCTTGACTTCGCGGACTACAAAACGCACGTGCGTTTTGATCCTGCTCTGATCACCAAGGAATCTGCGCTCACGCTCAACACTTGGATCTGTCAGAGAGGTCCCGGTCTGAAGAGTGATGGAACCATCCGCGATACCCGCGGCGGCGTTCTGGTGTTTGGTTGCTCCGGTAGCAACGGCCACTTCAAGATTGTTACAGATGACGACGAGTACGGCGATGTAATGACCTTCGCATATGGTCTGTACAACCAGGATGTTTATGCCATAGCCGATGTCGTGCTGCCCGAGGGTGAATGGGCCATGGTTACAGCGACTGTCGACGCAAGCGCTATGTGCCTGTATCTGAATGGTGAGCTGATTGCTTCCGCTGAGCCAGCCGTTACACCTGACGCTCTGGCAATTGATTTGTTCCGTGTCGGCTCCTCCTTCTGGGGTCCACCGTCCCTGAATGCTGTGGTGGATGATACCAGCCTGTGGACGCGCGCTCTGTCTGCGGAAGAAGTCGCTGCTCTCTATGCTGACACCAAGGTTGCCGAGTAATACCGGCATCACGCGGGGCAACGTGCTTGCCCCGCGTTTTTATTCTTCCAGTCATTGAAAGGTCTCATCATGAAAAGCATTGTGTGCACGATCCTAGCACTGCTGCTCGGTCTATGTCTGTCCGCTACAGCCTGCGCAGATGACGCAACACCTGTACAGGACTGGAATGAAGGTTTCTTCAATCCTTTTCTCAGCCTAGCCAATGATCCGTGGATCGTTAGAGGCGACGGATGGTACTATTACTGCTACAGCTGGACTGGCATGCATATCGCCCGGAGCAGAACACTGACTGGATTTGACGGTTCTGGGCTCATCAGAGACAACGTAAAATCCCTGAATCCCGGGTATGATCAGACAGAACTATGGGCTCCTGAACTTCATCACTACCAGGATCACTGGTATGTCTTCTACGCTGCCGACTTCAACAATGACAATACCAGACACCGGATGTATGTAATGAAGAGTGCAACGGATGATCCTATGGGTGACTGGGAAGAACCTGTCAAGCTGAATCTGCCTGAAGACCAATGGGCAATCGATGGCACTTTTTTCGAATTTCGTGACGGCCGCATCTTCATTATCTGGTCCGGTTGGCGAGACAATGCACAGGGAACAAGCCTATGGAAGCAGTACCTGTATATCACACAGTTGGAGACCGGTGACCCCACCAAAGTAATTGGCACCGAGTGCATCATGATTTCCAAGCCTCAGTACTACTGGGAATCAAGCGTACTTCCCCAGAACGAAGGCCCCACGATATGGATCTCCCCTGCAGGCACCTATTACTGTTTCTATGCGGGCAACTATTCAGGATCCGATGAATATGTTATCGCTGCCCTGCGACTGAACGGTGACCCAATGGACGCTGACGCCTGGGAAAAGCTGCCCCAGCCCATACTGGAAAGTAATCCAGAAGCTGGAATCTACTCACCAGGTCACGCGAGTATCGTGAAAAGTCCCGATGGTACGGAAGATTGGATCATCTATCACACAGCTAAGTATCCAGGTGCCGGATGGACCCGAAACGGCAGAGCTCAGCGCCTGCTGTGGGTGAATGACATGCCGTTAGTTGAAGGAGGTCTGGCAGGCAATGATGCCGTTCAGCCTATGCCCTCCGGTGAAGTGACCGATCGAATCATTCTGTACGCTGCTGACGGCAAGCTGGACGGCGAAGCTGCATTGACAGAAAATGGAAATGTCATGCTTCCGAAGTCCAAAGGCAGTGTGACCTTCCATGTGCAGTCCGACCGCAAGATTCCCTGTGTTCTCTATGTGCGGTATTCGGCAGCATCGTTGAGAGACACTTCCTTTGTCCGTGCCAAGGTAAATGGCAGCACATTCGGTGTTGCAGCCGTACCAAGCGGAAACGAAAACCAACTGATCATCTCCTGCATAGCCATCCAGCTGCAGGAAGGCATGAACGAGATCATCGTTTCCGGAAACTGTCCGCTGATCGTTAACTCTATCATAATCGACAGAAATCCCTATTAAGGAGAAACTCCATGAAAAGATTGATCTGCTTGGGAATGGCCCTGATCATGATACTGGGCCTGTCTGCTGCGCTGGCGGATGACGCACCGAGATACTGGGAAAAATACAGCGAACCTATTACGGTGCAGATGACCAAGGTCATCTATTCTGACTCAGCGGATAAATATGAAAAGCTCGGCGAATCTGCTGAGGACAACCGGTGGATCCGGCTCTTCAAAGATGAACTGAATATTGATGTAACCTATAAATTCATCGCCAGCGCAGGCGATGCTTTTGACACAAAGACCCAGATGATGATGGCTTCCCACAAGTATCCGGACATATGGCAAGTAGGCCTAAGTGACATGTTTGAGCTTCAGGATGCCGGTCTTATCTGGGATATGACGGATATCTATGAAGAATATCTTTCCCCGACTACAAAGATGATTCTGGAAGGTGATGGCGGTGGCGGAAAGCGTGCCTGCATGGTGGATGGCCGCCTATATGGCCTTCCGCTGTTGACCAGTGTATACGATACCTGGCGTTATCTGAGCATCCGCAGGGACTGGATGGAAAAATTGAACCTCGAGGAGCCCAGGAGCATTGACGATCTGCTGCACATTATGGAGGCATTCGTTACGCTGGATCCGGATGGAAACGGCATCGATGACACCTATGCTCTATATGTCGACAAAGATCTTTTCACCCAACTCGAAGGTTTCTTCTGGATGTTCGGTGCCTATCCAAACGGATTCATAGAAAAAAACGGCCGTTTGGTCTATGGTGCGCTGGAGCCCGAAGCAAAAGAAGCGCTACGTACCCTAGCTATGATGTACAAAAACCACTGGATCGATCAGGAGTTTACTGTAAAGAGCTTTACACAAGCCAAGGAAGCCGTGACCAATGGCAAGGTTGGCTGCATTATGGGTTATCACTGGATGCCGTTCGATGTGAACGGTCCAATGCATGAGCTCTTTCCCGATGTAGAATGGGATTATTATCTCTGGCCTACAGCGAACGAAGGTGTTCCCGCCACAGTCATGGGGCAGTCCGCGCTCGACGGTATTCTGGTTGTCAATTCGAAGTTCGAGCATCCGGAAGCAGTTGCCTATATGGTAAATCTCTACTGCGAATACTTGTATTCCGAGAACCCGCATCTGGAGTACTACTACTGGGATGTCGACTCAGGTGAACTGACTTACAACATTGGCCCGTTTGAAATACTGGATCAGAATATCAACCTTAAGCCTTACCTGGCCATGCAGGCGGTACGCCGTGGTGAAGCCGCTTATGAAGATCTGGATCCATATGACAAGTACTATTATGACATGTGCGAAACGGAATGGTCCTGGAAAACCATGTGGGGAGGCGGTGAGCATACGGCAGGTGTCGTTCTGCAATTTTTGACAGACCACCCACAATACATCATTCAAAATGCCTATGTCTCGGTTCCTACCGAAGGTCAGCAGGACTATGGTGATGTACTGGGCAGCATGCGTAAGCAGACCTATGTCAAGATTATCACCGGCCAGCTCGATCCAGACGAAGGCTTCGATTCCTTTGTCAAGGAATACATGGCGCGCGGCGGCCAGCAGATCGAAGACGAGGTCAACGAATGGTACGAAAGTAATTTTAAGTAAGCATATTCTGCCCGGAGAAAGGTTCTTTATCTTTCTCCGGGCAGAAGCCCCCTCCAGGATACAGGAGTTAATCTGGAAATGAAAAGGCCAAATCTACAGAAAGTCAGACGCACCCTGCCGCTCCATCTCATGTTGCTGCCGGGCGTACTGCTGATTCTAGTTTTTCACTATATTCCCATGGGCGGGATCATAATTGCTTTTCAAAAGTTCAAGCCAGCCTATGGTTTGTTCAGCAATCGTCAAAAATGGATTGGGCTGGAAAACTTCTCTTATGTGCTAAGCCTGCCTAATATTGGAAACGTGTTCCGCAACACACTGATCATGGCCATCGGTAAAATAATTCTGTCTACACTGATGTCCATTGTGTTCGCGCTGCTGATCAATGAGCTTCACAATCGCTTCTACAAACGTGCCGTACAAACAATCATTTATTTTCCGCATTTTCTCTCGTGGATCATTCTTTCAACAATCTTTGTTGACTTGCTTTCCCCCTCAAGCGGCATAGTGAACAAGTTGCTCTACGCTCTAACCGGTAAGACAGTGTTTTTCCTCGGCGACCCCAAATGGTTCCCTGGCACAATGATTGTACTTGACGCATGGAAAGGCTATGGTTGGGGAACAATCATCTATCTCTCCGCAATCACTGGTATCGATCCAACGCTATATGAAGCTGCTGCCATTGATGGTGCGGGTCGATGGAAACAAACTAGGTATGTTACTCTCCCCGGAATGCGACAGACGATCGTACTACTTGCCGTATTGAACCTCGGTGGCATTCTGAACGGAGGTTTTGATCAGATTTATAACATGATGAATTCAATGGTCCGGGATACAGGCGAGATTCTAGATACACTGATTTATACACTCACTTTCTCATCGCGCAAATACGGTCCAGCCACCGCGGTCGGCTTGTTTAAAAGTCTTGTTTCCATGGTTCTGATTGCCAGCACATATTATGTCGCCTGGCGCAAGTTCGATTACCAGATCTTTTGAGGGCAACGCCATGAATGCAAGAAAAACAAAAGGCGAAAAGATCTTCGCAGTATTCAATTTTCTAATCACGCTGTGTGCTGCTCTCACTTGTCTGCTACCGTTCATCAACGTGATTGCAATCTCTTTGTCTTCCAACGCTATGGTATCAAGTGGCGCTGTCACTTTTTGGCCAAAAGGTTTCTCGCTGAACGGATACCAGTATCTGCTGACCAAGTCTCAGTTCTGGCAAGCGTTCTGGGTTTCCATCAAGCGTGTCGGCCTCGGCGTCGTGCTGGACATGTTCACCACAATCATTACTGCCTATCCCCTGGCAAAGTATCCTGAACAGTTCAGGGCACGTAAGATCTACATTTGGTACTTCTTCTTCACTATGCTGTTTAACGGTGGCCTTGTGCCAACATATCTGCTAATCTCTCAGTTGAATCTGATGGATACGATGTGGGCACTTGTACTACCGTCCACTGCGCCCGTCTGGAACATCATCCTCCTGCTCAACTTCTTCCGCACGATTCCCTCAGAACTGGAAGACGCAGCCTACATCGACGGTGCAGGGCACTGGCGTACGCTCTTCCAAATCTATGTTCCCTGCGCATTGCCATCGCTAGCAACACTTACGCTCTTTTGTGCAGTCGGACACTGGAACGGCTGGTTCGAAGGACTAATCTATATGGACAATCCCGCTAACTATCCGTTACAGAGTTATCTGAAGACTGTATTCATGGACGTCGTCGCGATGGGTGTTTCTTCCGACAACTATCATCTGATTCAGGAACTATCTGATGATTCTATTAAGTGTGCTCAGATCGTCGTTGCAACGATCCCGATTTTACTTGTCTATCCCTTCCTACAGAAATACTTTGTCAAGGGCATAACGCTTGGCAGCGTGAAAGGATGATATGCCATGAGAATTCTTCTGATTGCTCTCCTGTGCTGCTGCTTTATATGTGTACCGTTCCTCGCATCAGCTGAGAATAATCTTATTGAAACGCCCTATATACCGTTCAACGATTCCTTCTATAATCCATTCATGGCGACTGCTAACGATCCCTGGTTGATCCGAAATGGGAAGGACATTTATTATTCGACGCATCTCAGGCTCTATCATGTACACAATATCACCGGAATCATGGCGGATATCGCCAATCCAGCATGCCTTAAAAACTTGACAGCACTTCCCGATCAGACCGAAATCTGGGCACCTGAAATTCATTATTATCAAGGACATTGGTATTATTTCTATGCGGCGGATTATGAAAACGATAATATCCGCCACCGCATGTATGTGATAAAAAGCAAAACAGATGACCCAATGGGTGAGTGGAATATGCCTGTCAAGCTAGATCTGCCCGAGGATCAATGGTCCATAGACGGCACCTTCTTTGAGTACAAAGACGGACGCATCTTCTTCATCTGGTCTGGATGGCGTGATGAAGCCCAGGGATCTTCCATGTGGAAACAGTATCTGTATATTGTCGAACTAGAGACCGGCGACCCCACACGGGTAAAGAGCACGGAACGTGTTCAGATTTCCAAACCACGCTATTACTGGGAAATGAGTGTTCAACCACAGAACGAAGGACCATCGGTGATAGTATCTCCCAACGGCACCTATTACTGCATGTATGCAGCAAACTATTCTGCTTCTAATGAATATGTCGTAGCAGGGATTCGACTGAATGGTGATCCTCTTGATGCTACCGCCTGGGAAAAACTAAAAAAGCCCGTACTTCAAACCAACGACGAGGCAGAAATCTATGCTCCCGGCCATGCATCGTTTATTAAGTCACCTGATGGCACCGAGGACTGGATAGTATTCCATACAGCCAAGTCTGACCTCTCAGGCTGGTCTCGCAACGGGCGCGCACAAAAAATCAAATGGATCGACGATACACCCGTTGCGGGTACGATTATCCCCAATGATGAACTTATTCCCCTGCCTTCTGGAGAGATTGTTGACAGGATCTGTATCCAGCTTGAGAACTGTGAGTTGAGTGGAAACTTCGAGATTCAGGACAGTATGACAACATCGCCAGCTGTTATATTCTCTGATCCCAATGCACGCGCATGTGCCGTTATTTCTGCTCCGGAAGATGGTCTGTATGCTCTCTATCTACGGCACAACAGCATCACTCACGAAAATTCAGTGGTCTGGGTAAAGACTGTCGGCAGTGAAAACGAGACTGCACTAACTGCCACCTGGAGCAACAGCGATCATCAATTCATCATAGATTGTGTACTGGTAAATCTTCAAAAGGGGCTTAATTCTGTAGAGATCCGCACGCAGCAAGCCCTTGCAATCGATCTGCTCGTATTTGACAGAACTCCTGTCAGAAAGTAAGGAGGCGCTGCATGAAACAAATCATATTATTTCTTTTAGCCGCATGTCTCCTATTCTCATCCGCCATTGCAGGCACTCTGTCAATTGGTGATATCATTACAATCGGAACATATGAACAGGACAACAACTTCGAGAATGGTCCTGAGCCAATTGAATGGAAAGTACTGCTAACGGAAAACGATGAGGCGTTGCTAATCAGCGTCATGGGTCTGGACGCTGTACCGTATCACGAACCATATGAAAAAGCAACATGGGCCAATTGTACGCTACGGGCATGGCTGAACGGAACATTTCTCGAGACAGCTTTCAGTGCAGATGAATTAGAGTTTTTGATCCCTTCCGTTCTCGTCAATGATGACAACTCTTCATTCCGAACGCTTGGAGGAGAAACTACAGAAGACCTCATATTCATTCTCAGTGCTAATGAATGCAAACAGTATCTGACCCCGGCAGTGAATCGGCAGCTCAAACCGACAGCATATGCCAAGGAAATGGGCGTCTACCCTATGTCCAGAGGTAAAAATGCAGGCAACTGTTGGTGGTGGCTGCGCACACCCGGCAGTGTTCAGGACATGGCTGCCTATGTCAAGGATGACGGCGCGTTGTTCTATAAAGGTATCGATGTGGACTACCTCTCCGCTGCTGTACGGCCAGCAGTACGTATTCGTATTTCACTTTTCGAAAAAAGATAAGCTACCTCAATCTCTCATGAAGAAGGTGCAGCAGTATGGATAAAATCTCAATTGATCTGAATCGTTCAAGAGGTACGATTGCCAAGGAACTATATGGGCACTTCTCCGAACTCATCGGCGGAGTGTTCTACGATGGTCTGTGGGTGGGCGAAGACAGTAAAGTCGAAAACATCCGCGGCTTCCGCAAAGCACTCGTGGACAGTTTCCGGAAGATTGCACCACCTGTCCTGCGCTGGCCCGGCGGATGCTTTGCGGAGACCTACGACTGGCGGGACGGCATCGGTCCGCGTGGCAGACGTCCCCGCAGAGTCAATTGGTGGTATTATCATGACAGCAGGCTTGAGAGTAATCAGGTCGGTACGCATGAGTTCGTGGATCTGTGCCGTATGGTCGGCGCTGAGCCGTACTTTGCTGCCAACATGACATCGGTGACACCGCTCCATATCCGCAACTGGATCGAGTACTGCAACATCCCTGCCGGGCTGACATCACTGGCGGACGAGCGCGCCGCGAATGGCAGTCCCGAGCCCTTCAATATCCATTACTGGGGTATCGGAAATGAGAACTGGGGCGGCGGCGGACAGATGTCGCCGGAAATGTGCGCCCGTGAGTATATCCGCTATACGACAATCCTCCGCAGTCTCGGCATGCATGATAATCGCTATATCATGTGCGGCGCGAACGGTCTTGATTTTGAGTGGACCAGAAGGCTGATGAAAGAATGGGCAAAGCGTCCCTGGCAGGAAACACCTACTTGGGGTGTCAGTGTCCATTACTATACGGACTGGGGCCATGGCCATGATGATCTTGTCTTCGATGAAGAAGGCTGGTATGACGAGATTTTCCGCGCTGACCGCATGCGCCGAATCATCGACGAGCACCGTCAGATTATGGACGAAGAGGATCCTGAACGGAAACTGAAGCTGGTCATTGATGAATGGGGCAACTGGCATAAGGACGGAAGCGGTCCGAGCAAAGGCTACAACCTCTTCGAGCAGCAGAGCAACATGCGTGATGCCGTAGTCGCCGCACTAACGTTGAATACATTCAACAATCGCTGCGATGTCGTCGGAATGGCGAATGTAGCACAGCTGTGCAACAACCTACATTCCCTGTATCTGGCTGGCGGAGAGAACTTCGTCGAAACGCCCAATTACTACGTATTCTCCATGTTCAAGGATCATCAGGGCGCGAAGCAGCTGGAGTCCTGCATTGAAGCCGATACGATGGAAAACGAAAAGTATGGCACGCTCAATACGTTGTCTGCGTCTGCATCTGTAGCTGACGGCATGCTTTCCATTACAATGGCGAATCTTGATTTGAATACCTCAAAAGATATTCACATCGATATTTCTGGAAAGAAGGTTGCAGGCAAAGCTGAATGGACTGTGCTGTCCGCGGCCGATCCCCTGACCTGCAACACATTCGAGGATCCATTTGCCCTAGTTCCCAAGATGCAAGAAATTACACTATCTGAAAGCAAGACCGTAAAGCTGCCTGCAGCATCCGTAGCCAAGCTCCGCATACACATTATGGAGGACTGACATGACTGACCGTATCCGTTTTCTCAAGGAATTCATGTGGGAACATAAGCATCATGCCGCCCGTATATCTTTTCCAAAAGGCATGCCTCTCCCATACCGTGACAAGACGCTGCCAGACTATACACGTACCGCTCTGCGCCTTAGAACTGCGCTGCAGATGGAGACTCCTTTTCTTTTTCCTTCGGAGATCATCGCATTTACGCGCACTGTTCCCAACCTGCCCATGATCTATGACGAAGAAGAATGGGCGCAGATCAGTGCGTCGCACTATATTCATGAGCTCGGCAATGTCAGCAACCTTTCTCCCGACTATGAGACGGTCGTTCAGAAAGGTCTGCTGTATTTCCGCGAGCGTCTGACCAGCAGCGCATATCATGAAGCCATGCGCATCAGCATCGATGCAGTGCTGGACCTGACAGCCCGATATGCCGCTGCCGCGAGAAAGAACGGATTCGATGAGATTGCGGAAACACTGGAGCATGTGCCTGCCTATGGCGCGCGTACCTTCCGTGAAGCGCTCCAGTCGCTGCGAGTACTGCATTACGCAATGTGGTGTGAGGGTGATTACCACAATACGCTTGGACGCTTTGACCAGTATATGTTCCCTTATCTCAAAGCTGATCTCGAAGCCCGCAGAGAAACGCGTGACAGTGCGTTTGAGCTGCTGGAAGCCTTCTTCCTTGCCTGTAACCGTGACAGTGATCTGTATCCGGGCATGCAGCAGGGCGACAACGGCCAGAGCATCGTCCTGGGCGGCATGACAGTAGATGGGAAAGACGGATATAACCAGCTGTCCGCAATGTGCCTTGAAGCCTGCGGCGAACTGAAACTGATCGATCCGAAAATCAACCTACGTGTCGATAAGAACACGCCAATCGAGATTTACGAGAAAGGTACACAGCTCACAAAGCTCGGCCTTGGCTTCCCGCAGTACGAGAATGATGATATTGCGATTCCCGCGCTCATGAAGCTCGGATATGCTGAGGAAGACGCACGCAATTACGCTATGGCTGCCTGCTGGGAATTCATTATCCCGAAACGCGCCATGGAAATCCCCAATATCGGCGCACTGCCTTTCGCGAATATCACTGACCGTGTGATCCGTGAGAGATTGCTGGAATGCGGAAATATGGAAACGCTGAAAAAAGAGATCCGCGAAGCGATTTTCCAGAGTGTCCGGGATACAGTGGCTGAGCGTCATGATCTGTATGTGATCCCTTCCCCCTACCTGTCGCTGTTCTTTGAAGATTGCCTTGAGAAAGAGAAGGATATCTCGCTCGGAAACAAGTACAACAATTGGGGCCTGCACGGCACCGGCCTGGCACCAGCTGTGGACATGCTCGCCGCGGTGAACGATACAGTCTTCCATGGGGACGTTAAGCCAGAAGAACTGTTGAAAGCACTGTCGGAGAATTTCGCCGGTAGCGATACGCTGCATGACCGGCTAAAATACCATACACCCAAGATGGGTAATGACGACGACCGCGCTGACCAGTATGCCACCTGGCTTCTGGATACCTTCGCGGAAGCCGTAGAGGGCATGAAGAACGAGCGCGGAGGAATCATCCGTGCGGGTACAGGCTCGGCCATGTACTATATCTTCCACGCAAACGAACTCGGAGCAACAGCGGATGGCAGGGAAGCCGGTGTTCCTCTGCCTGCTAATTATGCTCCTTCTCTGAATATACGATTAAATGGGCCTATATCACTGATTAAATCGTTTACAAAACCAGATCTTAGCAAAGTAATCAACGGTGGTCCGCTTACCATTGAGTTTTCTGACAGCGTATTTAGCCAGTCTGAAGCCATTACAAAGGTTGCACAGTTAGTGCGTCTCTTCGTGCAGCGTGGCGGACACCAGATCCAATTAAACACGGTCAACCGTGAAAAGATGCTTGATGCACAGGCACATCCCGAAAACTATCGGAACCTGATCGTACGTGTCTGGGGCTGGAGCGGTTATTTCGTCGAACTGG
>JAEEGL011487488.1_pt1 | contig 12093 bp, 8 predicted proteins | sample 9134231 | NCBI WGS metagenome assembly JAEEGL01 (sample SAMN16246548, study PRJNA631951) | gut metagenome | biome: gut microbiome; feature: rumen; material: fiber-attached | host: Bos | place: Iran: Karaj | collected 2018-10
TATTTAAAATCATATCATATATAATTTATTTGTTTTTTGAATTAATTTTTAATGAAATTAATTATTTATCTTTTATCAAGATTAAAATTGGAAGGAAGAAGGTAAAGAAGGTTGATGAAGAAGGAGGAGAATATGAAATCGAAGAAATTGATGATTCAGAAGATATTCAATAATTTTAAAATTTATACTCATTAAAAAATTTATGTTTAATTAAACTTTATATATTTGATGAAAATTAAAAAAAAATTCTTTTAAAAAATTTTATCAGTTCTTAGTTGAGTGCGAAATTATCATGTTCTATCTGAGGCAGGACTCCACAAAATAAGGTAACTAATTCTTATTTATAATTTGAATATTCAATAAATAAATGAAACAATCCATAAATAAAATTTTTTAAAAACATTATTATGTTTGAAAATCAAACACAATAGAATAGTTATAATAACAAAAATTATTGAAAGAAAAAATCAATAAAAATCAAACATTAAAATTTTCATATTAAATATAAAAACAAATATAATAGATATAATTTGTTTAATGATATAAGGACTGATGTTAATTATACTAATTATTGTATAAAAATTATTATTTTGAAATAATAATATTAAATTTTCTTATAAAACTAAAAAAAAGTTGTTGAAAAAATGTTACACGAGATTTTTTTAGAATATCTAAAATAGTGTGAAAGATAATTAAAAAAATAAATAATAAGCTGATTAATGTAATTAGAAGTATTAAAGATCGCTATATAAGTTCTTATAAAAGGAATTTTCATAAAATTTAAAACATAATAAATTAATTTTTTTGTTTTAAAATATTATATTTAAAAATCTATTTAAGATATATTATTTATTATTAAATAAACAATAATGAAATTAAAATTATGAATAAATGATAATATTTCTCTAAATAATAAAACTAAAATATTTAATAAATAAGAGTAAAATAAAAAGGAAATTATTAATTTAAATTAAAAAATTAAATGTATGATTTAAATTATTTTTTTAATTTTTCTTCTATTTTTTTTTAATATTAATTCTATTTAATGAAAAAATTAATTTAATAAAAGATTGTTTAAAATATTTGATTAATATTTAAAAACCTTTATTCCAAGATTTAACGATGTAAAAATTTATTAATTTTTATGAAACTTTAATTTATAATTTTTAAAAATTAACTTTGAATGCTAATTGGTAAATTCGATTATATTTCACCATTAATAACATTATATTATAAAGGAGAAACAAGACATAGTTCAATCTTTAGTGGATTAATATCTATAATTTTAGCAATATTTGTAATAATAATTGGGGTTTTTGTTTCTTTTGATTTTTTATTTAAAAGAAATCCAACTTCATTTTATTCTAAAAAAGAAATAAGAGATATTGGAACAATTGAATTATCAAATCATTTTTTTTTTCATTATCTATCTTTTATTGAAGATGATAATCTTCATTTTGATAATAAAAGTTTTTCATTAATTGGAATAAATAATATATCATATTATGATTTTTTAATTGAAGATATTTCTGAATATAATTTTTCTCATTGGAAATATGAAAGATGTCAAATTTTAAATAATTTTAAACAAAGTGAAAGTTTAATTATTAATGATAAAAATTTTAATAAAAGTTTATGTTTATCAAAATATTATGATAAAGAAAAAAATAAATTTATAAATTATTTTGAAGAAGATTTTCCTTTTCCAATATTAGAAAATAATAAAGATTTAGATTATAAAATAAATTATGGAATAATATTAAAACTTTGTGAAAATAATACAATATATAATAATAATTCATGTTATAATTATAGTCAAATAATATCTAAAGCTTTTGGAAAAGAGAGAGAATATATAATAAATTATTTTTCAAATTTTGTAGATGTAGAAAATTATCAAAATCCAATAAATAAACAATTAACTAAAAAACAATATACTTATAATCCATATTTTATTCAAATAAATCATATTTCATTACTTCAAACTAATATAAAAACATCAGATGGAATATTTTTTAATGACAATAAAATTATTACAACACAAAATATTGATTATTTTTTTGAAGAATATTTATATAATTATTTAAATATTTTTTTCCAAATGATTGAAATTGAAATGACAAATAAAGAGGAAATTTATCATAGAGATTATAAAAAATTTCAAGATATTATAGGTTCATTTGATGGAATTATTGAATTATTTATTCTTATAATTAAAACTTTAAATAATTTTTTTTATCATGATTATAGATTAGTTAATGATTTTAATGAAGTTATTGGAAGAAAAGTTGAAAAAATTAAAACTAATCATAAAATAGAAATTAATAATTCAAGTTTTATAAACAATCCTAAAATATTATATAATAATTTTATTTTAGAAAATAAAACATCAACTAAATTATCTGGAATTCCAAATATTAGTCCTATTAGGAAATTTTGTACTTTAAAAACAAAAATTAAAAAAAACAGTGAACCACAAAATATTTCAAAATCTTTAACAAATAATTTTAATTATAATAAAATTAATAATTATACTTCTAAAATTTTATTAAATTTTGAAGAATTTTCTTGGTTACAATACATTAACACTATTTTATGTTATTTTAATAAAAAAAATCATAAATATTATGATAAAATATTATTATTAAGAAAAAAAATATTAAGTGAAGAAAGATTATTGAAAAATTATTGGAAAATTAAAAAATTAAATAATGATTTATTTGAATTTAAAATAATTAATGAAAGTCAAAGTCTAATTCCTTTATCAGAACATTAAAAATTTTATGAATAAAAATATGAAAATATAAAAAATAGATAAGTTATAAAAATCTTTATTTAAATATAATAGACATAAAATAATATTATAATTATAAAATTTATTCAATATAACTAAAAGGTTATTCCAAAAAGAAAAGTAATTAAAACTAAAACTTAACTTTTTTCAATAGCTTTCAAAATAAATACTATATTTATTGTAATAATTTAATTTCCTTTATCTCCTTTTAAAGCTTAATTTATTTTTGAATTCCTTTAAATCTTTATCTAAATTTTTGATTTCTATTTGAAAATTTAAACATTCTTATCTTTTTTATTTTCTTGAACAATCATATTTCTTTTTATGAATTCTAAAGGATTTTTAATTTATTGCTTCTAATAAAGAAATTTCAATTATGTTTAATGAGAAACAACTGCAATATTTTTTAAATATTCTATAAATTCTTTTTTTTGTTTCTATTCTTTTTACTTAAATCACTACTATTTTATAAGTTTATATAATATAATTTTGAATTAAATTATCAATTTTTTTATTACATTCCTTTTTTAGTGTATTTACCCTTTATTATAATTTTTTTGATTTAATTTGGCTTTCATTAATTTTGTTCTATTTTTAATATTAATTATCTTTGTTTTTATTTGTGATTGCGATTGTATAATTAAATTTAGTAAGAGTTAATTGAAAAGAAAAAATAAATTTATAACAGCTATAAAACTTAATTAAATAAATAAAAAAATGAAAACCATATCAAGAAATTTTATGAAATCATATGAAGAAGTTCCATATCATGAAAAAATATCAAATACAATAAATTTCTTAGGTGAAGAAAATAAAAATTCCTTTAAAAAAGCATTAAAATATTATAAATTTGATAAAGAAGTATACATTCCAAATAATACAATAAAAGCAAAAAAAGAATACAAAAACAAAAATTATTTATTAAACACAATAGTAAACTTTAATCATAAACTTCAATCAGGAAAAGAATATTTTACTTCTTTAAAAAAGCAAACAGATAAATTTTCTAGACAATATAAATTAGTGGAAAGTAAAAATGAAAATACTCAAAAAAATAATTATTTTAAGCAAATACATTATATATATAAAATAAGAGGTTATAATGATAGAAATATAACTTATTCAAAAAATGAAAATGTTTTTGATCCTTCTCTTTTACTTGAAGAACAAACTAAATTTAATTTAGTTTGTAAAACTGAAGAACCTATAGAAATAAAAAGAGATACTAAATATATGGAACAATTTCATAGTTTATTAAGAGAAAAAAAAGGAAAATCTAAAAAAGAAGAAGAAGAAGAAGATTTAGAAAGAAACAATTATAGTATAAATAAAAGTGTAACTTTTGCTAAGCAAAGAAAAGATTCTTCTTTATATAGTGACGATTATAATAAAGAAAAGGAAAATGTAAAAAAAAAAATTATGGAAGAAATTAAAATAAAAAATATGAGTTTAAGAGAAATAAAGAAAATTAATCAAGATTTAAGAAATGAAATTTTAGAAACTGAAGAAAGTTTAAAATTAATTGATGATGAATATAAAAATAAAAAACAATATAAAGTTATTGAAGATATATTTCTTTCTTCAAAAGGAATGTTAAGAAGTGCAAAATATAGAAAAAATGATAATGAAAGTGAAAATAATAATAATGATAATATTAGTGAAAAAAAAAGTAATATTTCTGATTCAGGGAAAAAAGAAAATAAAAAACATATTTTAATATTAGATAAAAATAATAAAGAAGAAAATGAAGAAGAAAAAATAAAAAAAGAAGAAGAAGAGAAAAAAATAGAAGAAGAAAAAAATAGGAAAATTTATTTTCTTGAAGTAGAAAAACCAAATTTTGAAAGAAGTAAAAAAACAACATTAACTCAAAAAGAAAGAAGAGAAAAATTTGAAAGAGAAAAACAAAATAAATTAACAAGAGTCTATAATAATATAATAAAAAATAATTTTAAACAAGAAGAAAAAGATGTAAAGAATTATATTAAATTATATACAGATAAAATAATAAAAGAACCAGATATAAACAAAGGAAGTAATTTACATGGCTTTTTAAATGATTTTCAAAAACAAATTTCTAAAACTAATATTCCAGAAATGGCTAATCATGTTGAAGAAGAAATGGCAAATATTAATAGATTAAATAGAATTAATAGAATTAATAATATTGATAAAGAAACTAAAAAAGTTATTGAAAGTATTAATAATCCTGATATTTTATTTGATATGGATGAAGGAATTAATAATTTAGGATATGAATACACTGATGTTATTTTAAGAAAGTAAAATTTTCATTTTTCTTTATTATTTTAATTATTCATTTATTTAAATTATTTTGTTTCTTTATTATTAAATATTGAAAATAAAAAAAACTTTGAAATATAAAAAAATATTTTTAAATGATTGCTTAAAATCTTTAAAATTTTTTTACCGAGAAACTAATTTGTTTTAGATTAATATTAATTCAAGATGAAATTTATATTTAACTTATATTCAATTGTTATCTTAAAATATATTTATATTAAAAAATTATTTTGTTTATATGATATTTAATTTTTTATTTATCCTTTAATTTTAAAAAGTTTATTTTTTCTTTTTCTAAAAAATTAAAACAATTTTTTGGTTTCTATTTTATTTTTCAAATCTATATTAATTGTTATTTCTTCTTTTTTCTTTCATTTTATTTTTTAATTTTATTTTCCTATATTCATATCTTTCAACCGGATTAATATTTAATGTTTATTTTTTCAAATCAAAATCTCTTTTAATATATCTTAATATATAAATAAGAATTTCATTATCTTTTTATTCTTTAAATTTTCTTAAATTCATTTAATTTTATCTTAACTTCTTTTAATTAATTATTATCTTTATTTGAATTATCTACAAAAATTTTTCTAATTTTTTAATATTTTATACATTCTTTTTCTTCATTAAATAACATATTCTTTTTGATATTATTTCTTGTAATTATAACTTGTTCTTGTCTCTCTTTCTATTTATATACCCATCAAGCTCAAATTTCTTCTTCTTCTTTGATATTTATGCTTTTAATCTTTATATATATATAAAAGTTTTTAATATCTTAATGTATTAATTAAAATAATTATGTTTTTTTCTAAAATTCAACAACCAATAAAATTAAAATATTTTTTTTAAAAATATTGTTTCCAATAATATTAATTCAAAAATTACTTTTTTAAAAAAAATATTATTTTTGGTTTTTTCGTTTATTGAAATAAGATTTTTCAATATTATTATCCTTTTTTTCAAAATTGCCACATTTAAAAAATAGAATTATTCATCTAAAAAAATCTCAAAAATAAAATGAACAAATATAAATTTTTGTCTTTGAAATAAAAAGCCTGAGATTGAAATACATTAAGATTATTAAAAGAAAATATATTAGATAATAATTAATAGAAAGAAATTGACGAATGCATAAAAAATAAAAAGGCTCAAAACTTCCAACAATTTAAATCTAAATTAAATTATTGTTAAATCTATTATAAAAATTTAAGGAAAGTACTTATATAAAATTCCAAATTCTTCAATCTAACTTTATAAGATTGGATAAACAAAAATTTTAAATTTATATTTAATAAACTGAAAAATTAATTAAATAATATGAATAAAAGAAATAATTGTTTATCAATTGAAGAAATAAAAGAATTATTATTAGATTTAAATAAAGGATTAAAAGAAATGAATAATAATAATATAATACATAGAAATCTTAAACCTTCAAATATATTATTATCATTCAATAAATTAAGAATAGATAAAATATGTTTTAAAATATCTGATTTTGGAATAAGTAAATTATTAGATGAAAATAATACATTAAATTCAAATGGTACTCTAGTTACAATGGCTCCTGAAGTTTTAAAAAGAGAAATAATATCTTCAAAAAGTGATATATGGTCTTTAGGAATTATAATATATTATTTATATTTTAAAGAATATCCTTATAATGGTGGAGAATATTATTATAAAACAAATTGAAGAAAATAAAAAATTAAAAAGTACTAATAATAAAGAATTAGATGATTTAATTAAAAAAATGTTAAAAGAATTGAAAATATGAATAAAGATGATATAGGTAACTGGAAATTAAGGTAAATATGAAATATTTAGGTAATATTTAGAAATTATAATTTTTACTGAAATTAAGGAACATTAGGGATTTATTATTGAATGAATAAAATAAAAATTTATCATAGATTATTTACAAAATGATGCTTTTATCAAAGAATAAATAGATTAGAAACAATTGAAAAATTAACTTTTTTTGGTGAGAAGATCTTAATAATACACACATTTTGCTTTAAATGATATAATCTTTCATATTTTAAATTTAATATATATCTCTTAAAAAAGACTCATACACTAATAAAATTAAAAAAACATAAATAAAAAAAATAAAAAAAAACTTAATTCAAATCAAAATCTTCATTATTCTTTCCTTTAATTTCCTTTCCCAATTTAATTAACTCTCTAATATTAGTATTTAATTTCCCATCTTTAAACTCCACTTTAAATTCCATATTTCCGATTTTTAATTTCCCCAAACCATGAGGTTTTCCTTTTTTAAATTGTCCTTCATAAATTCTACCATTAGCCCATTTAAATTTCCCATTTCCTTCTTTAATATTATTAACATAATCTCCGTAATATTCTCCTCCATCAGGCCATTTATAAAAACCTTTTCCATGCATTTTTCCATTTACAAAAGTTCCTTTATATGTATCTTTATTTTTCCAAGTATAAAATCCAACTCCTGTTATACAATTATCTTTAAATTCTCCTTCATATGTATCTTTCAAAATTTTATATATTAATTTACCATTCCCATTCTTTTTATCTTTTTTAAATTCACCTTCATATATATGATCATTTGTTTCTTCTTTCCCATTTCCATCTTTTAAATTATCTATAAAATCTCCTATATATACACAATTATTTAATGTTTTTTTTATTCCTTTTCCATTTGCTTTTCCATTTATAAAATTACTTTCTATTAATGTTCCATCATAATCTATTAATCTTCCCCATCCTGAAAATATATTTTTTTTCCAATGACCTTCAAATTTTGTTCCATCATTTCTAAGTAAAATTCCATATCCATGTCTTTCATAATTTATATTTACTTCACCTGTATAAAAAGAAGGAATTATTCCTGTTAAATTTAATATTTTTGAATAATAAATTTTACCATAATTATAATTAAATAATTTATTTATTTCATTTGGATCTTTATAATAATCTTTATAACCGTTTTTATCAAATTTTGTTCCAAGTAAACTTTCTGCTCTTTTTAAATTAAATTTAGTATATTGTTCTATTAAATCTTTTAATAATTGATTTGTTTCTTGAATTTGATTTTGTTTAATATAAGTATAATATTTTTTTCGATATAAATAACCACGATATATACTTTGGATTTGTATTATTTTATCTGTTTCATTTATTGATTTATCTTGTTTTTTTGAATTTGTAGAATTTAAATAAAAATTTGAATTTGAATTTGAATTGAATAAAATTTTAGATTTATGAATTGAATTATCATTTTGATTTTGTGCTTTTGTACTTACAAATTCTTTTAAATTTTTTTGGTTTATTGGAGTTAATAAATGTATTTGATTTGATATATTGTTTTCTGTTATAATATTATCTATATTATTCTTATTATTATCTAAATTTACTTGAGTATCTTTTTCACAACTACATTTACAATTTGCAATTTGAGAACCCATTATATTATTTAATTATTTAATTTTATATTATTGAAAAAAATTAAAAATTAAAAGCTAAAATACAAAAAATATTTAAAAAAATAATATTATAAATTATTATTAAAAAATAAAAATTTATAAAAATAAAAATATTAAAATGAACACATCAAATAAAACATTGTGGTTAGGGAACATAGAATCATGGATGGATTCAAATTTTTTAAAGCAATTTTTAGCAGAAAATAATATTTTTCCCAAAAAAATATCAATAAAAGCAAAAGGAACAAAAAGAGGATGTGCATTTTTAAAATTTGATTCAAACGAAATTGCTCAATCAGTAATTGAAAATAATAATGGAAAAATTCATAGAAATATTGAAATAAAATTAAATTGGGTAAGAAATAAAAATAGATTAAATATGTTTAAACCAGTGAAATTTACAGTAAAAAATTATTTTAATTTATAATTTTTTTTTTAGTTATTTGTTGGTAATATTGATAAAACAATTTCAAACGATGAACTTAAAAAATATTTTTTAGATTTATATAAATCTATAATTAGTGTAAAAATAATATTAGATCCAGTTACAAATCGTTCAAAAGGTTTTGGCTTTGTAGAATTTACAAATTATAAAGAATTTAATAGAGCTTTAAATAATAAAAATCCAGTTTTTTTAGGTAAACAAAAATTAGTTTTTAATTCAGGTAAAAATAGATATGATGAATTAGATGAAGATTTTAATAATGAAAATAAAATATTTAATCATAGAGATAGTATTAATTCTTTATGTTTAACTAAACAATCTTCAACTGAATTTACTTCTTCTTCTTTTTCTTCTAAAAATTCTTTTATTGAAGATAATTTAGTTAAAAAACCTAATTTGAAAAAATTTTATTCTGATGATTTTGACGATAAAGAATTTCAATTTGAAGTTTCAAATGCATTTAATAGTATTTATAATATGATTAAAAATTCTAATATTAAATGTGAGTCTAAACTATGTAATTATTATTGTAATATTAATTTACTAGAAAAAAATAATTTGTTCTCTTTCAATAATGTTTTATCTAGAAATACGTTTGAAAATGGAAATTGTCTCAATTTTAATAAATATGAAAGTAATCCTTATTCTTAAGTAATTTTAATTTTTTAAAAAGTAATTTTTTTTTGAGTTCAACTTAAAAAAATTCTTTTTTTCCGATTTAATAAATCTATTTTTTGGGGAATTTAAATTTTTTATTATTTTATTTATTTTTATTTTATTTATTTTAAATTTATAATATTATTATTTAATTCATTTTTATATTAACTTTGCTAAAAGGACCATTCCAGCTAATTTTTTATTATCTTTATTTTTCATTATTAAACTTTTAAATTTTTTTAAATCATCCTTAATAAATTTTTTAGTATTTTCATTTTCCATTAATTGAACAATAATAAAAATAGCTTTTGAATTTAAAAATTTATCAAGCTCACTTTTTAATAAATAAGCAATTTTCTCTGCAAATGTAATTTCATATTTTTTTCCTTCACCTTTAGCTTCAGAAAATTCTTTTAAAATTCTTTTAATTGTAATTTGACCAATTTTATCAATTAAAATACAATTATCTAATGTGTCCTTATTATCTTTAAAATCATTTTCAATTATAGAAATTATTGAATTTAATAGTTCTTCTATTTTTTCTATTTCTTTTTTATTTAATAAATATTGAATGAAATCTGTTAAAAAATTAGAAAATAAATAATCTTTTATTAAATCTTTTATATCATAACTTATAAGTTTATATATTTTGTCAAATATATTTTGAATTAATTCATTTTGCCTTTTTTCTAAATCCTTTTTATTTCCAAAAGATTTTGAATAAGCTAAAATATTTCTTTGAGTAGTATTATTACATTTGTGATTAAAAGGGAAAAAGATATTCCAAATAATTTTTAAGCAATTTTTATTATTCATTAAAGATTCATTTAATTTTTCTAAAATAGCTTTTAAGAAAATTTTATTAATAAAAACAGTATCATCAGTAAAAAGAATAATTTTAATAATAAAATAAGTTCCATTATCATTACTTAAATAATTATCAAAATTTTCTCTAATTGTTTTAATTATTTTTTTTCTAGTTTTTGCTTCAGAAACACTATATAATTTACAAGCTAATTCAAAACCATAATTATTATCTAAAAAAGGAGTAAAATCATCATCAAATAATTCAGTAATATAAATTTGAGTTTTTTCATCTAATAAATCAAAAATTTTATTTAAAAATCCATGAAAAATAAAATTTTTACTTACTCCTAATTCTAATTGTTTTTCTAAATGAACTTTTATATTTTTTCTTGTTTCTTCATTTTCAATTTCATTTCCACTATTATTTATTATAATATTTTCATTTTTCATTTCAATGTCTTCATTCTCATTATTAATTTCATTTTCAGATGATAATTTTTTTATTTTATCCAATGGAATTTTAAAATAATCTTTTATATAATAATCTATTAATTTGTCTATATATGATGAAGTAGAAAATGAAAAAATAATTTTAGTGAATGAAATTCCACCAGAATATTTTAATAAATGCTTAAAATTCGGGATAATTACTTTTTCTAAAATTTCTTTTCTTTGTTTATTATCTGCATATTTAAATATTTTAGATGCTAAATAAATTGAATATTTACCATTTATTATATTATATAGCATTGGAATTAATTTTGATATAATTAATTTTTTTTGTTCTTTACTTCCATATTTTATACTTCCTTGTAATATTCTACATCCATCATGTTTATAACATATTTCTTCAAATTTTCCGTCTATTAAAGATAGGATTTTTTTTATTAAATCTGTTTTATCTTTTTTATCTTTTAACATTAATTTATTATATAAATTTCTTAATTGTTTTGTCCCATCATTTACTATCATTTTTTTATTTTTAACATATTTAATTCCTCCTTTATTTTTCTTTTCAAATTTATTTTTTGAATTATTTGTTGATTCTCCTTTTTCAATTTTTGCCTTTCCCATCTTAAGATAAAAAATAATTAATTTATTAACAATAATAAAAAAAATAATTGAAATTCAACTTCAATTTTTATTTGAAGAATAACTCCCTGCAATAAATAATAAACTCAAAAATTTAAAAATGAATATCATTATTTAACATACTTAAAAGAATAGATTAATTCTTCTTATAATATATAAACATTTATAATGTATGATATAATTCTTTAATTTCAATTTTTTTCTATTATTTCAACAATTATTATAATTCATAAATCTTCATATAAACATAATTAAAGGCTTCCTTTACATTCTAAATCTCAATTTTTTCCCACAAAAAAAGACTAAAAAAATAAAATAAAAAAAATGAAATATGTGTTTATTAATTTTAAATAAAAACTAAAACAAAATACAACAATAATAAAAAATAAAAATTTATATTATTTAACTCCCATTTTCTTTCCTTCATCTTTTTTCTCTAACATTACTTTAATAGTTTTATCTTTCCTACTCATACAAATTCAATAGTTTAATTTGTTTTTCTATGAGCATAATAAGATGATGCA
>JAEEGL012884517.1_pt1 | contig 12093 bp, 6 predicted proteins | sample 9134231 | NCBI WGS metagenome assembly JAEEGL01 (sample SAMN16246548, study PRJNA631951) | gut metagenome | biome: gut microbiome; feature: rumen; material: fiber-attached | host: Bos | place: Iran: Karaj | collected 2018-10
AATTAGCAGATTGAGATCCTTATTATGTGACTCATTTGGCTAAGCTAAAAGAGGAATGAATTATAACGAATGATGATCCAGAAATGCTTGAGATAAGATGATATGTAATGATTATGCTGAAGAGAAGTGCTAAATAGTCCGTTAATTTTCTTTCAATCCCCCCTTAAAAAAGAGGGGGATTTTTTTGGATTCTTTGATGTATTCAGAATGAAGAGAAACATCAGTTCTTGCCATTTTAAAATCAATAAAAAAAGACCGATTCTTTCAAAACCAGTCTTTTCTATATCTGTAAATTATAACGCTCTTGTATCTCTTTTTTCAACGGCAGCATTTATGAATTCTGCTTCACTTTGTTCGTATTGTTCTTTCGTCTTGAATACTCTTACAGAAACTCAATTAGAGTTTACTTCTTTTTCTCATACAATTAATATATAAGGCACTTTCATGAGTTCAGCATTTCTAATCTTTTTATTTAAACTATCAGCACTTGTATCTACTGAAACTCTAATATTCTCTTTTCTTAAATCTTCACAAACTTTATTCGCATAATCAATAAATGGATCAGCAACTGGAAGTATTCTAATTTGCTGAGGAGCTAACCAGAATGGGAATACTCATTTAGTTTCTTCTAATAAGAATGCAGTAAATCTATCAAATGTTCCAAATATAGCTCTATGGATTACTACAGGAGTTTTCTTTTCCCCGTCTTTGTCAGTATATTCAAGATTAAACCTTCTAGGCAATAAGAAATCTAGCTGACATGTAGACAAAGTTACTTCTGGACCAACAGCAGGTTTAACCTCTACATCAAGTTTTGGCCCATAGAAAGCGGCTTCTCAGATAGCTTCAGTATAAGGGCATCCAAATTCATTTAACACTTCTCTTAATTTGTTTTCTGCTTCATTCCACATTTGATCATCATCGAAGTATTTTTCTTTATCAGCAGGATCTCTTAATGAAAGTCTAAATTTATAATTAGTTAACCCAAAATCTTTATACACATCTAATATTAAAGTTACTACTTTTTTGAACTCTTCTCAGATTTGGTCAGGTCTAACGAATAGATGAGCATCATTCTGACACATACATCTTACTCTTTCTAGTCATTTAACTACTCAACTTGCTTCATATCTAAAATCTGTAGCAAATTCTCAAATTCTGATAGGTAAATCTCTATAAGATCTCAAATCATTAGCATATATCAACATATGATGAGGACAGTTCATAGGTCTAAGTACAAATTCTTCTTCATCCACTTTCATTGAAGGGAACATGTTTTCTTGGTAATGATCCCAGTGTCCTGAAGTTTTATAAAGGTCAACTGTTCATACACATGGAGTATATACATGCATATAACCCATATTTCTCTCTTTTTCATAAATATAGTTCTCCAACTGCTTTCTAATTACAGCACCGTTCGGCAACCAAAGAGGCATACCTTTACCAACTAAATCATGTGACATGAAGATTGATAAATCTTTTCACAATTTTCTATGATCTCTTCTTTTAGCTTCTTCTACTTCCTCAGCATATGCCTTCAAATGTTCTTTATCTTCAAAAGCCCAAACATAAACCCTAGTCATCATAACATTATTTGAATTTCCTCTCCAATAAGCTCAGGCTAATTTATCTATTTGAAAAGCTTTTGGATCTATTTCTTTAGTGTTTTCTACATGAGGTCATTCACACATGTCTAAAAATGTAGCAAACTTTCCAGTAAATTTATCTGGATATTTTTCTTGTAAGTATTTAGTAATTCATTCATAATATTTAATATAATTCTTATCAATTCATTCCAAAACTCTATCTTTAGCAGCCTCTGCGATAGTATTTATATAAAAAGAAATACTTTCACCATCAGCAAGAAACTCTCTTCTCATTTCATCTTTATATTTTTGTTTCATTAAGTGATTAACTAAGTAGTCTGAATCCTCAGCATTTACATCAATACGGATTAAATCTTGTCATTCTTTCACGATTTTTACCATCTGATCTTGAACTTTTTTCAAGTCATCTTCTCAAATTTGTTTTTCTTCACTGAAGAGAAAATCATAATACAATCCATTATCGATTGCTGGTCAGATTGCTACTTCCACATCCCATTGCTGTACTCTTTGGATAGCTTCAGCTAACACATGAGCTAAAGTATGACGTTGTCTAAACAAGGGAGTGTCTTCATGATTTGACATCTTTATGTGTATAACCTAATAAAAAATCCTACTTTTCTAGTAGGAGCTTATTGACATATAACAACAGAAAACTCCTACCGAATTTGGCATGTGGTAGTGGTTGTAGTAGTTGTTATTGCATTCATAGTTTACTAATCAATTTATAAACTAATAAAAGTATTATTATTTTTAAAAGAGAATGCAAGAGAAAAGAAAAAACAGAACCTGATTACAGATTCTGCTTTAATGGTTAGAAAACTTATTTAGACTCTTTTTGTTCTTTGTTGCTTACAGTCCCTCACCTGTGTTTTTGATAAGTTACGACATTTTTGCGAATGATAATCTTCTGCACTAAAAATCGTAATCTTATATACATTAAATGGTGGAGTGGGAAGCAAGCTCTTGATCCCTGGCATTATTCCTGGAATGCCATCAATGGCTGATACATTAGAATTCTTCATATTATTTTAATTTTAGTTTAAGCAACCTATATTGTATAAAATATAATCCTAATATCAACCCCACTTCCCCTTTTATTTTAATACAATTTTCGTATATACTATAGTCATAGTCTATTAAGTATAAGACAACTTATTGGAGAATAAGCTTTTAATCTATATTTGATGGATATTTGTTTCTAGAAACAAGGGAACATTTTATATTTTATTTTACGAAAAATGAAAAAATTTTCTTTTCTCCTAATTGGAGCATTTTTATTATGAACTATTACATTTGCATTAGCTGACGAAAATGTGAACGATAACGATTCAGCTACAACATGAGCTACAGTAGAAGCTACCACTTGAGACACTGTTGAAGCAGAAGATTCAAATACAGTAGAGACAACAAGTGTTGCTGAAACCACAACAACATGAGACACAATAGAAGTTGCCACATGAGACACAGTAGAATCAACAGATGCCGATACAGTAGAATCAACAGACGCCGATACAGTAGAAGCTACTGAAACAACATGAGACACAGCTGAAGTTGCTGAAACAACAACTGAGAATGAAGAGTCAACTACACCAATAATCTCAGATTCTGCTAAGGAAAAATATAATGAAGAGCAAATTAAAGCTTATGAATGGGCTTATGAAAATTGAATTACAACAATTAACGACGCAGATAAAGCAAGATTATCAGATGGATTAACAAGAGCTGAACTTGCTAAAATGATGTCTCAATATATGACAAAAGTTTTATGACAAACTCCTGTAGTAACTGAAGAGAAAGTTGTTTATGCTGATGTTGACGAATCTTTAGGAGATTTAGCAGATTTCATACAAATTGCATATGCTTATAAAATTATGTGAATTAATGCTGATGGAACTCCATTAAAAAACTTTAATCCAAATGGAATAGTTACAAGAGCTGAATATGCTACAGTTTTCTCAAGAGTTTTATTTGGAGATAAATATAATAAATCTGAATGAAATTATTATGAAGATCATATCAAGGCTTTGAAAGAAGTAGGAATCTTAACAAATGATACTCCAACAATCCAGGAAGTAAGAGGTTGGGTTATGTTAATGATGTATAGATCAACAAATGCTAAGACAGAAAATACAGATGAAGAAACTACAATTTGAATGCCAAATCCTGCATCAGTTTATTGTGAAGAACAAGGATGAACAGTTAATATTGTAAAAGATGAAGATGGAAACGAATCTGGAATGTGTAAATTAGCAGATGGAACTGAAATAGATGAATGGGAATATTATAGAGCAAATAATACAGGAGCTGTTGAATCTCTTTATACAGAAGAAGATTTAAATGCAGCTAAAGCTGTTATTACAGAAACAGTTAATGGATGGGAAGTAAAAGTTGAATCATTCAATGCTGAATATGCTGGAGATGAAACAGCTAATAATAATCTTGAATATTGCCAAAGTTTAAATTCTGAAGTTAGAGAATGTGCTGTATTCACTTCAAGCTTCCACATCCCAGAACAAGATGAGGGTGTTCAAATGGCATGAGGATTTGAACCTAACACAGACATGAATGGATGGACTTGGTATTTAGGTAGAACAGCTGGTGGAAACTGGACAGTATTAACAAATGGTTTAGGTTAAAATTAATTAAATATGGTAATATTATTAAAAGATTCTCTCTTAAGAGAATCTTTTTTTATTTAGCTAAAGAAAAACTTATTATCTTGATTAAAAATTATATTTATTTATAAAATCACAGTTTTATATCCAAACTTTCATAAAAGTGTTATCTCCACAGTTCAGATATATTTGATTAGATTTTGAAACGACATGACTAGATTTAGTTAAAGATGAACCAATTCAATTATGAATTGTAGAGATTGATGTTAATTGAAATATAATTGATCAGTATCAAACACTTTTACGTCCACAAAAGGAACTAAAAGAACTAAAAAATATCGTTAGTTTTATTACAAACATTGACTTAAAGGATTTAGAAACAGCTCCAACTCCATCTGAAGTTGAAAAAGAAATTTCCCATTTTTTCTGAAAAAATACAGTAATAATCTGACATAATATTGCATTTGATCTGACATTTTTAAATCGCTTTTTCCCATTATTAAAATATTCATTCTCGATAGATACATTCCAGCTTTCTCAAGCAATGGTTCCATATTCACCAAGCTATGCTTTGGAAATTTTATCAAATTATCTTGAAGAAAAGCCGTTATTCCTTCAGCGAAAATCAAAATTATGACTCTCGTTTATTTCAGAAGATGAGAAACAAAGCGGTTTTCACGATGCATTTTTCGATACCAAAGCAACTTTAGCTTTATTCTGTTATTTAATTGATTTTCTATTACAAATTCAGGAAAATACTCCAATTTTGGGTCAGCTAATTAATAAATCGAATGCAGAATTTCTTCAAATTTTACCTTCATACAACCACAAACCAACTCCGTCGATTTGAGACATAACCATCCCAGCTCTCAAAAAAATAGCACCAACTAATACATCATTTACAAGTTTTCCATATGATATTCATACATCAAAATATGAAAGTAAAAAAAGGTATTATATATGAAATCTGAAATTTAAACCATTACTTCAATCACTACTTGCAAATAAAAAAATTCTTCTTGTCTTTTCTTCTAAACCGAAACTAGATATTGCAAAAAACCTATTGAACGATATGTGAATTAAAAATATTGGATTTGCTCGTGAAGAGCAGACAATTTCTCCAAAATTATTCCAAACATTTTTATCAAAACAAGAATTTTCGGATTTTGAAATTCTATTTATTATAAAATACTGTGTCCATTTGTTCTATGGATATTGAGTACTTGATTTAAATTCAAAGTGAGATTATAAAGTTTATGGGTTTATTAAAGATTCACGTGAAATAGTAAAATATCCACTCGTTTTAACAACACATCAATGATTATATTCACTTCTCGAAAAAAACATGGAAACATATCAAGATTTTCAAATTCTATTCTTTGATACAGAGTGGCGGTATCGTAATTATAATCAATATCTTTCTCGTACTTGCGATTTGTATTATATCCAGAATTTTGTGGATATGCTGATTTATAAATATCAACTTTTACAAGAGAAAAATATGACTTCTTCTGAAGCATCGGCTATTCTTGGAGAATTTGATACATTTTTTACGATGTTCATCTGAATTTTCCGAACAGAAACTAAAAAATTATTCATAAATATCTCAGATGATGAAATTCAAATAAATCCTATTGTTTCAAGTATTGAATTTTATCAAACGAAATTATTACTACCAAAGTTAAGAGAGTTTTGACCAAAACTTGAATCTTTATTACAGCCATCAGATTTCAAAACTCTGTGGTTACAGATTGAACATTTTTTTTCTATCACCGATACAGTCGCAAAAGTTCAGAGAAAAATGTATAATCAATCAGATTTTTACTTCTTATTTAGTGAGGATACTAAATTTACAAACCGAGATGAGTTTTTAGATGTTTTTGCAGACCATCATACACTTTTTCTATCAAATCATGAAACAGCTTATAACGAATTATTATCAGATGTTACTGATTTTGAAGAAAAAAAGCTTCCTCATTTGAGAGCTGTAGTTGATTTAGAACTAATGCTTTCAAAATTTATAGCAAAATCTGACCAGTCTTTCTTTATTATTTCCACAGTGAAAGATGAATCTCGCGAGATTTTTGAGTATCTACAGACAATTCCAGAATTCTCAGATTATGAACTTTTAGTTGAAAATATTACATGATGAGCATGAAAAAATATTTATAAAGCCCAAAAGAATCATAAAAAAATCGTAATTTGATGATATAATTTTCTTATGATGTGCTACGCTCAGAAAGTAAAATTTGATCAATTGATTATCCGAAATATTAGATGAGCTCAATCAGATTTAATTTTGACTGATATGCAACGATATTCTCCAGAAGAGTAAAAATCCATGCTAAAATTTGCAAAATGTGGTAATTTTGAATATAATCATGTATGGGCTTTAATACATATATTTTTTAATGTTAGGAAATACACGATTGAGTAAACAATTTCTAAATATAATGAAAATCTTAGGTGTCACAATCGCTGTATATTTGGCGTTAACTTTTAAAATGTGATTTACATGAGAAACTGACGAAGTATCGCAATTTGATTATTTAGAAACAGAACAACAATCCAATAAAGAATTAACTGAATTAGATGAAACAGAAGACCATTGAGCAAGTTCAGTTTTTTTACAACTTTGTTCAAAATATAAAAACATATGTAACAAAATCTCTCGAGCTGGAACTTTTACAGATAATGATAAAAGTCTGAAGTTTGCATACATTGCATATTTACTCAAGAGACTTGATACAAGCATTACTCGTTGAAAAAATCCTTCAGAAGTACTTTTAGCTATGCTAATTAATGAGAAATCTTGAGCTCGCAGATGAAGTGCAAACTGGACAACAGTAACTATAAATTTATGATGAATGAAATATGATAATGAATTTTTTCAAGTAATTTCACATGAAATGTGACATATCGTTGATTTATGAGGATTACAATGAACAAGTAAAGAAAAAAATTCAAATTTTACCGAATTTAATAAAGTTGTATTTGCTATTGATGACCCAAGTTTGGAATATTATAAATACTCTCGAATTTCAGAAACGGTTAGAAAAAGCTGAATGACAAAAGAAGATTTCTGTTCATGATACGGAATGAGTGATCCATTTGAAGATTTTGCAGAATGCCACAACCTTTATCTCAATCATCACGACTACTTTCGTAAACTAGCTATGAATAATTCTACAGTAAAAAATAAATATAATTTTATGTCCAATTTATATGGATGAAAATATATAAATGATTCTGAAGCTAAATACGAGAACCGAGATAATTCATACAGAGCTTGGGATACAACTAAAATTAGAGAAGGATAAATTTTTCTCTCACTTGAAAAACAAATAGAAAATCACTATAAGTTAACTAAATAAAGTTTTCAAATCAATCAAAAACTTGGATGACAAATTCTCTTGTGGATGAAGTACTTGGTCGTGTCGATATTGTCGATGTGATTTCTAAATATGTTCCTCTCAAAAGAAAAGGGAGTAATTTTTGAGCATGTTGTCCATTTCACTGAGAAAAAACTCCATCTTTCATGGTTTCACCAACGAAGCAAATATTCAAATGCTTTGGATGTTGAAAGTGATGAAATGTTTTTACATTTATGCAAGAAATTGAAAGAATCGATTTCTGGGATGCCGTTAAACTTTTAGCAGAGCAAGAACATATAGACGTTTCCCAATACCAACAAGTTTCTACTTATGCACAAAAATCACAAGATAATAAAGAAAAGCTCAAAAGAATGCAGAAACTAGCTCAAGAATTTTTTGTCGAATCACTTAAAAACAGCAAGACAGCATTAGACTATCTCCACGAAAAAAGGCATCTAGATGATAAATTAATTTCAGAATTCTGAATTTGATATGCTAATGAAAAACATTATGAGCTTTTGAATATCCTTAGAAGTAAATGATTTACCGATGATGATTTACTTGAAGCTTCACTTGCTAAAAGGAATGCAAACGGAGAAATTTATGCTTTTTTTAGAAATAGAATCACATTCCCAGTTTATGATTTAATGAAAAATGTAGTTTGATTTAGCGCAAGAGTAATAAATCCAAACGATGCTCCAAAATATATTAATTCAGCTGAAAATAAGGCATTCGAGAAATCAAAAATTCTTTACGGACTTTCTCATGCTAAACAATATATCAATACACAACAAAAAATAATCGTCGTTGAATGACAAATGGATGTGATTTGACTAGCCCGTTTGTGATTTCCAGTTTGAGTAGCTACTTCATGAACCGCTCTTACAGAGCAGCACATCAAAATTCTTAAACGTCACACAGAGAATCTATATCTTCTTTTTGATAGTGATCAAGCTGGTCGTCAAGCCACATTTCGTGCATTAAAACTTTGTTATGCGCAAGATTTATTTCCAAAAATTATTTCTCTTCCAGATGGATTTAAAGATGCTGACGAATTGGCAAATAATGAGAAATGAAACCAGCTTTTTCAAGAAAGTATAGATAAGGCAACAGATGGTTTTATCGAGATGTACGACCGTTTAAGGAATTCATTTGATATGAATTCACCAGTAGATAAAACAAAATTAATTAATACGATGTTTGAATTAATCCTAGCAGTAAATAATGTGTTAATCCAGGAAAGCTACAAAAGATCTTTCGCTGAAAAAATATGATTTCCGTTTGAGACAGTTGATTTACAATTCAAGAAGTATGTTCAATGAGCAGGTAAAATATTTATTCAACAACAAAAAAAACAAGAAAAATCGGCTCCTCAATATAAATTAGATCGTGAAAAGTTGTTTATTTCGCTTTTTCATAATTGATTTATAGATACACAATTAAAAGAGGAATCTGACTTTCTTTTAGATCTACATAATTTTGTGAACAAAATTGCCCGCGTAGATGTAGATTGACTATTAGCACATACATTAAATGGTTCTTGTTCTGATGAAGAAAAAAATACACTTGATGAATTTCAGCTTCGACGAGAAAAAGAAATATCAGATTTATCAGATGAAAGATCAAAGCGTCAAGTAATTGTAACCACTATTACGCCGGTTATTCAAGAATTTTTCAAAATGGCTACAAAAAGCAAAAACTTAACTGATGATGAAAAAAAAGAATTAATAATTTTAAAATGAAAACTTGGTAAAAGATAAAATCTTAAAAAAAGTCTATTTTTTTTTGATTTTTTCTGAGGTTTGGATTATACTATAAGTGAAGATTTTATTTTTTTAGAGGCTTTATGAAAAGAAAATTATTATTAGGAGTTGTTTTATGATTATTATGTATTCTGTGTAATATTGTAGTAACAAGAGCAATGGATGCCCAAATTGGTAATGTAACTCCAGAAGGTGGAACCGTGACAAATATAACAACACCAGCTCAACAAACCTCTCAAACAGAAGGACAAGGATCATCAGCTCAACAAACATCATCCTCAGATACGCCGGAAGTAACGGGTTGTGATTGAATAAAACTTAATACAAATTTTCCAATTATTTGAAATTGTATAGAAAGAAAAAGTGCTACAGAAAATCCTACAAATGCATTTCCTTATATGATATGAGCTTTAACTAAAATTATTATGTCATTAATTTTGGTGGTATGTTTCATTTTTGTTATCGTAGCATGAATTTTACGAGCAGCAGATAAACCAAAGGATGGTAAAGAAATATTAAAAAAGGTAGCAATAACTATATTATTACTCTGATTCTCTTGAGTTATACTTAGGTTAATTAATCCAAATTTTTTCTCATAAAGTATTAAACTTTCGTAAATGTAATATTACTTTTTAGACTAGAAGATGTATCATTCTCATCTCTTGAGTAAGTCACATCTTCTTTTTTGTTTTTTTTAAAATCATGTTCCACCTTACTTTCCATGCTAGATTGCTCTTTCATCGTTAAGCTAACTTTCTCTCTATCTTCATCTATATCTAAAACTTTTACACTTACTTTTTGTCCAACACTTACAACTTCAATAGGATTAGAAACAAAATGGTTGGCCATCTGTGATTTGTGGACCAATCAGTCATTATGCAATCCAATATCTACAAAAGCACCAAAATCTGTTACATTTCTAACCACTCATTCTAATTGCATTCATATTTTTAAATCTTTTATGTCTAATACATCAGATTTAAAACATGGAGCATCTCACTCATCTCTGGGGTCAAGTCATGGTCTTTGAAGTTCTTTAATACAATCTTCCAAAGTTTCTTTTCAAATATTATATTTTTCACACCATTTACTGATTTCTTTTTCGTTAACATCCAAATTTTTCATTGGTAGCGAAACACTCTTCTTTTCAATTCAGAGTTCATTCTTTAATATCTCATAAACCTGTTTAAAGTTTTCTGGATGAATTCATGTTTGATCTAACGGTTCTTTTCAGTTTTTAATCCTTAAAAATCAGATAGCTTGTTCATAAGCTTTTGGTCATAATCATTTAACTTTTTTAATTTCAGTTTTGTTAGTAAATGCTCAGTTTTCATCCCTATATTCTACAATAGATTTTGCTATTTTTTCGCTTAATCATGCAATATATTGTAATAATGTATAACTCGCAGTATTCACATCTACTCATACAGAGTTTACGGTGTCTTCTACTTTTTCATCTAGTTTTTCTTTCAAGAATTTTTGATCCACATCGTGTTGATATTGTCATACTCATATAGATTTTGGATCGATTTTAGTTAACTCGGCTAAAGGATCTTGTACTCTATGAGCAATGCTAATCGCTCATCTAACAGTCACATCCAGATTCGGATATTCATCTTGCGCTAATTTACTAGCAGAATATACAGAAGCTCCAGCTTCACTTGTAATGATATACTGAACTTTTAATTTATGATTTTTGATAACGTTAGCTAAAAATTGTTCAGATTCACGGCTTGCTGTTCAATTTCATAGAGAAATTAAGTCAATATGATATTGTTCGATTAATCACAGTAAAATTTCTTCAGATTTTTCTGTATCATTTTGCGGTGCTGTAGGATATATTACAGTATTAAATAAGAATTTTCAAGTAGGATCAACTACAGCTAATTTACAACCAGTTCTGAAAGCAGGATCAAATCCAAGCACAGTTTTTCATTGAATGGGTGGCGTTAGTAATAGATTTTTTAAATTCTCTCAAAATACTTTAATCGCAGCCTCATCAGCCCATCTTTTTTTATCAGCCCTTAATTCCCTTTCAACTGATGGAATTAATAGCCTTTTTAAACCATCTTCAATTGCTCAATTTAAGTATTCTACGCAAGTTCATAGTCATTTTCATCCATTTGGAATGAAATATTTTTTAGCAAACTCAAGTGTATATTCCCATGAAAAATCAATAGTCAGATTTAATTGTTTTTCTTTTTCGGCTCTAAGTAATGCTAAATATGCATATGATGGAATCTCATCCCATTTTTTAGAATAGTCTGCATATATTTTATATACTCAGTTTTCTTCAAAAGTTTTGGTAGGTTTCGTAGAAATTTTAGCATTATTTTCTTCATGATTTTTAATATCTTCTCTTAAGTTTGCATGATCAGAAACATCTTCAGCAATAATATCTTGTGCTCATGCGATGGCTTCTTCTATATCCTTCACGGTAGTTTTTGTATCTCATGTATCTTTAACGAATTTTTTGGCTTCAGTTTCAAAATCTTCCTTACTCAATTCAGCTTTCCTTAAAATGTCAGCGAGAGGCTCCAATCATTTAGCTTTTGCAATCGTAGCACGAGTATTTTTCTTTTCTTTGAATGGCCTATATAAATCCTCCACTCTTGCTAAAGTTTCGGCTTCCATAATCTGCTGCCTGAGTTCATCTGTTAACAATCATTTTTCATCAATAAGTCTGATTACATCTTCTTTCCTTGCTTCTAAATTTTTGGTATATGTATATACA
>JAEEGL014030304.1_pt1 | contig 12093 bp, 7 predicted proteins | sample 9134231 | NCBI WGS metagenome assembly JAEEGL01 (sample SAMN16246548, study PRJNA631951) | gut metagenome | biome: gut microbiome; feature: rumen; material: fiber-attached | host: Bos | place: Iran: Karaj | collected 2018-10
ACCGTCATACATCAGGTCCACGATCTCGTGAAGCTCCTCACGGGATATCCCGTTCTCGCGCGCCTCGTCCGCCGCCTTGCGGATGCTCTCCTGTATGGAGACCAGATGCCCTTCGCGGATGACCGACGGCTCCACCGAGGACACGTAGCACCCCTTGCCGCCGACCGTGGTGATCAGCCCCTCGGCCTCCAGGTCGTTGTACGCGCGCTTGGTGGTGATCACGCTGATCCGCAGGTCCTTGGCCAGAACGCGCATGCTCGGGAGCAGCTCCCCCTCCTTCAGCACGCCGTTGATTATCTGCGAGCGGATCTGAGAGTATATCTGCTCGTAGATCGGCCTTGGGTCCGAGTTGCTGACGACGATATCCATCGTAAACCTCTGTGTATGACATCACAATACCTGTATATAATCGTATATACTCAATATATACAGTATTCATTGAATGAAACCTTGCTGATTCTCCGAACATGTACAGCGTTCTTAAAACCTAGGCAGAAGATCGCGAATCGAACACATAAATCAAGTATGTCCGCCCATATCTCGCCGTCATGAAGGTGGAACTCGACGTGCAGCTCGACCCTACCCTCGGCTGCGGCCAGGCCCACAGATGGAGAAAGAAGGAGGACGGGTCCTGGGAGGGCGTCCTGGGAAACAGCATAGTGGTCCTGAGGCAGGAGGAGAGCGGCATGTCGGTCGAAGGGTGCTCCGAGCGGCGCATCCTCGACTACATGAGGGCGGACGACGACGTCGATCACATCCTCGCGGACATCTCCAGGCGCGAGCCATACGTCGCCGACCTTATTGCGCGCTGTCCAGGCATGCGCATACTGAGGCAGGACCGCTGGGAGTGCCTGGCCACCTATCTTCTCGCCACCAACGCCAACGTCGCCCGCATAGGGAAGATGGTAGAGTCCGTGTGCGCCGAGTTCGGGACCGACCTCGGAGGAAGGTCGTCGTTCCCTACGCCGAAGCAGATCCTCGACGGTAGGGACAGGGTCTGCGTGTGCAGGCTCGGGTTCAGGGAGCCCAGGCTCATCGAGCTGGCGGAACGCGTAGAGAGCGGGGACATAGACCCGGACGCCATCGCGGAGCTAAGCTACGAGGACTGCTGCGAAGCCCTCATCGGAATAAACGGAGTCGGCCCTAAGGTCGCCGACTGCGTAGCCCTGTTCGCGTACGGACATCTCGAAGCCTTCCCCATAGACGCCCGCATCTCCAAGGTGATGGAGATAAGATACGGCGTAACGGGCAGCTACAGGAAGGTCGCCGACGAGGGCAGAAGGATCTTCGGGCCTTACGCCGGATACGCGCAGGAGTTCCTGTACCACAGCCAGTTCATCTGACTCAGAGAAGGATATTGCAAGCATCGGCCGGTCTTCACCGGGTTGCAGGAGCATCTGGGCGACGGCTGCCCGGTCTGGGACTCGTAGGCCTTGTCAAGGAGCCCCGACCTCTTGAACACGCCGCAGAGCCTGCACATCTCCAGAGAGAAGTCGGCGTCCTCCTCGGCGATCCTGCGCGCGGACTCCCTCAGCTCGTCCATGAACATCCTGTAGTCGGGGTCGCCCTCGTCCATGTCCGGCCTCCCGCCCCTCTTCCTCTTCATGTACTGGGAGACCGCGGCGTCGGTGACGTCGAACCTGCGCGCGACCTCGGCCTGGGACATGCCGTGGACGTTGACGAGCTCGGCCGCCATCTCGCGGCGTATCATGGGGAGGACGTACCAGACGATGAGCTCGCAGGGGACTTTCATGCCGACACGACCTTAATGCACCTATTAATGCCTTTATGCGCCCGGGTTGACCTTCACGTAGAACTCGGACACGTCCCAGTCGTCGTCCTCGCGCTGCCTCTCGGTCTCGAGGCTCACGCCAGCCGACTGGGCGGCCTCCCTGAGGATGCGCAGGGCGCGGTCGGATCCCTGGAAGTCCTCCACCTTGGCGCCGGTGTAGCAGACCTTGCCCTTGAAGGAGCCTACGACCCTGGTGCCGCTGAACACGACCGCCTTCGAGGACTCCACCTCGTCCTTGAGGAACGCGCGAAGGTAGATGTGGAGGTTGTCCTGCGTGTTCAGCAGGAACTGCTCCGTGAAGCGCCCCGGACGGTTGCCCACGTCCTCCGCCAGCATCCATCTCAGGACGGGGTCGTCCCTCAGGAAGAAGCCCTTCTTCAGGAAGCCCTCGTCCTCCAGAGCCTTGAGCGTCTTCCTGACCTGGGCCATCCTGACCGACAGGAATGACGACAGCCCTTCCGCCGAGAAGACGCCGAAGGACCTGAAGTGCATCTTGGCTATCTCCTTGGCGGCGTCCATGCGGTCCATGTCCAGCATGGGGACGACGTTGTACAGGTTGCTCTCGTCCTGGTAGAGCACGGAGCCCTTGGACAGTTCGGCGATGGCCTCGGACGTCCTCTCCGCGGAGTACATCGATTGGCTCACCACGTCCTTCTTGGACACGGGCTGCCTGTCCTTTATTATCCTCAGGACGTTGCGCAGGGTCTCGTCCAGCTCGACAGCCTTCTCCGCGCGGTACAGCACGGCGTGATCCATGTCGGTGTACCCCTGATATGGCGGCGACAGCGTCATCTTCACCACCGTGCCCTTCTCCAGCTGGCTCTTCATGGTGGTCCTCTCGTTGACGCGGATGGCGAGCTCCTGGTCCCCGCGGATGTAGCCGCGGTCCTCCACCAGGTCGGACACCGACTGGTAGCGGACGCTCTTGGCTATCCTCTGCTTGTACAGCACGTACCCGAGCATGTCGTTGATCGTCATCGTCCACGGATCGAACCTGCCCTTGGCGTAGAATCCGTTGACGAGCACGTATCCTGCCGACTCCAGGGCGGAGCGCATCTCCTCGCCGAGCTGGCCGGCGTCCGTGCTCAGGACCTCCCTGATGCGGACGATGTCGACGCCCTTCATGTTGAAGTAGCCCATCATGCGGTCTATGGCCGCGAGCGCCTCCGGGAGAAGGTCCGGGGAGTCGAGGTCCATCGCGCGAATCTCTATGCATCCGGACATCTCCCACATCTCCAGCGCCCCGCGCACGACGTTGCCGCTCACCAGCGGGTATATCCACTTGTCGCCGTAGCGGGCCGCGATCTCCGCCCATTTGGACCCTATGTCCGGGTCGGACAGCGCTATCACCTTCAGCGGGAAGTCCTTCTGGGGGACGTTCTCCAGGTTCGGTATCTCGTCGGACATGACGAGCATCTGCGTCTGCCCCTCGCCGACGGTTATCGCCTCGGCCCCGAGCCCCGGCGCCATCGACTCTATGACGTCCATCGGGAGGTCCACCAGGAACCTGAGGGCGCTGGACGGTATAGGGCCGTATGCCCTGATGGCCCTGGCCAGGAGCTCGGACGGGGGGTCTCCGCCGGGATCCGACGGATGGTAGGCGGCATAGGTGTTCTCCGTCCCCCAGTCCTCCCTCTCGTCGAAGTCGCGGATGATCAGGAGTGAGCGATCGAGGCGGGAGACCGCGTCCTTCAACGCGCCCTTGTCCATGCCCGTGGCTGCCACGAGCTGCCTGGTGGTGGCCCTGCCCATGCCCTCTATGGTCTTCAGCAGCTCCAGGTCGGCAGGCTGTATCTCCTCGCGCCTCATGGACGCGTACCTGTCGCCCTCGTCCTTGAGGACGTAGCGGACCTTGCCCCTCACGAACCTTCCCAGCAGCAGCTCCCCGGACTCGCGCATGGAGTACCACTCCTCCAGGTCGAACCCCTCCACCCTGTTGTAGACGTCCAGCTCGCTGCCGGCGGTGCCGTAGAAGTCGAAGTAGGAGCGGATGTCCGGGAAGGAGGCGCCCTTGGAGAGCCTGTAGCGCTCCACGGTGTCGTAGTCGAACACGTTCTTCTTGCCGGAGCGGAGCCTCATGTGGTCCAGCTTCAGCATGTACTGGTCGTTCTCGGAGATGAGGAAGCGCCCTTTGGAGACCTCCTCGGCCGCCGTCAGAGACTCGAGGGACGCCATGGCCTCGTCGTCCGGCAGGGATAGGGCGAACGCCGCCTCCTGGACGGTGGCCGGCGCGAAGCAGTCCAGGTACCTGAGGACGATGCGGTCCACCGCCGCCTTGCGGTCGATCTCTGGATATTCGACGCGGGCGAAGGTCCATTTGCCGTGGCCGTCGACGTCGACGCGGGCGACCTTGTACATGGATTCCAGCTTCCTGAGGGACCGGAGCACGACGTCGTCGCTGGCCTCCAGGTCCCCGGCTATCTCCGACACCGTGGCGCCGTCCCCTACCCTGCGCAGCACGTCCTCGTCGATGTCCGACAGGGTGCGCTCCTTGCGGGTGGCGGCGGCGTAGTAAGGGGCCTCGGAGGACGCCATTATATGGACGTCGTCCATGTACACGGTGGATATCTCCCCCTCCTCCAGGAGCTCCCTGACCCATCCGTCGACGACCTTCTTGTCCTCGTCGGTATAGGTGTATATGTTGCGCCCCCTCTCGCGGATCGCCTGCAGAGGCCCTGTCCTCATAAGGAGCTTGGGGATGTCCTCCTTGGACGCGATGCGGGGCGTCTTCTGGGCGTAATACGGGATTATCTGGTCCTCCGTGAACTCGAACTCGCTGACGGAGTCCCCGAGCGCCCTGTAGAGCACCTTGCGGTGGAGCTCCCTCAGCAGCGCGGAGCGGTCCTCCATCAGGACTATGTCGGAGAAGCCGGAGAGGATCGCGGAGTGCGCGAACGGGGACGGCGTCCCGGTGTAGCTTATGAGCCTGACCCCCATCTCGCCGGAGTCCAGGAGCTCGAGGACGTGCTGGGCGTTCTTGATGTCCATGTCGTCCTCCATGACCTCCCTGTAGGTCTCCTCTATGACAGGGACCCCTTCCATGTCGCCGAGCATCTCCAGCAGATAGGTGGACCTCACCTGCTGCCTGTTGACCGATATGGGCCTCCCCATGTAGTTCCTGAGGATCATGAAGCTGCGGGCGGCGGTGTGCCTGAACCTGAGCTTGAATATCTCCGAGTCCTTCAGGGACTTCCTGAGCACCTGCCCCAGCTCGGAGGACTTTATCAGCCCCGGTATCAGGGACATGTCGAACTTCCTGGGGCATCCGAGCATGAAGCTGTCGTCCGATATGGTCACGGAGACGTTCGCCCCGATCATCGCCGTCATCCTGTACGCGTACGCGCGGGACAGGGCGTCGTTGACCCTGCGGCCGAACGGGAAGTGGAACACCAGCTTCTGGTTCCCGGAAGGGTCTATGTACTCCTCGACGGCGAGGTTGTCGCTGTCCGGGATGAACCCTGCTACGGCGTTCTGCTCCCTGAAATACGACAGTATGGACCGGGCCGAGCCCGCGTTGACGTCGAACTCCTCCGAGATCGCCTTTATCGCCTCGTCGTCGGGCATCCCTATGCGGACGGACATCTCCTTCCTGAACCTGGCGATGTCCATGGACAGATCGAAGCTGCGGGGAAGCATCTCCCCGGCCCAGGACGGCACGGTTGGCTTCCTGCCGTTGGCCTCCTTCACGTAGGCGGTCATGCCCTTGGAGCGGACGAACTCGAAAGAGCGCCCTCCGAGGACGAATACGTCCCTGGGCGAGAGCCTCTCGACGAACTTCTCCGAGAGCGCCCCCGCCACCGACCCGTGGCTGGTTATGACGCGGTAGTTGGCCTCCTCCGGGATGGTCCCCAGGTTCATGAAGTAGATCATGCGGGACCCTTTCTTCTTCCCGAACTGCTTCTCCTCCACGTCGTACCAGATCTTGGAGTACACCCCTTCGAAGTCGTCCTTGCTGCCCAGGTATTTGAGTACGCTGTCGAACTCCTCCCTGGAGAGGCTGCGGTAGCAGTAGGCGCCCTTCACCAGAGCGAAGGCCTCGTCCGTGTCCCACCTCTTGTCCAGGCTCATGCCCACGACCGTCTGGGACAGCACGTCGAGGCAGTTCTCCGGGATCCCCACGCGATCGACGTCGCTGCGATGGGCGGCGCGGCACATCACCGCGCACTCCACCAGGTCGTCCGGGTCGAAAACCAGGAGGCGGCCCTTGGCTACCTTCCCGAAGCTGTGACCGCTCCTCCCTATCCTCTGCAGGCCCTTGGCGACGGACTTGGGGGACCCTATCTGGCACACCAGGTCCACCGACCCGATGTCTATGCCGAGCTCCAGAGAGGTGGAGGACACGACGCACTTTATCTCGCCGCGCTTGAGGCGCTCCTCCACGTCCAGCCTTATCTCCTTCCCGAGGGAGCTGTGATGGACCTCTATGTTCTCCAGCCCCCTCTCCTTCAGCTTGTAGACGACGCTCTCGGCCCCGGAGCGGGTGTTGGTGAACACCAGCGTGGTCTCGTGCTGGTCGATGAGCTCCTTGAGAGTGTCGTACATCATCGAGTTCACGATGTCGGAAGAGAGGGCGGTCATGTCGTTGGCAGGACATATGACCTTCAGGTCCAGCTCCTTCTTCGACCCGGACTCTATGAGGACCGCGTCCCTCGCCGACCCGTCCGGGTTGCACCCCACCAGGTAGCCCGCTATGGCCTCTATGGGGGCCAGCGTGGCTGAGAGGCCTATGCGGGTGAAGTCGGTGTCGCAGTGCTCCCTGAGGCGCTCCAGCGTCAGGGACAGGAACGCCCCCCTCTTGGAATCGCATATGTCGTGTATCTCGTCGAGTATGACCCACTCCACCTTCTTGAAGGACTCCTTGAACTTCGGGGCCGCCAGGATGAGGGCGAGGCTCTCGGGGGTGGTGATCAGGATGTGCGGAGGATGGCGGACCATCTTCTGCCTGTCCGCCTGGCTCGTGTCGCCCGACCTGACCGCCACCCTTATGTCCGGGACGTTCAGGCCGTGGGCCGCCGCGACCTCCCTCATCTCAGCCAGAGGGGTGTTCAGGTTGCGGTTCACGTCGTTGGCTAGAGCCTTCAGCGGAGATATGTAGATGCAGTATACGCGCTCCTCCAGTACCCCTTCCCTGGCATACCGAGTGAGCTCGTTGATTATGCTTGTGAATGCCGTGAGCGTCTTGCCCGAGCCCGTCGGGGAGGACACCAGGACGCTGCGCCTCTGATGGATTACAGGTATGGCTTTGGCCTGCGGTATCGTCAGATCGTCGAACCTCTCGTTGAACCATGTGGAGATGAGAGGCTCCATCATCCCCATTACCTCGTCCTTAGTGTAGGGTCTATCACTGCGCTCGATCATCAGACCACAAATGCTTAGCCCATGATGAAAATCGATATAAACGTTTTCGATGCCGCGGAACGCTTCAAGTCGGATTACTGCGGAGATGACATGGATCGACCAAATGGGCACGGCTCTTTATCGAAACGCGCATGAGGATCAAACCCCTCGCTTCTGGACAGCGCCTGGGATGGACGCTGCCGCGCTCATGGCTTCATTCGTGCATGTCGACCGATAGTCGTGCGCGCACGGTACCCCATTCATATTGTCCTCCCGCGGATGGGACTGGCATGGTCGAGGAACACGATGGGCCCCGCCTGAATGTGGACGGGCTTTCGAAAGCGGTCTTAAGGGACTCGAAGGTCCTCTCGCGCATAATAGCCGAGACGGTCGACGAGGCCGAGGGCCTGAGCCTCGATGAGATAGAGGCCGGACTGCCGCTGGAGGAAGACGGACGGACGGTCAGGACGCTCCAGCCCGAGCTCTCCACTGGGTTCGGGCTGATCGTGTACGACATCCTCGTCGAGGTGGCCCTCAGAGGGCAAAGGGTGCTGGTGAACGTGGAAGCCCAAGGGAAGGTCGATAAGGGCATGGCATGCAGGCAGGCCATCTACCAGCAGGGTCTGCGCTGGTACCAGCGTTTCGTCATGGGAAAGGATTACGAGAGCCTGGTCCCCGCCTACAGCATATGGGTCGTCATGAACCCTGGCAGGAGGCTCAGGAACACGGTCCTGCGCCACCTCTCCCCTGATTACATCGAAGGGGAGGACGGAAGATACATGGTAGCCCCGAGGACATGCGGCGGAAGGATCGTGGAGATCAACGTCGGCGACCCTTGGAAAGCGAGGAAGGGCGTGCTGAAGCTGGCCGGCGCATGCTTCAGAGACGGGATGCCGCTGCGGAAGCGTGCCGAATTCCTCAAGAACCGTTTTAATATCGATCTGTACGATGGGTACTATAGGGGCGAGATATGCATGTTCGCGACGCTTAACGAGGACTACATCGAGGGCGTGAGGATGTCCGCGATGGAGGACGGCAAAGACGAGGGAAGAGCAGAAGGCATAGCGGAAGGGAGGGCCGAAGAGATGTCGAGGAAAGTCTCGGAGTATGCGGAGACCGTCCTCAGCGTGGCGAAAACCGGCGGATGGACGCTCGAAGAGGCCATGTCCATCGCCAAAGTGCCTGAAACGATAATTGACGACGTCAGGAAAGCCGCTTCGAACCGTATGAAGGATGGATCGGATGACGGCGCGCGAAGCTCCGGCCTTCTCGCACGAAAAAATAATAGGGTACCCGGCTGTACTCCTGCGCATGAGGCCCTTCGGTTTCGCCCTGACGCTGTTCTTTATCGCGACGCTTATGCTGGCGGCTTCCCCCTGCATCGTCGCAGACGACGCGCAGGACAACGTCACTCTGGAGGGCTACGTCTCGAGCGTCATCAAAGGGAGCACCACCTACCTCAAAGGGGCGGAGATCGTCGCAGCCGGAACCGACGGCACCACATACAAGGCGATCACGAACGACAGCGGGATGTTCATCCTGTCCTGCCCTCCCGGCGTCTATGAGGTGACGACGAAATGCGGCGGGTTCGAAAAGGTCGTCCTGAATAACGTGATAGCAGGGACCGGGCCCATAGAGATAAGCATGGAGCTCAGAGACACCTCGGTGGTATGGGGGCTGGATGTGCCCCATACCCTCGAGATCGCCGGCATAGTCGTCGTGCTCATCACCCTGGCGATAGGTGCCGTGATGATCCGCGTCCTCCGCAAGTCCCCCGATGTCACCGTCATCGACGACGCCGACGACCCCATGGTCGAGCTGGAAGACCTGGAGGAGCTCGAGGACGAGTACGAGGACGAAGACTACGTCTACGACGAGGACGTCAAGGAGTCCTGACCAGGGACATCCTGACCTTCTCGTACAGGCTGTTGCCCTCCGAGTCCATCGCCACTATGAGTGGCCCCAGCCTCTCTGCGTCAAAGCGCCACATCGCCTCGGCCATACCCAGGTCTAGCCATTCGACACCGGTGCACCTCTTGAGGCCCACGGCCATCGATATCGCCGCGCCGCCGGTCGCCGCCAGATACACGCATCCGACCTCCTTCATCGCGGCGGAGACCTCTTCCGACATTCCGCCCTTGCCTATTATGGCGCGGATGCGGAACCTGCGTATCATCTCGGGCTCCAGCTTGTTCATCCTCGCCGAGGTCGTGGGCCCTGCCGCGACGACGCTCCACGACCCGTCGTCCCTCTGGACCATGATGGGCCCGCAGTGGAACAGCACCGACTCCTCTATGTCTTTAGGGACCTCCGCCCCCTCCTCGGAGAGCTTCAGGGCGCGGACGTGCATCTCGTCGCGTCCCGTTATCACGTTCCCGTACACGTACACGGTCTCTCCGAGCTTCAAGGCCCTTGCGTCCGCTTCCGAAAGAGGCGCTCTGAGTGGCTTCATATCTCCGCCCCCTGGGAGTACTCCACGCCGTCGGAGGTTATCCTCGCCGACGCGCGGCGGGTCGCCCAGCACCCTATGTTGACCGCCACCGGCAGGCTGGCCGTGTGGCATGCGGCTTTCCTTGCCTTCACCCCGAGCACGGTGGTCGCTCCGCCTAGGCCCATCGGCCCCAGCCCGGACGAGTTCAGGGCTATGAACAGCTCCTCCTCCAGCTTGGAGAGGACCGGATCCGGGTTCTCGGAGTCCAGCGTGGACAGGAGAGCCTCCTTCGCCATCTCCACGCACCTGTCGGAGGTCCCGCCTATCCCTACCCCGACTATGGACGGGGGGCAGGGCCTCCCTCCGGCGTCAAGGACGGAGTCCACCACGAACCTCTTCACACCTTCGATTCCGTCTGCGGGGTTCAACATCCCCAGACGGGTCATGTTCTCGGATCCGGCCCCCTTCGGGAGGACGGAGATCTCCGTGAAGTCGTCTTCCGTGGGGATGTAATGAATCAGCGGCATCCCCTGCCCTAGATTGGATCCTTGGTTCTCGCGGGTCAGCGGGTCCACGGTGTTCGGCCTCAGCGGAACGACCTTGGTGGCCCTCTCCACGCCTGCGGCTATCTTCCCTGCGATGGACGAGTCGAAGCGACCTTTCACATAGAAAACAGGTATGCCGGTGTCCTGGCACATCGGCAGGCCCAGATGCTCGGCTTTCTTCACGTTCTCCATAATGGCTCCCAGCTGGGTGCAAGCGATCTCCCCCGTCTCCCATCCGGCAGCAGCCTCCAGGGCCCATCCTATGTCTGCAGGAAGCTTGGTATTGGCCAGGCGGAGAAGCTTGACCACCACATCTTCCACCGGCTCAGGCAGCGTCTTCATAAGAATGCATATCCGTATGCTGTAAAAACATAGCCCCAGGTTCCGGCGTACACCCGTTTCCCGATACCGGAACAAGAGCTGGCGCCCTGATACCAAAGCGCGAGGCCCCTCCTGTCCGGAATCGCGAAAAGGATCATGATGCGAGACCGGACCTGGTGAACCCCTTGGGCGTGACCACCGAGACCCTCTTCCCCCTTATCCCCACGGCCACCCAGACGACCTTCCCGTCGAGCGGCTCCGAGGCGTATCCCTTCTCCTCGATCTGGGCCTGGGCGGCGTCGGCGGAGATCTCCGGTATCGCCTTGGACGAGGTCTTTATCTCCATGGCCAGGGCGGGCGCCCCGCCGCTGCCGGGGACGAACACGTCGCACCTGCCGAACCCCTTGGGGGCCTCCTCGGAGGCCGCCATGCCTGCGGCCCTCATCGCCGACGAGATCGCGTTCTTGTACCTGTCGTGGGCCTCCCTGCCATCGCCGGCCCACCCGGAGTCCATGGATATGCCGCCGAGGACGAACTGGATGTCGTCACGTATCGCCGCCGGGTCCCCCGAGAGGAAGTGCCCCCTCATGTCCCTGCGCAGCTCCCTCGCGCGGCTGGTCGCCCTGCCCACCAGGGACTCGAAGGCGGGGGATATCTCGCGGTTCACCATGCCGACGTCGTAGAGCTCGTCCTCCGCCGCCGTCATGAGGCCCGTGGGGTCGGCCCTCACATACCCGCACATCGCAAGGTACGAGTAGACCAGGGCCGGGTCCGCGTCCTCCTCCAGCAGGTCGGGGAACCACAGGAACTCCCTCAGCGGGCAGCGGACCTTTGACGAGGGGTCCTCGTAGAGGCCCTTCAGCTCCTGCAGGGCGATGCCGTCCAGCCTGCCGATGAGGTCGGCGGACATGCCGGCCCCCGTGGAGCCGTCCCAGTACTTCCTCGCGGCGCGGCCTCCCTTGAGGTACTTCACCACGCTGTATGGGTTGTACACCTCCTTGCCCCCGAACCGGTAGCCGTCGTACCAGTCGCGTATCTCCTCCATCACCCCGGGGAGGTCGTTCCCGGTCTCCGCGAGCAGCCGCTCCACCTCCCCCGCGGTGAACCCGAAGTGCTCGTCCCCCTCGTGGCTGAAAATGTCGCAGACGACAGGGTTGTTGAAGCTGCTGAGCATCCCCGCCTTGGCGAGGGGCATTATGCCAGTGACCACCCCCGTGCGCATGTGGAGGTTGGTCTTGAACGTCTTTTCCATGAACGGCCTGATGCGGGCAACGATGCTGTCATATAGACATTGGTCTGAGAAATCCTGAATGCACCGATCGTATTCGTCCACGAACAGCATCACCTTCTTGCCGTATGCTTTCTGAAGCACTCCGCACATGTTCGCAACCGACTTGTTCAGAGCGGCCCCGCTCAGGTCCCTAGTAACACAACGGTCCAGAATGCGTGCGTCCGTATCGGTCAGAAGGGCAGGATCCGTCTTGTCTATGATCCCGCCTGCTACATCCGCGACCATTTCTTTCATGCTCTCGACCAGATCGTCCATAGACGTGGACACGAGATCGCTGAAGTCCATCCTTATCACAGGGTAGGCGTTCCTGTGCTCCGCGCATTCCGGGCATTCTTTCGTTATGCGCCTCCCCGCGAACATGTCGGGAGAGCCCCTG
>JAEEGL014735163.1_pt1 | contig 12093 bp, 9 predicted proteins | sample 9134231 | NCBI WGS metagenome assembly JAEEGL01 (sample SAMN16246548, study PRJNA631951) | gut metagenome | biome: gut microbiome; feature: rumen; material: fiber-attached | host: Bos | place: Iran: Karaj | collected 2018-10
CTCTTATCTTCACGGCCAACGTCGCACTTAAGCCACCGGTCGATCACAGAAGGTATAAGGGCGATAAGATCGATAAGATCGACAGGGATGTTACCGATGAAGAGGTCAACAAGGAAATAGATAGGGAACGCGAGAGCAATGCGCGTACCATCACCGTGGAAGACAGGCCTGTCAGGGATAAGGATATGACTATCATTGATTTTGAAGGTTTTGTTGACGGTGAGGCTTTTGAAGGCGGAAAGGGTGAAAATTATCCGCTCACCATCGGCTCGGGTGCTTTCATACCGGGATTCGAAGAGCAGCTCATCGGTGCCGTGATAGGTGAAGAGACAGAAGTAAAGGTAACTTTTCCCGAGGATTATCATGCCGAGGAACTTAAGGGTAAGGATGCCGTGTTCAAGGTAACCGTGCATGAGATCAAGGAGAAGGAACTTCCGGAGCTTGACGATGAGTTCGCAAGTGAGGTATCTGAGTTTGATACTTTGGAAGAATATAAGGAAGACGTTAAGAAAAAACTCTCCGAGAAGAAGGAACAGGAAGCCAAGACGCAGAAAGAGGATGCGGTCATAGAGGCAATAATCAATGACTCAAAGATGGATATCCCCGAAGCGATGATAGATTCACAGACACGTCAGATGGCTCAGGATTATGCAGGCAGGCTGTCACAGCAGGGACTTACGCTCGAGCAGTATTTCCAGTTCACCGGAATGGATATGGATAAGTTCCTTGAGCAGATGAGGCCCGGAGCCCTTAAGCGTATCCAGTCAAGGCTTGTTATGGAGGCTGTTGCCGATGCCGAAGGCCTTACGGTATCCGATGATGATTACGATCATGAACTTGGCAGGATGGCTGAGATGTATCAGATGGAGAAGGATAAGCTTAAGGATCTTGTTGGTGATTATGAGAAAGAACAGATAACGGAAGATCTTAAGATACAGAAGGCAGTCGATTTCGTGGTGGATAATGCCAAGGAAAGCAAACCGAAGACCACGAAGAAGAAGGAAGAAGAGTAGAAGGAGGCATAAATGAGCTTAGTACCTTATGTCATAGAGCAGACAAGCCGCGGTGAGCGCTCTTACGATATTTTTTCAAGACTTTTAAAGGAACGTATCGTATTTCTGGGAGAGGAAGTAAATCAGACCACATCGAGCCTGATAGTCGCACAGATGATGTTCCTTGAGGCCGAGGATCCGGATAAGGATATCCATTTTTATATAAACAGTCCGGGTGGTTCTGTTACTGACGGATACGCTATCTATGATACGATGCATTATGTAAAGTGTGATGTCGCTACATACTGCATGGGTATGGCGGCAAGCATGGGAGCCTTCCTGCTTGCGGGAGGAGAAAAGGGCAAGAGATTTGCACTGCCCAATGCAGAGGTAATGATACATCAGCCGCTCGGAGGCACGAAGGGACAGGCAACCGAGATAGAGATAGCAGCCAAGCAGATCCTCCGTACAAGGGAGAATCTTAACCGTATCTTATCGGAGAATACGGGCAGGCCAATAGAGGAGATCGCAAGGGATACCGAACGAGATAACTGGATGACGGCACAGGAGGCTCTTGATTACGGGCTTATAGACAAGATAATCACTTCGAGGGCATAGTGGAATAAACAAAGAATAAGGGGATAGATCATGGCAGGTAAGATAGACGACAGAATAAGATGTTCATTCTGTAATAAGCCGGAGAACCAGGTACGTAAGCTTATAGCGGGACCGGCAGGGGCTTATATATGCGATGAATGTATTGAGATCTGTATGGATATTATCCGTGATGAGCTCGAGGATGATCCGTACATGGATGAAGAAGACGGTGAGGGAAGCCTTCACATCAACCTTCTGAAACCCAGAGAGATAAAGGCATTTCTCGATGAGAACGTAATAGGGCAGGAGGAAGCAAAGAAGGTTCTTTCAGTGGCGGTGTATAACCATTACAAGAGGGTTACCGCAGCTAAGGATAATGATGTCGAACTCCAGAAGAGCAACATAATAATGCTCGGTCCCACAGGTTCGGGTAAGACACTGCTGGCACAGACTCTGGCCAAGATAATAAATGTGCCCTTCTGTATCGCCGATGCAACGGCTCTTACCGAAGCCGGATATGTGGGTGAAGATGTAGAGAATATCCTTTTGAAGCTTATCCAGGCTGCAGACTATGATATCAAGCGTGCCGAATACGGGATCATCTATATCGATGAGATAGACAAGATAACGAGGAAGGGTGAGAACGTATCGATCACCAGGGACGTATCCGGTGAAGGTGTTCAGCAGGCTCTCCTTAAGATAATAGAAGGGACACTGGCATCTGTTCCGCCGCAGGGAGGAAGGAAGCATCCGCACCAGGAACTCATACAGATAGATACCACAAATATCCTCTTTATCTGCGGAGGCGCTTTTGAAGGACTCGATAAGATAGTCGAGAACAGGCTTGACAAGAAGTCGATAGGATTTAATGCCGAGATCAAGGCGCGTAACGAACAGGATATTAATGAGCTTCTCAAGCAGGTTCAGCCCGAAGACCTTGTAAAATACGGCATAATCCCCGAATTCGTCGGGCGTGTGCCGATCGGAGTATCGCTGCAGGGACTTGATGAGGACGCACTCGTAAAGGTACTTACGGAGCCCAAAAATGCGATAATCAAGCAGTATGAGAGGCTGTTCGAGATGGACGGTGTCGAGCTGCAGTTTGAGGATGAGGCAGTAAGGGCGATCGCTAAGAAGGCGCATGAGCGCAAGACCGGAGCGAGAGGCTTAAGATCTATACTCGAGAAGCTGATGCTCGAACTCATGTATGAGATACCTTCCGACTCAAGGATACATAAGGTAGTTATAACGGCTTCGGCCGTGGAGAACGGAGGAGAGCCGCTCATAATGAGGCGGGGAAGCAAACTTAAGAAGGCAGAGTAATATATGATGATAAGTGTCTCCGTGTAATGCGGAGGCATTTGTTTAATACAGCATTCGGTTTCCGTTTGTTGTACGGGATCTTGCTTTAAGAGGTGTGATATGCCGGTGCGAGCATACAAGAAAAAGATGCCGGTCATTTCCGTAAGGGGACTTGCGGTGATGCCGGGAATGATAATTCATTTTGATATAGTAAAGGATAAGGCCGTAAGATCCATAGAACGTGCGATGGTCCGGAAGGATCAGCATGTTTTTATTGTCATGGCAAAGGAGCCTGAAAACGGGAAGCAGGACAAGGGAGAACTGTACGGTACCGGATGTATCTGCGTGGTAAGACAGGTACTTAAGCTCCCGAACAAGACCATAAGAGTGCTGGTCGAGGGCATAAGACGTGCGGATATCATGGAGACTTATGAAGAGGACGAATGTCTTATGGGAGTTGTCCGTCCGGTAACGATCGACGGTACGTTAAGTTATGAGGAAGAGACGGAGCCCGAGAGAGTTGCCCTCATCCAATCCTTTATGACGACAATGCGGGAATACCTTAAGTACAATCCCAAGATAGAAAAAGTACTCAGTAAGTGTAAGGTCTCCAGGATGCCGTTTGCGGATCTTATGGATCTGTATGCCGCGCACCTCCCGATGAGCGCATATGACAGGCAGAGGCTTTTGGAGACAGGTGATGATCGGGAAAGAGCGGTAGTTTTCTGCAGCATACTTGAAAATGAGATAAACATCATGAAGGTAAGGCAGGATCTGCAGGAACAGGTCCGTGAACGTGTTGATAAGAATCAGAGAGAGTATATCCTAAGGGAGCAGCTTAAGGCGATAAAGGAGGAACTCGGCGCGGGGAAGTCCGTTACGGATGAAGATGAATACCTGCTTAAGATAGATAAGCTCAAGGCATCTGCGGAGGTAAAGGAAAAGCTCAGAAAGGAAGTTGACCGTCTTGGTCAAGCGTCTCCGTTTTCATCGGAAAGCGGGGTTATACGCGGTTATATAGAGACGCTGCTTGAAATGCCGTGGGATAAGACTTCAAGAGATAACAAAAATCTTGATGATGCCGAGAGGATCTTAAATGAGGATCATTACGGGCTTGAGAAGGTCAAGGAAAGGATGCTTGAATTTCTCGCGGTAAGGAATCTAAATATAGGGGGCAACAGAAAGGAAAGGATCCTTGCGGATCCTTCTGATGCCTCAAAGCCGGCGGGCTCCCCCGACGCTTCGGTCGGGGGCAATAGTCCCATAGTGTGTCTTGTGGGGCCTCCGGGAACGGGAAAGACCAGTATAGCTCGTTCAGTAGCAAGGGCTCTTAACAGGAAATATGTAAGGATAAGCCTTGGCGGAGTAAGGGACGAGGCGGAGATACGCGGCCATCGTAAGACATATGTGGGAGCAATGCCCGGGCGTATTGCCGCAGGACTTAAGAATGCCGGGGTTAAGAACCCTCTGTTCCTGCTCGACGAGATCGACAAGATGAGCAGTGACTACAGAGGAGATACCGCTTCGGCTCTCCTGGAGGTTCTTGACAGTGAGCAGAACAATAAGTTCAGGGATCATTACATAGAACTTCCTATAGATCTTTCAGAGGTACTGTTCATTGCGACGGCCAATTCGGTTTCGGATATACCGAAGCCTCTGCTTGACCGTATGGAATTGATAGAGGTATCGAGCTATACGGAGAATGAAAAGCTGCATATAGCCGGGGAATACCTTGTGCCCAAACAGCTTTTAAAGAACGGTCTGAAGGAAGGCCAGCTTACGATAGCGGACAAGGCATTAGAGCAGATAATACGGGGATATACGAGGGAAGCCGGCGTAAGGAATCTTGAACGAAAGATAGGAGAGATATGCCGGAAGTCTGCGCGCATGATCCTGCAGGATAAGAAAAAGAACATTAAGATCACCTCGGGTAATCTTGAGAAGTATCTGGGAAAGATCCGTTATGAATACGATAAGGCAAACGAAGAAGACGAGGTCGGTATAGTAAGAGGCCTTGCATGGACGGCGGTCGGAGGAGATACGCTCCAGATAGAGGTAAACGTCATGCCCGGAAAGGGTGAGCTCAAGCTCACGGGCCAGCTTGGTGATGTGATGAAGGAATCGGCCCAGACCGGAGTCAGCTACATAAGATCTGTAAGCACAAAGGCCGGGATCAGGGCGGACTATTTTGCGAAGCATGATATCCATATACACATCCCTCAGGGTTCGGTGCCCAAGGACGGACCGTCAGCCGGTATAACAATGGCGACGGCCATATACTCGGCAGTCACGGGGATAAAGGTAAAGGCAAGCGTTGCTATGACGGGTGAGATCACGCTCAGAGGAAGAGTGCTCCCGATAGGCGGACTTAAGGAAAAGACTCTTGCGGCAAAGAATGCGGGTATAAAGACAGTACTCGTGCCGAAGAAGAATGAGAAGGATATAGAGGAAATAAGCGACGAGATACTTAAAGGTCTTAAGATAGTATACGTTGAGACGATGGAGGACGTGCTAATGCACGCACTGGTAAAGCAGGCATGAAGATAAAAAACGTAAGTCTCGAGACAGTCTGCGGGATAACCAGCAGGCTGCCGGACAATAAATATCCCGAGATAGCCTTTGCGGGCAAGAGTAATGTCGGGAAGTCATCACTTATAAATGTGCTCATGAACCGCAAGTCGCTGGCAAGGACATCGGCGCAGCCCGGAAAGACGCAGACGATAAATTTTTACAATATAAACGATGAACTGTATTTTACAGACCTGCCCGGCTACGGATACGCCAGGGTATCCAGGGAGACCAAGGAAAAATGGGGCAGGATGATAGAGAGGTACTTAAGGAGTTCAAAGCAGTTAAGGGCAGTATTCCTGCTTATTGACATAAGGCACGAACCGTCTCAGAATGATGTGGAGATGTACAGATGGATCGCGGACAACGGCTATGAACCGATAGTCATCGCGACCAAACTTGATAAGATAAACAGAAGCCAGACAGCGAAGAATATAAAGGTAATACGGGATAAACTGAAGGTCCGGGAAGGTATAAAGATAATACCGTTTTCTGCACAGACCAAGCAGGGAAGAGAGGAAATATATGAAACGATCGACGAAATACTTAAAGATAATAGTTAACATAATATCTTTTGCGGCGATCATGTTTATCTGCTTCTACGTTCTGCCGAAGCTGATAGTATTTTTCATGCCTTTTATTATAGCTGGGATCATAGCACTCATCGCAAATCCGGTCGTAAGATTCCTTGAGAAGAGGATGAAGATAGTACGCAAGGCGGGGACTGCGGTTGTGATAATCATAGTGATTGCCCTTATCGTATTTTTGGGTTATCTTATAATTGCGAAGATAGTTGATGAGATCGTCTCTCTCGCGTCTGCGGCTCCTGAACTGTGGAGGAGGACAGAGCAGACGATCCGTTCGGCCATGGGACTGTACAACGTCTATCTCAACAAGATGCCGGCATCGGTACAGAACTGGCTTAATGATGCGACCGATAATGCCGGAACGAGTCTGACGGCTTGGTTCAGCGGCTTAAGGACACCGATCGCGGATACTACATCCTCCCTTGCGCAGAATGTTCCGCTTGTAATAATCGGTATCATAATGGCGATACTTGCTTCGTACTTTTTCCTTGCGGAGAGGGATTATCTGGTGCGTCTTGTCCGTCGTATCGTACCAAAGCAGGTCATGGACAGATGGAATATCGTGTACGGTACCATGAAGGATGCAGTGGGCGGATATTTAAAGGCGCAGTTTAAGATAATGGGTATAGTATATATAGTGCTGTTCGTCGGGCTGCTGATCTTAAGACAGGATAATGCGCTCCTGGTCGGACTTCTTATAGCCCTGCTCGATTTCCTTCCTTTCTTCGGGACGGGTACCGTTATGGTGCCGTGGGCTATAATAGAACTGTTCCAGGCCGATTATAAGCTTGCGGTCGGACTGATGATAACATGGGGAGCATCACAGCTTGTAAGACAGCTTGTCCAACCTAAACTTGTGGGAGATTCGATCGGACTCGATCCGCTTCCGACGATACTTCTTTTGTATGTGGGCTTCCGCCTGAAGGGAGCTGCAGGTCTTATCCTTGCGGTCCCGGTCGGGATGATAGTCATCAATCTGTATAAAGCCGGCGTTTTCAGCAATTTTGTTTACAGCATCCGTATCCTCGGCAGGGATCTGGCAGGATTCCGCAGGTTCTCGGATGAGGAGCTCAGGGCGGAAGGCATCATTGAGGACAGTGAAAACATTAAGGCTGTTTCGGATGACAACGATAAGATATAAAACGGTAAATGCCGGTTTTTGGATGGGATTATTGATATGGTCAGTCTGCTTATAAGGATACTTGTCAATGATTACAATAAAATAAACGATGAGAAGGTAAGGCAGGGGTACGGCGTTGTCTGCGGAGGCGTTGGGATAGTACTCAATATCCTGCTGTGCTGTTTTAAGGTGTTCGTGGGCGTAATGTCCGGTTCGATAGCGATAATCACCGATGCGGTGAACAACCTGACCGATGCCGGTTCTTCGATAATCAATATAATCGGTTTTAAGATGGCCGGAAGAAAACCCGATCCCGAGCATCCCTTCGGACACGGCCGTATAGAATACGTGGCAGGTCTTATCATCTCGATCATCATCATTGTTTTCGGAGTCGAGCTGGGCAAAACATCGGTCGGCAGGATAATAGATCCGATGGATATAGAGACATCAAGGGCGGTGTTTATAGTAATGGAAGCCGCCATAGTGGTCAAGATATATATGTATGCTTATAACAAGCGCATAGGTGACAGGATCCAGTCACCTACCATGAAGGCAGCGGCTATAGACAGTTTCACCGATGCGATAGCTACAACTGCGGTGCTTTTGTCTGTCATCATATTTGAGTTTACGGGCGTGGTGGTAGACGGCTGGTGCGGTCTCATAGTGTCCGTATTCATCATCTATTCGGGTATAAGTTCCGTGAAGGCCACCATAGATCCGCTTCTTGGGACCAAGCCGGATCCGGAATATGTAAAGCTTATAGAAAAATACGTTCTTGCGCAGAGAGACGTTCTCGGCATGCACGACCTGATCATACATAATTACGGACCGGGCCGCAGTATGATCTCTCTTCATGCCGAAGTACCGGCGAACGGGAACATAGTCGAGATACATGATTCCATAGACAATATAGAACGAAAGCTCAAGGAAGTTTTAAAGTGCGAATGTGTCATACATATGGATCCCATAGTCACGGATAATTCGATAACTGCGAGGATGCGTGATTTTATAAGGATAATAGTTACCAATGTGGATCCGCGCCTTTCGATAAATGACTTCAGGATGGTGCAGGGTTCAACGCATACCAATCTCATCTTCGATCTGGTGATACCGCACGGACTCCCTGTCCCGGATGACGACATAGTCGCCGTCATAAAGCAGAAGGTCCGTGAACTTCCGGGCGATCATTATGCACTTATAAATATAGAGAAGCCATATACATAGATGATGGCTTCTCTTGCTTTTTTTTTAAAAGTGTGATTTAATTATTTGCAACGAAAGAATTATCCAGGATTTAAAACATGTCACTGCATTTCGTGATAAACCCCGATAGTGAATGTTGATATCGTAACTGTTTCAGGCCAAAGGCATGAAATAAAGTCTTTTTATTTTCAGGGAGATTAATATGAGTAACAGAGCAAAGTATGAAACATTGGCGCTCTCGGTCCTTAAGGATCTTGCCAAAGCCCGTGGGATCAAGGGTATCACAGGGCTTAAGAAGGCTGATGTGATAGAGGCCATGCTTAAGAAGGATGAGGAGGAAGCAGCGGCAGCTGTTCCAAAGCCCGCAGGCGAACCGGCCACGGCACAGGCCCCGACACAGGCTTCGGCACAGGCCCCGGCACAGGCTCCGGCCAGGGAACATGACAACGGATCCCAGGGAAAGCCTGCTCAGGAACACGGTGCGAAACATAATGAGAAGCGCATGGAGCCGGAGGGCGATGAGGAGGATAAGGACAAGCAGGGCGATCTTGATATATCCGATGAAAAGAGAAGCCTTGATTCGGGTATAGAAGCAAGAGGTATACTGGAAGTTCTGTCGGACGGATACGGATTCATAAGAAGCGAGAATTACCTGCCGGGTGAGAATGACGTATATGTGGCTCCGAGCCAGATACGCAGGTTTTCGCTTAAGACAGGCGATATAATAACCGGAAACACGAGGGTAAGGACACAGACGGATAAGTTCGGTGCATTACTGTTCGTCAAGACGATAAACGGGCTGTCACCCGCAGAACATGCAAGACGCAAGAATTTCGAGGATCTTACGCCCATCTTCCCGGATGAGAGGATAAGGCTCGAGAGGCCGGGCGGAACGGTGGCCATGAGGATAATGGATCTTATGTCTCCGGTGGGCAAGGGTCAGAGAGGAATGATAGTCTCACCGCCCAAGGCCGGTAAGACAACGCTGCTTAAGGATGTGGCCAGATCGGTCACTATGAACAATCCCGAGATGCATCTTATCATCCTGCTGATCGATGAGCGCCCCGAGGAAGTTACGGATATCAAGGAAGCGATCGAGGGCGATAATGTAGAGGTTATCTATTCGACCTTTGACGAACTTCCGGAACATCACAAGAGAGTATCCGAGATGGTGATAGAGAGGGCAAAGCGTCTTGTTGAAAGCGGAAAGGATGTTATGATCCTCCTTGATTCGATCACCAGGCTCACAAGGGCATATAATATGACGGTACCGCCGAGCGGACGTACATTATCGGGCGGTCTCGATCCCGCGGCCCTTCATATGCCGAAGCGTTTCTTCGGTGCCGCAAGGAACATGCGCGAAGGCGGAAGTCTCACGATACTTGCAACTGCACTTATTGAAACCGGAAGCAAGATGGACGATGTTGTCTACGAGGAATTCAAGGGAACGGGAAATATGGAGATGATACTTGACCGTAAGTTATCGGAGAGAAGGGTGTTCCCGGCCATCGATATCCCGAAATCGGGTACAAGACGTGAGGATCTGCTGCTCGAACCTGATGAACTTGAAGCGATAAATATCATCCGCAAGGCGCTCAACGGACTGAAGGCCGAAGAGGCGGTTGAGAAGGTTCTTGATATGTTCGTGCGGACCAGGAGCAATCACGATTTTGTCCAGATAATCAAGAAGACAAGATTCATATAAAAACACTTGCATAAGTGTAAATGCTGTGTTAATATAATTAAGCTGTGTTATTAACGAGATTACAGTAATATTTTATCCATAGAGTGAGAGGTGATATCATGAGAGAAGGAATACATCCGAATTATCAGCAGGCAACAGTAACATGCAACTGCGGTAATACATTTGTGGTTGGTTCGACCAAGCCCGAGCTTCACGTCGAGATCTGCAGTAAGTGCCATTCGTTCTATACTGGACAGCAGAAGAGCGCAAGGGTTGACGGACGTATCGAGAAGTTCAATAAGAAATACGGCGTTGCAAGCAAATAATGAGGTTTTAAGGGCTGAGGCAGATACCTCAGCCCTTATTTTTTTGGTACGAAGTACTTATTACATTATATAGGGGGAACCCATGAAGAAAAAATATGTGGATCATTATTCCGGGATAGGCGGTCAGGCAGTTATAGAAGGGATAATGATGAAGAACGGTGATAAGTATTCCGTCGCAGTCAGGACACCCGAGGGTGATATCAATGTTTCCCTCGAGGAGTATGAGTCGTTTGCGCCTGCGAAGATACTGAATAAGATGCCTTTTATAAGAGGTATCTTCAATTTTATCGATTCGCTGATCCTTGGAATAAGAACGCTCAATTATTCCGCATCCTTCTATGAGGATGAGGAAGAGAGGGCACATAAGAAGGAAAGTAAAAATTCCGAAGTGAAGGAGAAGCTGATATCGGGTATAACGGTGACCTTCTCGCTTGTTATCGCGATAGCGCTGTTTATGCTCCTTCCTTATTTCCTGTCCCAGTTCATAAGGAGATGGGTGCTGAACGAGACGGTCGTGGCGGTCCTTGAGGGTGTGATAAGAGTGGCCATATTCGTGATCTACCTTGTCGCGATATCCGCAATGAAGGATATAAGACGTGTGTTCATGTACCACGGTGCCGAGCATAAGTGCATCAACTGCCTCGAGCACGGACTGCCGCTTTCGGTGGATAATGTGGCAATGTCTTCGAGACAGCATAAGAGATGCGGCACAAGTTTTCTGTTTTTCGTTGTGTTCATAAGTGTCATCCTGTTCGTGTTCATAAGAGTGGATGATCCCGTCATGCGTGTTGTGATAAGGATATTGCTCATACCGGTGATCGCGGGTATTTCATACGAGATAATAAGGCTTGCCGGAAGGACTGATAATATAATGATAAGGATATTGTCGGCTCCCGGCCTCCTGCTCCAGAAGCTTACAACGAGGGAGCCGGATGAATCAATGATAGAGGTTGCCATTATGGCTGTGGATGCCGTTTTTGACTGGAGAGGATATCTTTATAAAGAATTCGGCTATGATGTTGACGGAACCTACGGATATGAAGAGTATCAATGAACTCAGGCACATGGGAAGTATGATATTAAGGGAAGCGGGTATTGCCGATGCCGATATAGATGCATCCCTTATCATGCAGTATCTTTTAGGTGTCGATAAGGATCATATACTGGCACACGGGACAGATGAGGTTGGTGAAGCTGAGGCTGAAGAATATCTCAAACTCATTGATGTAAGGAAAAGCCACGTGCCGCTGCAGCATATTACCGGACATCAGGAGTTCATGGGACTTGATTTTGCCGTCAACGAGCATGTGCTCATACCGAGGCAGGATACGGAATGTCTTGTTGAAGAGGCAATGATAGTCACGGAAGATAAGATGAGGGTATTGGATCTGTGTACCGGATCCGGATGCATACTGATAAGCCTCTTAAGATACAAGAATGACTTGGAGGGTGTAGGGACTGATATTTCCAAAGAAGCTCTAAAGGTCGCTGCGGAAAATGCCAAGAGGAACAAGGTAAGTGCGCTGTTCCTTGAGGGCGATCTGTACGGCGCGCTTGAAGGCAGCAGTGAGTCGGGGAAACGTTTTGACATAATCGTATCAAACCCTCCTTATATAAGGAGCAGTGTTATAGCTACTCTCATGGAGGAAGTACGGGACCACGAGCCTCTTAAGGCACTTGACGGCGGGGAAGACGGACTTGATCTGTACAGAAG
>JAEEGL015395787.1_pt1 | contig 12093 bp, 11 predicted proteins | sample 9134231 | NCBI WGS metagenome assembly JAEEGL01 (sample SAMN16246548, study PRJNA631951) | gut metagenome | biome: gut microbiome; feature: rumen; material: fiber-attached | host: Bos | place: Iran: Karaj | collected 2018-10
TCTCCTGGTGTGCACGACCATGCAGACGGCATGGCTGACGCCGCCGTTCGGATTTTCCATATTTTTCGTCAAGTCCGTTGTCCCGAGCTACATAGAATATGCTGAGATCGTTCGCGGATGCCTTCCGTACTTCGCCATGCAGCTGGTTGGCATAGCGCTTTGCATCATCTTTCCTGACATCATCCTCATCATGCCGAAGTTGCTGGGGCTGTAACAAGGGCAGGATCCTGCCTGCGGGCATCCCCAAGGGACATGGGGCAGGCAGTTGCCGCACACAGCCATAATCTTTCTTTTCTGCAGGGAGGCATTCCTTGAAAAGCATGACCATTGCTGAAGCTTCACGGCTCATGGATGAGGGACGCGTTTCGTCCCGGGAACTGACCGGGGAATGCCTGGCCGCCATCGAACGCCATGCAGATCTGAACGCGTTCATAACCGTTTTGCCGGAAGCGCTGGAAGAGGCCGACAGGCTCGACAAGGAGGCAAGGCAAAGCGGAAGGCGTTCACCTCTGCACGGCATCCCTTTTGTCGTCAAGGACAATGTCGATGTGCGGGGAGCGCCCTCCACCGTCGCAAGCGCCCTGTTCCGGCAGTCTGCTCCCAAGGCTTCGGATGCTGCTGCCATCGGACGCCTCAGAAATGCCGGGGCTGTTTTCATCGGAAAGACAAACCTGGACGAGCTTGCGGCACATGTGAGCGGCATGACCTCTGCATTCGGCCCGACGGTCAATCCGTATCAGCCCGAAGGCATCAGCTACAGCCCCGGCGGATCCTCCAGTGGAACCGCCGCAGCGGTGGCGTCCGGCATGGGCCTCGGAGGAATAGGGACGGATACGGGCGGCTCCATCCGCATCCCTGCAGGATGGTGCGGACTGTGCGGGCTCCGTCCCACGCAGGGGCTCATCAGCACCTATGGGATCTTTCCTCGAGCGGAGACCCTCGACACGCCGGGCTTCATCACGCAAAATGCCAGGGACATGGACGTGGTTTATTCCGCATTCATGGATATCAGATGCGACGGAAAGAAACGGCTGTGCGCCAAGAGAATGCGCATCGTCATTCCCGCCAGCATCTTTGACGTCCCCATGGATCCGGAAGTCAGGGAATCCTTCGATGCGGCGGTCGAAACATTCAGGCATCTCGGCTTCCATGTCGAGCGGAAGGCTGTCCCCTATGATATCGAACTCTACGCGGCCCTCGCCAACGTCATACGCCCGTACGAGTTCGCGCACAGCATAGGACAATGCCTATCCACAGCGCAGAAGAACGAACTGCACCCACTCGTCAGGGCTGATCTTGAGAGCGGCGTGGCCATAGGCACGGAAACTTACATTGACGCGCTCAGGCAAAGATGGAAGATCCGTCATCACCTTGGATCGGTCTTTGACGGTGCAGATCTGCTGATGACCCCTGTGACCCCATGCCGCCCCTTGCCCCTGTCCTCTCCGCTGGAAGCATTTAAAAGGGCCCGCACATACATGGATCTCGGCAGCATTGCCGGATTGCCGTCACTGGCCGTCAGCGGAGGGGTCACGAACGCTGGGCTGCCGGCCGGGATCCAGCTGACAGGAACGCCCTGGCAGGAAATGACGCTCATCCGGGCAGGGATCGCCTTTGAAGAGGGCTGTCCTTCTTCCCGCGATGCGGCGTGCGCCGGGAACTGAGAAGCCGTTTGCACGGCAGGAGGGAACATGGATCTCGCGGCATTGAAGACGAGCCTAGAAAAGCGGGGATATGCCGTCTCATGCTTTAGCTGTGCGCGCATGGCGTGCGATTACCTGGACAAGCGGGTCGACGGGACGACGGTCGGCTTTGGCGGCTCGGTGACGCTGGAGCAGATGGGATTGTATGAGAGGCTTTCCACCCACAACACGGTGGCCTGGCATCAGCGTCTGGAAGGAAAAGGAGACACGCGTCCCGCCCGGCGGGAGGCCCATGCGGCCAAAGTCTATTTTTCCTCTGCCAATGCCCTGGCGGAAAGCGGCGAGATCGTGAACATCGACCGTACCTGCAACCGCGTTGCGGCGACCTTGTACGGACACGAAAAGGTCTTTCTTGTCATCGGCAGGAACAAGATCGTCCCGGATTATGAGAGCGCCCTGTACCGCGCCCGGAACGTGGCCGCCCCGCTGAACGCACGGCGGCTCGGGGCAAAGACGCCCTGCGCTGTCAAGGGCGACCGCTGCTATGACTGCAGCAGCCCGGACCGCCTGTGCCGTTGCCTGACCGTACTCTGGGAATGCCCTTACGGCGCCGATGTGGAGATCGTCCTCATCGACGAAGACCTTGGTTACTGACTGCTGAGACCCGGGGCCCGTGTGAAGCGTAAAGTGTCGCTTGCAGGCTGCCCGGACCGCGCAGGAGAGAACTATGGAAGACTGCCCGCCGGTCATGCCGGCATACCTTTTTTGTTCGCCTCAGGAAGTGCATGCCCGATTGAAAGCACCCGGCGAGACGGCGCTGCTGGACGTACGTGAGCGGGGTGAGTTTGCCCGCTGCCATGCGCTCCTGGCCTCCTGCGCCCCCCTCAGCCGCATCGAGATGATCCTTCCCGACCTCGTCCCCTGCCGCAAGACTCCCGTCTTCCTGATGGACGGCGGCAGCGGAGACGGCCGTGCCGAATGCGCAGCCCGATGCCTGCGCCGGCTCGGCTGGCAGGATGTGCGGGTCATGGCGGACGGCATGGACGGCTGGCTGGCGGCCGGACTGGTCCGGGCAGAGGGGATAGGCACGCTCAGCAAAGGCTTTGGGGAATACATCGAACGGCAGTGCGGCACGCCCAGCCTCGAACCGCGGCAGCTCATGGATCTCCTGGATTCCGGGCTGCCGTGCAGGGTCATAGACGTGCGCCCCCAGGAAGAATACGCACGCATGAACATCCCCGGCAGCATCAACCTGCCCGGCTGCGAGGTGACCTACCGTTTTGCCGATGCCGTGCAGGATGCAGAGACGATCGTCGTCATCAACTGCGCAGGGCGCACGCGAAGCATCATCGGGGCGCAGACCCTCATCAATGCTCAGGTCCCCAACAAAGTCTATGCCCTGAAGGGCGGGACCATGAACTGGCAGCTTGCCGGATTCCGGCTGGAATACGATTCCCTGCGGCGCAGCGCTCCCCCATCTGCCGCGGCGCTGGATGCAGCCCGGCTGCGCGCAGAACGGATCGCGGCGCATTACCATATCCGCTTCATCGATGCGGCAACGCTGCGCGCATGGCAGGAGGAGAAAGAAGAAAAGACGCTGTACATGTTCGACGTGCGGCTGCCGCAGGAATACGACGGCGGGCACGTGCCCGGTTCACGCAATGCCCAGGGAGGGCAGCTCGTCCAGGCGACCGACGAATACGCCGCAGTCCGCAAAGGCCGCTTCGTGCTCATCGACGACACGGAAGTGCGGGCCGTCATGACGGCTCACTGGCTCGTGCAGATGGGGTTGCCCGAAGTTTATGTGCTTGGGGGCGGGCTTGGCGGTTCGGGCATGGGCGGCGCGGGGCTCATCTCTTCGGCGCAGGAGACGGCGGCGCCCGTCCCGGCATGCGCACGCGTTGCCAGTGCGGAGCTCGCCCGCTGGACCGATGCCTCTGTCATCGACGTCGGACCCAGCGAGCAGCATGCTAGAGGTCACATACCCGGCGCCCTATGGTGCGACCGGGCTTTTCTGAAAGATGCCCTGGATCTGCTGCCGCCTCAGTCCAGACTCGTCTTCACCGCGGAAGACATGCGTCTTGCTGCGCTTGCCGCAGAAGATGCGGCCGCACTGTGTCCCGGTCGGGCGGTCTTCGTTCTGGAAGGGGGGACGGAGGCGTGGATGCGTTCCGGACTGCCAACAGAATCCGGCATGCCTGATCCTCTTTGCCCGGTCGTCGATGCATGGTACCGCCCTTATACGGATGTCCACGCATCCCCGGAAGCCATGCGTGCATACTTCGATTGGGAAGGCGGCCTCGTGGACTGCATCATGCGGGACGGATGCGTGCAATTCCAGGCATGCCGGCCGGTGAAATGAACGCACCCAAGCAGACGCTGACGGTCCTTTCCGACGCAGAGACCCTTTTCAGCCGCTCCCCGAATGGCGCACATGCGACTGCATATCTCCTGCCGGCGACCCGCATGATCCCCGGATGCGGCGGCCTCGGCAGATCACCAAGGGCAACATCTTCCGGCTGATGCCTGACATGGGCAGATCCTTTTGCATGATCAGTCCATAGCTCCAGAGACAATGCGCGGATCCTGCCCGGACCTTCGTCTTTTCATTGACATGATGTTTTATTCTGATAAGTTACTACGCCATAGAGACATGTCTTCTCTAGTGTCCGTTTGACGCGTTGGTCCTTGAAATGACTTTGCAATATATTTTTTTGCGGCTTCATACATCATCGGAGTGAAAGCTATGTGCAAAACAAAAAAACAATATTCGGCGTCGGGCATCGCTTTTCTGCAGCATTGCCAAAGCAAGAGCAATGCGGATGACATGCCGGCCTACCAATACCTGGCTTTCCTGATCGCCGACGCGATCGAACAGGGCATTTGGTCTCCGGGTGACATCATACCTCCGGAACGCTTTTTTGCCGATGAGTTCGCTCTCAGTCCCGGCACGGTCAAAAGGGCGATGATCGACCTCGTGGGCAAAGGGCTCCTCTACCGCCATCGCGGCCGCGGCACCTTCGTCGCGGATTCCGGATACGCCAGGGAATTCCGCCGCCACCATCTCTTCCTGCAGAATTTCGATTCCAAGGAAGCAAAAAACAAGATCGTCCTCGTATCCAAAGCCATCATCCCGCCGATCAGGGAGGTCAACAGGAACCTCTCCCTCGGGAAAGACGAGCAGCTGATCGAGATCACGCGAAAGATACTGGAAAACGACAAGACCGCAGCCCTGAGCACGGCCTATTACGGGAGGACGCGCTTCCAAAGGCTGATGGACGTCCTCGATCTCCGCTTTGAACGCGCTCCCCTCTTCGTCATCATCGAGGAAGAGTTCAAGATCCAGGCGCACAGCAGCAACGAACTTTACAGGATAGCCATGCTTCGCAAGGCCGAGGCAGAACTGTTCGGCGTTGCAGCCGGCAAGCCGGCTTTGCTCGTGAAAACGCTTTCTTTCGATAAGAATGCGGCCCCGTTCGAATACAGGACGTCCTATATCGTATCAGATCGCAAATATCTTTTCCGGAAGATCATTTATTAGGCACGGACCGCTCGTGCGCAGCGCGCAGCTGGCCGCACGCCGCCTCGATGTCCTGCCCCTTGCTCTTGCGCACGATGGCGGTGATGCCCTTCTCCCACAGCGCCTTTTCGAAGCGCAGGAGTTCTTCCGGCGTGGGAGCGCGGTAGGGCGTATCCGGGGTAGGATTACAGGGGATGAGGTTGAGCTTTGCCTTGAGCCTGGCGCAGATGCGGGCGAGCTGGCGCACATGCTCGGGCTTGTCGTTCAGCCCGGCGATCACCAGATACTCCAGGGTGATGCGTTCCCGCGTCTTCAGGGGGTAGGAGGCCAGCGCCGCCACAAGGTCGTCCAGTGGCCATGCCGCCGCCCGGGGCATGAGCTTTTCGCGCAGTTCCTGGTTGGGCGCGTGCAGCGACACGGCGAGGAAAGCCAGTCCGCTCTCGCCGAATTCCCGCATGCCCTTTTCGATGCCGCAGGTGGACACGGTGACCCTCCTGGGCGAGAAGGCCAGCCCGCGGGGATGCTCCAGCGTCCTCAGCGAATCCAGCACGGGACCGAGATTGAGCAGGGGCTCCCCCATCCCCATGTAGACCAGGTTGCGGACGATGGGATGCTCGGGGCGTGTGTCTCTCAGGTAAGCGCGCGCCGCCTGCACCTGTCCCAGTATCTCTCCCATGCTAATGTTGCGCCGAAATCCCAGCCTCCCCGTGCTGCAGAAGGTGCAGCCCATGGGGCAACCTACCTGAGTAGAGACGCACTGCGTCATGCGCACGGTCAGGTCGCGCGACCTTTGAGGTGCGTCACTGGGGATGAGCACTGTTTCCACACGCCCTCCGTCGCGCAGCTCCAGCAGGAATGTCGTCGTCCCGTCGCCGCTCACGCGCATGTCTGCAACGCGTGGCACGCGTATCTCTGCGTGCCGCGCGAGCATTTCCCTGTCCCCCAGGGAAAGGTCGGTCATCGCGTCGATGTCCGATGCGTTGCGGGCCCATACCCACTGCCATATCTGCATGGCTCTGAAGCGCTTCCAGCCCAAATCTTCCGAGACGAAGCGCTCCAGTTCTTCCCATGTCAGGTCCCGCAGATCCACTTTCTCAGACATCTTCTTCTCCCCCTGTGATCTCACCCCGTTCAAAACGGTCAGCCACAGCTTCAAGGCTGTCCCATCCGGCGCAGGCGATGATCTCCCGGCGCAACGCTCTGGCCCCGTCCGTGCCCTTGGCGTAACGGGGCAGGAAGGTGCGCATTTTCAAAAAGGCGTTTTGCGGAGCGCAGTTCCGGGCAAGGGTGATATGTCGGCGCATCAGGAGCGCGAGCTCAGCACGTTCTTCCCCGCTTCCCTCATCCGCCGGGGATCGCCCGTGAAAAAGCGCCCTGTGCCGCGCAAAAATGCGCGGGTCGCGCAACGCTCCGCGGGCATACATGACTGCCGAGCATCCTGTTTCACGCAGGACGCGGACGCCGTCCTCGGCAGAGAACAGGTCGCCGCTGGCTATGACGGGGATGGAGAGGGCTTTTGCTGTTTCTCCGATGGCGGAGAGACGCGGCGCGCCCGAAAAGCCCTGCCGGGCATAGCGGGGATGCAGCGTCACCCAGCCTGCGCCCAGGCTTTCCAGCTCCCGGGCGATGGGCAAATACGCCTCATGCCCGGCATCCCAGCCCAGGCGCAGCTTGAAGCCGCAATGCCCCGCCCCCGCCTCGCCGATCACGGCTTTCGCCACGCGCAGCGCGCCCGGCACGTCGCGCAGCAAGGCTGCGCCGGCCCCCGTCTTGGTGACCTTGGGCACGGAGCAGCCCATGTTCACGTCGAACCAGGAGAAGCCCCGGTCTTTCAGTATCTGCACCGCCTTCTGCATGAACTCCGGTTCCGCACCGAAGATCTGCACCACGAGCGGCTGATCGCCGTCCGTTGTCTTCAGCAGGTCTTCCGTGTTCTTCCCGCCGTAGACCAGACCCTTGGCGCTCACCATCTCGGTGCAGCAGACCGCCGCACCCTGCCCGCGGCATAGGAGGCGGAAAGGCAGGTCTGACCAGCCGGCGAGCGGCGCCAGCCAGGGCGCATCGGGAGAAAAGGGCAGCATGGCGATCCTTGGAAAACGTTTTGCAACGGCAAGGATACCAACGAACCCGGTCTCGTGCAAGGTCATGCAGTGACCTTTGCCCGATCGCTGAAAACCCGGCAAAAGGCCCGGTAGTTTTCCGATTCAAAATCCATGTGGAATACGGCGAATTCTATGGTCTCAAAATAGCTGCCGTATTCACAGACCGCCTTGAGAAAAGCGGAGGCCACGAGATCTGGCGGATTGCGGAATGCACCGCAGCCGAAAGCTCCGAGGATGAGCACCTCTGCTCTCTCTCGGACCGCCACCTCGAATATCCTGCGGATGCGTTTCTCAAGCAGCTTTTCCAGTTCCCCTCCGCTCATGAATCCTCTGGCCCGATTTGGCTCATATTCTTCAAAATGCCTCAGATTCGGAGCGGCACAGGTCAGCACATCGACCGTATACCATTCCTCGCGGGACATCATCTCCGGGAAATCATCATCGCTCTTGAATACGACGATGCCGGGACAATAGATGATGTCGTCGTTGTAAAACCTGCTGCGCGCTTCCCTGTGCGGCACATAAAACCCCTTCCGCAGATCTTCCTGATCGAGAGCCGGGTACAGGGTGCTGCAGCGGCAAAGGCTTTCCTCCTGAGCTGAAGAACCACGACATACGCCCCCGCCGGGACCCGTCGCAGAAGCAAAATTGAGCACGCAGACTTTTTTGTCCGCATATCTGCGCGCCGCTTCGAACGAACGCCTGCCGGATACGATCACTTCTGCCGGCTTTGCGTTCACCGAAGCCGGGAACTCCGGCAACGTGTCATGCTCCAGGATCAGCCTGCTGTCTCTGATGGTTTTATCGATGGAACCGGCAAGATAGGCTATCTCGTTGCACTTGCGTTTCGTATCCAGAAATATCTCTATGTTCCTTTGCCTTCTTTGATTCCTGTCATTATCCATGCCAGATATCCGTCTGACGTCACCCGCAGCCCTCCTGGCGCATCCGTTCATCGCCCTTTCCCTATCCCTGTGCCTTTTAACGGCCTCTGCCAGATCGTTCTCATCGAAAAACCTCATGCAGGCATCATGATCATGCTTGTCCATAAGTGCCAGGACATCCTCCATGTGCATGCGCATTTCCCCATCGCTGAAGACGCAGCCAAGGCAGCCATATGCATAGTTGCAGCGCGAACATTTCGCGTCCATGACCTCACGGAAGGCCTTAATATATCCTGCCATGCGCAGGTTTTCTTCCTGCCGCAGCACATCAAGATCCGTCATGACACCTCCCTTTGGAAAGCTTCAGCATAATGTTTGCGCGAAGTCATAAATTCTTATGCTGCGTCGGCACAGTCCCGAAGCATCCGCATCGCAATGGCCGCGGAGGTCAAAAACGATGTTGCGCTGCTCCATGCGCGGGCGTGCGGGCGATCACCGCCGCGTCCACACGGTCTGCGCCGGCGGCGAGCAGGGCTTCCGTCGCTCTGCGCAGCGTCGTACCCGTGGTGCAGACATCATCGACCAGCAAGAGACGCATGCCCTCGGCCTGCGGGGAAGCGCGGAAGACCCGGCCCAGTTTTTTCCTTTCCTCCCTGCTCAGGCGAGCCTGTTCAGGGGTCTGCACAATCTTTTCCAGCAATTCCTGGCGGACGGGGACGCCCAGCGCCTTCTCTACGGGGCGACAGATCTCCCTGCACTGGCTGTATCCCCTCCCGCGCAGCCGCGCGGGAAAGAGCGGCAGGGGGACGATGGCGTCCGGACGGACTGTGACAGCATAGTGCGCGGAGCATTTTTCGGCAAGAAGGCGACCCAAAAGATGCAGCAATGGCAGGCTCCCGCCGAACTTGGCCTGGACGATCATCTCGCGCAGCAAGCCCTCGTGCGCGCCATAGAAGATGAACTCCGACCAAGGGGGCAGCTTGAGCATGCAAGTGCCGCAGGGGACGCAAGGCGCGTCCTCGAAGGCGAACAATTCCCCGCAGTATGGGCAGTATCCCGCCTCCCGCGTTTTCAGCATGCCCGCACATCGCTCGCACAGGAGACGGCTCGAGGCCGCCGGCCCCCGGGGCAGGAAAGGCTCCCGGCAGGCCGCGCAGCGACGTTCAGCGAGCCATTTCAGCCCGGGCAGGCGCATATCCGTCCCTCCCGCTCTCCATCAAGCGCCATGTCTCGGCGACAAAACGGCTTATGCGTTCCTGCGCGGTGACATCGGCCTTGAGCGCTCCCGGGCCCTCAAAACCATAAAGGTGCAGGGCGGGATGCCATTCCATGCCCAGGGCGATCGCCATATAGCGCAGGGAGCGCTCCGCCCCGTCGAAAAGATGCTCCCCCCGTTCCCGCGCGCCGATGAGGATAGCGCTCAAAGCCCGCCCGACGGCGGGCTTTGCGGAAGGAGGCAGCGCCCACCAACGCTGGGCGCGGTCGATCCAGGCCTTAGCCTGCGCCGGCAAATGGTAGAAATACACGGGGGAAACGATGAGGGTGAGCTGCGCTTCCGCGGCATGCGCGAACAATGCGGCGGCGCCGTCGCCTTCGCCGTCAAGGGCGCACTCCCCGGGACGGGAAAGGCAGTGTCCACAGGACATGCAGGGGCGCACACCGGCGTCCGCCACCCGCGCGATGAGCCCCGGCACGGGCAAAGCAAGGCGCGCCGCATCGGCCGCGCAGTCACTGTTGCCGCCTTTGCGTGGGCTGCACGCCGCCAGGAAAAAGGGATGCTCCATGCTCCCCTCCCCATCCGTCAATGCCCGGGGCAGAAGGGATTGAGGCGCTTCTCGTCGCCCACGCTCGTCGAGGGACCGTGCCCGGGAAAAACCAGGGTCTCATCGGGCAGCGAGTATATCCGGCTTCGGATGGAATCCATGAGCTGCGCCGCATCGCCCCCGGGAAGGTCGGAACGGCCAACAGACCGGTAGAAAAGGACGTCCCCGGTGACCACCAGCCCGGGCTCCGCGAAATAGTAGCACAGGCTCCCCGGCGAATGCCCCGGGGCATGCAGCGCCTCGCATTCCAGAGAGCCCCAGGTGAAGCGCCCGGCGTTCACGGGCACGGCGGAAAATTGATCCATGTCCATGCCGAAGCACATTCCCCTGCAGAGCAGCAGTCCACGTTCATCCCAGTCTTCCTTGCCCACGACGGGCAAAAGCCCCGTCGCCCGGGAAAAAGCTGCGCAGCCCAGGCAATGGTCGGCATGCAGATGCGTCAGGGCAGCCCCCCGCAGCTGCAAGCCCTCGCGGGCGAGAGCATCAAGAACGGCGCCTGTGTCGTCGGCGGGATCGAAAACGACGGCGTCCCTGCCATTATGGACGACATGGCAGTTCGCCTCCAACATCCCGAAGGGATACGTGATGACAGGCATGGGATACCTCCTTCCGCTATGGCAACATGGATTTGCCCTCCCGGGCGCACGGATACCTTTCCACAGAGCCGCGCCGGTGTCAAACGCACGCGGCATCGGCGACCGCCGGCAGCCAGCGGGATTGACGAATCCCAGAAAACCGCTATGGTGCAACAACGCACATCTTGACCTTAGGATGCTTTTCATGCTCGTACCACTGTTTCTCTATTGCGTTCTGGGCGCCGTCGCCGGGATCCTCGCCGGGCTGCTGGGCATAGGCGGGGGCGCGGTCATCGTGCCCATGCTGGTCTTCGCCTTCAACTGGCAGGGCATCCCGCACGACCTCGTGATGCACATGGCTCTGGGGACATCGCTCGGGAGCATCATATTTACCGCCATATCGAGCGCCGTCGCGCATAGCAGGAAGGGCGGCGTGGACTGGCGCATCTTCCGCGGCATCACCATCGGGATACTTGTCGGGACCTATTGCGGCACGTTCATCGCCGCACAGATCCCGGGAAAATGGCTCCAGCTTTTCTTCGCTTTCTTCCTGTACTACGTCGCCACCAACATGCTGCTGAACAAGAAGCCCAATCCTACCCGGACGATACCTGGGTTTGCAGGCCTGACCGGAGCCGGACTGGTCATCGGCGGCGTATCCAGCCTGGTAGGCATAGGCGGGGGCTCCCTTTCCGTGCCTTACCTCGTGTGGCATAATGTGGATATCCGCAGGGCCATAGGGACATCCGCATCCATCGGATTCCCTATCGCTGTAGCCGGATGCCTCGGCTATGTCATCAACGGCTGGAAGATACCAGATCTCCCGCCCTACACCCTCGGCTATCTCTACCTCCCCGCGCTCGCCGGCATCGTAGCGGTGAGCATGCTCACCGCGCCGCTTGGCGCGTCCATCGCGCACAGGCTGCCCGTGCCGAAGCTCAAGAAATTCTTTGCCTGCTTCCTCTACATGATCGCCACAAAGATGCTTTTTGACGCCATCCGTTCCGTATGCGGCTAGCTCGGGCGCAGGAACATCCCTCTGCCGGCGGTGATTGCGCCAAGCCTCCCTTGACAGTGCGGGCATGAAAAAATAGTATGAAAAAACTACGCGCACGACGCCGTTAAAAGCCTCCTGCCGCCCGCCAGGGAAGGGCGGCCAGACCTCCAGGGAATTCGGTCTCCGGGGCGGCAACGGCTGCCGATGCGCAGACGTTCTTACTTTTAAGGAGCTGAAACATGGCCAACTGGTCTTCTCTGCCGGAAAAGCTTTTCTCCCTTGACGGGCATGTCGCCCTGGTGACGGGTGCCGGTTCCGGACTTGGCAAGTACATGGCGCACGCCGTCCTGCACGCCGGCGCCAATGTCGTCCTGGTGGGACGCGGGCTGCAGCGCCTGCAGGTCGCCGCCATGGAAATGTTTGAAAGCCTCAAGGACGACAAACCCATGGGGCATGATTCTTTCGTGGAAGACTTCGATCAGGCAAAATGGGACGCCCTCGCGCCCGAGCTCTCCAAGCGCCTCGCCTGCATCGCCTGGGACGTGAGCA
>JAEEGL016128031.1_pt1 | contig 12093 bp, 8 predicted proteins | sample 9134231 | NCBI WGS metagenome assembly JAEEGL01 (sample SAMN16246548, study PRJNA631951) | gut metagenome | biome: gut microbiome; feature: rumen; material: fiber-attached | host: Bos | place: Iran: Karaj | collected 2018-10
GTGTCGGGCTCGATGAATGAGGCCGTGAAGCAGATGAGATTCTCGAAGGAGCGAGAGCAGTATGACGACCGGCTGATCCCGAAGGTCACATTGCTTGCGGGACTTCGGATCACCGGCGCGGAATCATGAGGTGAAATGCATGAAAGAAATGGTTCTGAGAAGGTTCACGGCGCTCCTTCTGGTATTCGTGCTGGTGCTGGGGCTGACGGCCTGCAGCGCAAAGAAGCCGGATGTGCCGGAGGATCCGACGACGTCGGAGACGGAGCAGACGACCACAGAGACAACAACGCAGGCCGAGGAGACCAAGGAGACGGAGACTGCGGCCCCTGTAGAGAAGAACGGAGAGATCTACATCCTTTACACCAGCGATATCCACTGTGGGATCGACCAGGGATTCGGCCTTGCCGGCCTTCAGCAGGTGCGCGAGGAGCTGGAGGCGCAGGGATACACGACGCTTCTGGTGGATGACGGAGACGCCATCCAGGGCGAGCCTGTCGGCACGCTCAGCAAGGGTGAAGCCATCACCGAGCTGATGAACCAGATGCACTATGACGTCGCGATCCCGGGCAACCATGAGTTTGATTACGGCGCGGACCGTTTCGTGGAGCTGACGAAGAAGGCGGATTTCCCTTATGTCAGCTGCAATTTTACATACATGGATGAACCGGTATTCGAGCCATATGTGATCAAGGAATGCGAGGGGATCAAGATCGCCTTTGTGGGTGTCACGACTCCGAAAAGCCTCGGTGACTCCTCGCCGACGAATTTCCAGAATGAGAAGGGTGAGTTTGTCTACGGCTTCCTTCAGGACGCGACCGGAGAGAAGGTCTACGAAGCGGTCCAGAAGGCCGTGGACGCGGCAAGGGCCGAGGGGGCGGATCTCGTCTATGTCCTGGGCCACTGCGGCCTGGAGATGGCTGCACAGCCGTGGACCTATGCGGACATCATCTCGCATACCAGAGGCATCGACGTGTTCCTGGACGGGCACAGCCATGACACCGAGCAGGTCGTCATGAAGAACATGGATAAGGAAGACGTGACGCGCTCCGCCTGCGGCACCAAGCTGCAGTGCATCGGCTACAGCCATATCTCCGCCGAAGGCGAGGTGCTGGAGACCGGTATCTGGAGCTGGCCGAACAAGATCAGCGCCCCGAAGCTTCTGGGAATTGAAAATGAAGCGGGCGAGAAGGTGGCGGAGGCGCTTGCGGCGCTTCAGGAACAGCTGGGCGTGGTGGTCGCATCGACACCGTTTGAGCTGACCGTCAATGACCCGGAGGCGGTGGATTCCTCGGGCAATCCGATCCGTATGGTCCGCCGGGCGGAGACGAACCTGGGTGATCTCTGTGCGGACGCGTTCCGGGTGCAGGGGCACGCGGATATCGGGCTGATGAACGGCGGCGGCGTGCGCGCGAATATCGCGAAGGGCGATATCACCTACGGAGATATCATCAGTGTTCTTCCTTTCGGCAACAGCCTCTGTGTGGTCGAGGTGACCGGGCAGCAGGTGCTGGACGCGCTGGAATGGAGCGTGAGGCTCGTTCCGGAGCAGAACGGAAGCTTCGCGCAGGTCTCCGGCCTGAGCTTCGAGGTGGATGTGTCCGTCGACAGCCCGTGTGTCGCGGATGTGGATGATATGCTTGTCTCAATCGAGGGTGAGCGCCGGGTGAGGAACGTTAAGGTGGGCGACGAGCCCATTGACCCGAACAAGACCTACACGCTGGCCGGACATGACTATATGCTGCTGCAGATTGCGGACGGCTATACGATGTTCCGCGACGTGCCCGTCCTGCAGAATATGGTCAAGTTCGACAACCAGCTGCTGATCGATTATATCCAGGATGACCTGGGCGGTGTGATCAGACAGGAATATGCGGATCCTTGCGGGCAGGGAAGAATCGTGATTATTGACGAGGAATGAGTGGCGAAGGCTCCCGCGGGGCGCGAATCCATGCCGGGGGATGCACCTTCTCCGGGTATTTTTCGTCACCCGGGGCTCAAACCATCTTCTGGCTCTAACCTCCTGTATTCTCACCAAAAAAACGGCTGCACGCGTGCAGCCGTTTTTCTGTCCGGAAGGCTTCGTCAGGCGAAGCCGCCGGCCCAGTTGGATTTCTTGTAGTAGATCAGGTAGATGACCGAGCTGATCGCCCAGGTGATCGGGTAGGCCCAGAAGAGCAGGACGATCTCGTGCATCAGGTGCATGGCGACCGTGATGTAGATGATGCGAAGGACGCACCAGACCGAGAGCATCACGAACATGGGCACGATGGCCTTGCCTGCGCCGCGGCAGATGCCTGCCACGCAGTGCGAGAAGGAGAGCAGGAAGTAGAAGAGTGTCTCCGTGTGGCACTGCAGGACACCGATGCGGATGGATTCCGGATCGGTGACGAAGGCGGTGAGGAAGGGCTCGGCGAAGAGGTAGATGAGGACACCGACCAATTCCGCCAGGAGGACGGAGGTGATGAGGCCGAAGCGTGCGCCTTGCTTCACCCGCTCGTGTTCGCCGGCTCCCAGGTTCTGGCTGATGTAGGTCGTCATGGCCATGGAGAAGCTCATGATCGGCAGGAAGGCGAAGCCTTCGATCTTCGAGTAGGCGCCGCAGGCCGCCATGGCCTCGGCTCCGAAGGTGTTGATGTTGGACTGGACGAGCACGTTGGCGAGTCCGATGACCGAGTTCTGGACACCGGTCGGGATGCCGTAGTGGACGATCTGTCTTAAGATTGCGGGATCGATGCGCAGCTTCTTCAGGGAAAGCTGGTAGACGGTTCCTTTCTTCGTGAGCTGGCGCAGGCACAGGAACATGGAAGCGGTCTGCGCGATGACGGTCGCGATGGCGGCCCATTCGACGCCTCGGCCGAGGACGCCCACGAAGAGCCAGTCCAGGAATACATTTAACACCGAGGAGAAGATCAGGTACCACAGCGGACGGCGGCTGTCGCCGACCGCGCTCATGACGCCCTTGAGCGAGTTGTACATGACGACGGTCAGGGAGCCCGCAAAGTAACACCGGAAATACAGGGTGGAGAGGGGCAGCACGTCGGGATCGGTGTTCATCCAGACCAGGATCTGAGGGGTCAGGAGGACGCCGCAGACGGAAAGGACGAGGCCGAGGATCAGGGAGACCAGGACGTTCGTGTGAACAGCCCGCGAGACCTTCTCGAGATCATTTGCCCCGAAATACCGGCTGATCACGACGCCCGCGCCCATCGAGGCACCGACGATGAAGCTGATGAAGGGGTAGGTCAGGTTGCCGGAGGAGGAGACGGCCGCGAAGGCGTCAGCTACGAGGAAATGACCGACGATCCATGCGTCCGCCGTGTTGTAGAGCTGCTGGAAGAGCTGGCTCAGGAAGATCGGAAGGGCGAAGGTCAGGATGACCTTCTTCGGATCTCCTTCGGTGAGGCGGACGGCCTCTCTTGGGGTTGTGTGCAGTATGAATTTGTGCATTCCGTCACTCCTCTCAGTCGCGCTCGTCGGAATCGACGAAGCGCCGCAGCCAGACGCCTTTGTAGACCAGGACGGCCCCGATCACGCATTTGATCAGGTCGGAGGCCCGGACGATGGCCAGCATGCCGGTGATGGGCATGTCCGTAAAATGTGCCAGCGTGTAGGCCAGGCTGACACTGACAACCCAGGCGAAAACGCAGTCGAAGCAGAAGGTGATGATCGTGCGCCCGCCCGCGCGCAGGGTGAAATACGTGCAGTGCAGGAAGGCGAAGGTCGGTATGAATGCACCGAGGATGCGGATCAGGGAACTTGCCAGCGCCTGGATCTCCGGTGTGGTGTTGTAGATTCTCGGGAAGAAGGGCGAGACAATCATCATCCCGCATGCTGTGAGAATCCCCATGAAGACGCCGAAGGCGATCAGTTTGTTGTCGTAATCTCTGGCCTTCTCCATATCGCCCGCGCCCAGCTGCTGGCCGACGATGATTGCAACCGCGTCGCCCATCGCGAAGAAGACGACGTTCAGCACATTGCCGATGATGTTGGCGATGTTGATGGCCGCGACGGCTTCCAGGCCGCGCAGGGAGTAGCACTGCACCAGGGTGGTCTGGGCGGTGGACCAGAGGGCCTCGTTGGCGAGCAGGGGGAAGCCCTTGACGATGATGCGCCGGACCAGATAGCCGGGCACGCGAAGGGTGCGGTAGAGGCCGGCGATGAAGGGCAGGTCTTCCGTGTGGGTGTGGGTCCAGACCAGGACGATCAGGACCTCGACGTAGCGGGAGATGACGGTCGCGATGGCCGCGCCGGTGACGCCCAGGGCCGGGAAGCCCAGCTTGCCGTAGATCAGGATGTAATTCAGGACGAGGTTTACGAGGACCGCCGCCACGCCTGCCTTCATCGGCAGGAGAGTCTGGCCGCATTCGCGGAGGGTTCCGCCGTAGATGCGGCAGAGGGCGAAGGCCGGAAGGCCCAGGAGCATCACGCGCAGGTACTGCTGCGCGGCCTCCAGGGTCGCGCCGAGCTCGCTGCTGTCGCCGTTTAAGAACTGGCTGATGAGCGGCGTCCCGAAGAAGGCGAGGATTCAGACCGCGGCGGCGCAGACCAGTGTGCCCAGCCAGAGCTTGAAGCGGAATGCAGACCGCACGCCCTCCAGGTCGTGATTGCCGAAGAACTGGGCGGTGAAGATACCGGGCCCGGAGAGTCCGCCGAAGAGGCAGAGGTAGAAGACGTAGATGAGCTGGTTGACGATCGCGACGCCGGACATCTGGGCGGTGCCCACACGTCCGATCATGATGTTGTCCAGCATGTTGACGAAGTTGGTGATGCCGTTCTCGATCATGATCGGGACGGCGACGGCGAGCACCATCGCGTAGAAGGCGCGGTCGCCGATAAAGGTTTGTCTCAGAGTCTTTTTCATACTATAGGAATAAAAATGACAGAATTATCCGCTGTCATTTCAGGGAAAATGATTCATTTTGTCCAAGGCACTATGATAGCACTCGCGGGGGCGGGCGTCAAATAGCAGTTGCGGGTGCGGGCAGGCACGTGGTAAAATACAGGCATGAACATTTCAAGAAATGCGCGTTTCGAGTGGAAGAGAATTGTGTGACAGAAGGATAAAGTAAGCCGCGCCGGTCCCGGGGCGGCTTGCTGAGTGAAACGGGTGAGAGTGTGTCTGCGCCGGGCGGGGCCCTGCGCGGAGGAAAGGATTCTTATGAGGTGGATACATCTGTCGGACCTGCACCTGGGCAAGCGGGTCAATGAATATTCGATGCTGGAGGACCAGAAGTACATCCTGGAGGAGATCCTGGGCATCGTGCGCGAGGAGGAGCCGGAGGCGGTGGTGATCGCCGGCGATGTCTATGACAAATCGGTGCCGCCGGCGGAGGCGGTGACGCTGTTCGACGATTTTTTGAATGCGCTCTGCGAGGGCGGGCGGAAGGTCCTGATCATCAGCGGCAATCACGATTCGGCGGAGCGGCTGACATTCGGCGGAAGGCTCATGGAGCGGAGCGGGGTCTATCTGGCCCCGGTCTATGACGGGTGCGTGGAGCCGGTGCGGCTCTCGGATGAGTTCGGGGAGGTGCGGTTTTACCTGCTGCCCTTCGTGAAGCCGATGCATGTGCGCGCGGCATTTCCGGAGGAGGAGACCGGCTCGTACACGGACGCGGTGCGGGTTGCAATCGCGCATATGGATGTGGATCCCGGCAAGAGAAATGTGCTGGTGACCCACCAGTTTGTGGCGGGCGCCTCCCGGTCCGATTCCGAGACCGTGGCGGTGGGCGGCACGGATGCTGTGGACGGCAGCGTCTTTGATGAGTTCGATTATGTGGCGCTGGGGCATCTGCACGGGCCGCAGGCGGTGGGCCGGGAGACGGTGCGCTACTGCGGGACGCCTCTGAAGTATTCGTTCTCGGAGATGCACCAGAAGAAGTCGGTGACCGTCGTCGAAATGGAGGAGAAGGGCAGTGTGCAGGTCCGCACGAGGGATCTGCACCCGCTGCACGATCTGCGGGAGATCCGGGGGACATTTGCGAGGCTCACGGATCCGGCGTTCTACGAGGGGACTGCGGTCGGGGACTACCTGCACATCGTGCTCACGGACGAGGAGGATGTCTACGACGCATTTGCGCAGCTTCGGGGCGTCTACCCGAATCTGATGACGATGGATTATGACAATACGAGGACGCGCGCGGAGGGGCATGTGGCCGCCGTGAGCGCGCAGGCGAGGCTCAGCGAGACCGAGCTTCTCGGGATGCTCTATGAGCAGCAGAACGGCTGCGAGATGAGCGAGGAGCAGAAGCGCTGGGCGGAGGATACATTTGCAAAGCTCAGGGAGGAGGCAAAATGAGACCGTTAAAGCTGACGATGTCTGCCTTCGGACCGTATGCGAAGGAGCAGGTGCTGGACCTGTCGCTCCTGGGGGAGCAGGGGCTCTATCTGATCACGGGCGATACCGGCGCGGGCAAGACGACGATCTTCGACGCGATCGCCTTCGCGCTCTACGGGGAGCCGAGCGGGCAGATGCGGGAGCCGCGGATGCTGCGCTCGAAGTACGCGGACAATGACGTGGAGACTTATGTGGAGCTGGAGTTCTCGCACGGGGGCAAGACCTATACCGTGCGGCGCAATCCGGAGTATCAGCGGGTGAGCAAGAGAAATGCCGGCGCGATGGCGAAGCAGGCTGCCGACGCCGTGCTGACGGGCCCGGACGGTATATATTATAAGGTTTCGGAGGTGAACCGCAAGATCGTCGAGATCCTGGGGATCGACCGGAGTCAGTTCCTGCAGATCGCGATGATCGCGCAGGGGGATTTCCAGAAGCTTCTGACCGCGCCTTCGGAGGAGCGGAGGAAGATCTTCCAGAAGATCTTCCGGACGCAGATCTATGAGGATTTCCAGAATCTGATCACGCGCGAGGCGAACTCGCTGGAGAGTGACCTGAGGGGCACGAGGGCTTCGATCGCGCAGTATGCCGCGGGAGTGGCGGGCGAGGAGGAATCGCCGGCTTACCGGGCATTTGCCGAGGCGGCAGAGCAGGGGAAACCGGCCGCGGAGTACCCGGGGCTGATCGATGCGATCCTTGCGGAGGATGACGCGGCTCGTGAGGCAGTGGAGCGGAAGCTTGAGGGGACCGAGGCGGCCCTGCTTGCGGTCAATGCGGAGATCGAGCGGGCACAGCAGAGGGAATCGCTGGCGAAGCAGCTTCGGGGCGCGCAGGCGGACGCGGAGGCCGCGAAGACGCGCAGGGAGCAGTGCAGGAAGACGAAGGAGGCTCTGGCCGCGAAGAAGGGCGAGTCGGAGGAGCGCGGAAGGCAGATGGCTGCCATCGACGCGGAGATGAGCTCGTACGATGAGCTTGAGACGCGAAGAGAGAGGATCCGGACGCTGGGTGAGGAGATCGCCGCGGGCCGGGAGGACGTCAAGACGTCGGAGGACGCAATCAAGAGATCCGAGGAATCCCTGGCCGCCGCGAAGAAGGAGCGGGACAGTCTCGCGCAGGCCGGTGAGCACAAGGCACGGCTGCTGGCGGTAAAGAAGGAGCTCGAGAAGCGGTCGGAGGATGTGGAGCAGTTTGCCGAGGATAAGGAGAACTTAAGGCAGCTCTATATGGACTATAAGAGCGCGCAGGAGCTCTATGGGAGGACGAAGAGATGCGCGGAGGAGGCCAGGTTCGATGCCAATGAGGCGCGGATGGCATTCCTGGATGCGCAGGCGGGCCTGATGGCAGAGGGGCTGTCCGAGGGCGAGCCCTGCCCGGTGTGCGGTTCGACGCATCACCCGGCGAAGGCGGTCCGGCCTGAGCATGCGCCGACGCAGGCAGAGGTTGAGCGGAAGGAGAAGAACGCTGACAGGCTGGTGGATCAGGCGAACAACGCGAGCAAGGACGCGGGCACGAAGCATGGAAGCTACATGACCGCGAGGGATGCATTTGTCCGCAGGCAGGCGGAGCTCTTCGGCGAGGAGCCGGTCGCGGATCTGGACGCGCGCATCCGGGAGGAGCGTGTGCGGGTCGCGGAGGCCGGCAAGGTGAATGCCGACCAGATCCGGACGGAGGACGCGAACATCGCCAGGCGGACGAGACTGGAGGAGCTGATCCCCGTGGAGGAGGGGAAGCTGCGCGAGGCGCAGAAGAAGCTCGGTGAACAGCGGGAGGCGCTTGTGCAGAAGCAGACCAGCCAGGCGGAGGAGACGCAGGCGGTCAAGGCGCTTGCGGAGAAGCTTTCCTTCCCGGATAAGAAGGCTGCGGAAGAGAAGCTGACACTTCTTCAGACGCAGGAGAATGCGTATAAGGAGCAGACCGAGCAGGCGCAGAAGGATGAGCTGGAGGCTGTCAAGGACCTCAGCGCGGCGGAGGCCTCCCTGAAGGAGCTTCGCACGCAGATCGCGCAGATCCCGGAGGCAGACGGAGAGAAGCTCGCAGCCTCTCTGCAGGAGCTGCAGGGGGAGAAGACGCGCTGCCTGAACGCGCAGAAGAACCTGCACGCGCGCCTGACGGCCAATGCTTCGGCCAGGGAAAACATCGTAAAGCGCCTGGAGGAGAGCGCGCAGCTTGAGAAGAAACGGGCGTGGATGAAGTCGCTTGCGGATACGGCGGCCGGGAAGCTGGCCGGGCGGGACCGGCTGAGCCTCGAGACCTTCGTGCAGATGACGTATTTCGACCGGATCCTCGTGCGGGCGAACACGCACCTGATGCGGATGTCCGGGAGCAAATACGACCTGGTGCGCAAGAAGACGGCGGATAACTTAAAGAGCCAGAGCGGACTGGAGCTCAACGTGATCGACCACTACAACGGGACCGAGAGGGACGTCAAGACGCTCTCGGGAGGCGAGTCTTTCATCGCTTCCCTTTCGCTGGCGCTGGGGCTTGCGGAGGAGATCCAGATGTCCGCGGGCGGTATCCGGCTGGATACGATGTTCGTGGATGAAGGCTTCGGGACGCTGGACGAGGAGACGCTCGACCAGGCGATGCGGGCGCTGCGAAGCCTCGGTGAGGAGCAGCGGCTGATCGGGATCATTTCACATGTGGGCGAGCTGCGCAGAGAGATTGACCGGCAGGTGATCGTCGTGAAGGAGAAGAGCGGCGGAAGCCGCGCGGAAGTGCGGGTTGAGTAAAGGATTCAGCACCGGATGAGAAGAGGGCCCCTCGGGAGAGGGACCCTCTTTCTGGGTGAAGGGAATTTATATGCTGGCAAATAAAAAACGCATCCGGAAGCCCGGATGCGTTTTGTGTTGTCTGTGATCAGACTTTGTGTCTCTTCGCGATGTAGACCGGATAGGAGTCGTTGCCCTTCACGACCTTGCCTGCGGAGATCTCCACCTGCTTGTCGGTAATGAGGTAATCGACCTCGGCGTCCTCACCGATGACGGTATCCTGCATGAGGAGGCTGTTCTTTACCACAGCGCCCTTGGAGACCTTCACGCCACGGAAGAGGATCGAGTTCTCAACGGTTCCTTCGATGACGCAGCCGTCGGCGACGAGCACGTTGCTCGCGGAGGAGCCATTGAGGTAGCGGGTCGGGTTGTCGTCACGGATCTTGGTGTAGATCGGATTGCCCGAGAAGAGCGCGTCGAGGTTGTCATCGTCTAACAGGCGCATATTCTCTTCGAAGTAGCGGTGCATGTCCGTGATGCGGGCATAGTAGCCTTCCCAGAGATAGCCCTGGATCTTGAAATTGTCCACGTTCGGAGCGAGGACGTCGCGCTCGAAGTATACCTTGCCGTTTAAGAAGGCCTGGTCGACCTGCTGGATCAGCCAGTCTTTCTTCGCGATGTAGATGTTCATGGACATGTTCTGGACACCGGCGTCCTTCGGATTGATGTTGAATCTCTCCACACGGCCTTCTTCGCCGATGTTGAAGGAGTAGTAGAGGCCGCGGCTGGTGTCGCGCGCACGCTTGGCGCTGTCCGGGATCACCTCTCTGGTATAAGCGCAGGTGATGTCGGCGCCGCTCTCAATGTGCTTGCGGATCATGTCCTTGAAATCAAAGTTCACGGCGATGTTGGTATCGCACAGGACCACGTAGGTCTCCTTCTGGTGGCGAAGGAAAGGAACGATGCTCTCCAGAGCCTCGATGCGTCCGTGGTAGGCGCCCATGTTCTTCTGGAAGTAGGGCGGGAAGATCTTCAGGCCGCCGTTTTTGCGGACCAGATCCCAGGAACGGCCGGACTCTAAGTGATCCACCAGGGAGTTGTAGTTCTCACGGACCAGGATGGTGATGTTCGAGATGTCGTTGTTCACCAGGCTGGAGAGGATGAAATCGATCATGCGGTAACGGCCGCCGAACGGAATCGAGGCCATCACGCGCTCGGTTGTCAGTTCCGGAACCATCCGATCATAGGCGTTCGGGAAAATAATGCCAAGTGCGCTTACATTCTTGCTATTCATTGCTCGTCACCGTCCTTTACATTTTCTGCGACCAGTGCTTCGGGACCGATCTTAGCATTCTCACCAATGTAGACGCCGGCTGCGACGGTTGCGACGCCGCCGACTCCCTTGCCTTCCTCCGGCATGGCGCCGACGATACTGTTCTCGCCGACGACAACATTCTCCGCAAGGATGCAGTGCTTGACCTTCGCGCCCTTCTTGATGATGGTGCCGCCCATGATGACGGCGTCTTCAACTTCCGCGCCTTCCTCAATCTTCACGCCCGCGAAGATGACGGAATGCTTCACGCTGCCGGAGATGCGGCAGCCGTCGGTGATCATGGAATTCTCCACATAGCCGCCCGCGTTGATCTTGTGGCCCGGCATGCCGGAGTTGCGGCTGTAGATCTTCCAGCTCTCATCGTACAGGTTGATGCCGGAGTGCTCGGGATCGAGGATCTCCATGTTGGCCTCCCACAGGGAAGGAAGGGTTCCGACATCTTTCCAGTATCCGTCGAAATGATAGGCGTACATCCTGCGGCCGTCACGAAGCAGCGCGGGGATGACGTTCATACCGAAGTCGTTCTTGGACTCCGGATCCTGCTCGTCCTCGATCAGATACTTCTTCAGGATATCCCAGTTGAAGATATAGATACCCATGGACGCCAGATTGGACTTCGGGTTCTTCGGCTTCTCCTGGAATTCGGTGATGCGGTCATTCTCGTCCGCAACCATCAGGCCGAAGCGGGATGCCTCTTCCCACGGCACTTCCATAACTGCCACAGAAAACTCTGCGTCTTTCTCCTTATGGAAGCGAAGGAAGTCACTGTAATCCTGCTTGCAGATCTGATCGCCGGAGAGGATGATCACGTACTCGGGATCGTAGCGATCGATAAAGGAAATGTTCTGATAGATAGCGTTTGCCGTGCCCTTGTACCAGTCGGAGCCGCTGGCCTGCTGGTAAGGCGGAAGCACGTGGACGCCTCCGTAGAGACGGTCCAGATCCCACGGCTGTCCGTTGCCGATGTACTCGTTGAGCACAAGCGGCTGATACTGCGTCAGAATGCCGACGGTGTCGATGCCGGAATTGATACAGTTGCTCAGCGGGAAGTCGATGATACGATACTTGCCGCCGAAGGGAACCGCGGGTTTGGCGAGCTTCTGGGTCAGGACGTACAGACGTGAGCCCTGGCCGCCCGCAAGGAGCATGGCAATCATTTCTTTGCCCATAATTAAACCTCCATGAGACATAGTTTCATAAACTTAGTATACCATAAGAATGTATAAAAAAAACGGGTTTATTTCCGTGAATTCTGACAACTTTTATTTTGGTTTTTCGTTCACCTTAACACTTGACAAACGGAGCCTGCTGCGGTATGATATTTAACGCTGAACGGAGGGGTCTCCGGGAAGCGGATGTGTGCTTAGCTCAGCTGGATAGAGCGTTTGGCTACGGACCAAAAGGTCGGGGGTTCGAATCCTCTAGCACACGCGCGCGACAGAGGTCGCGAGGTTAGAAAAGAGGAAGCACGGTGCTTGCACCAGTGCTTCTTTTTTTCTGATCTCAGGCGAAGCCGCGCGAGCCTGACAGCCACGCGCGGCGTGGATGACGGCCTGCTCTTGTCTGGCTTTCAGGGTGAGCAACGCGAACCGGGCGGCAGAGCAGGCGCACATACGTGAGCCTGTTTTTTGTTGTGCTTTTTCAGGCGCGGCCCGAGGGAGAGCATCCCCCCGCAGGGGAACGCGGCCCGGGGGAGGCAGGCTGGTCGGTATTTTGTTACA
>JAEEGL016160992.1_pt1 | contig 12093 bp, 11 predicted proteins | sample 9134231 | NCBI WGS metagenome assembly JAEEGL01 (sample SAMN16246548, study PRJNA631951) | gut metagenome | biome: gut microbiome; feature: rumen; material: fiber-attached | host: Bos | place: Iran: Karaj | collected 2018-10
ACTTTAACTTTACCATTAAATATTCTACCAATAGCAATTCTTCCCACATAGTCATTATAATCTAGTAGGGCAGGTTGAAATTGAAATGGTTTATTAATATCCCCTTTGGGAGGATTTATTTCATTTACAATTAAATCTAATACTGGTTTAAATGATTTTTCTTGTGTAGATAAATCTGGAGATATACTAGATGTTCCATTAATAGCAGAAGTATAAGCAACTTTGAAATCTAATTGTTCATCTGATGCTCCTAGATCTAGGAATAAACCTAATACTTCATCTACAACATCTTTTATTCTAGCAGTAGATTTATCTACTTTATTTATAACTACAATTGGTTTTACTCCTGCGTCAATTGCTTTCTTTAATACAAATCTTGTTTGTGGCATTGGACCTTCATAAGCATCAACTACTAAAATGACTCCATCAACCATCTTCATTATTCTTTCAACTTCGCCACCAAAGTCAGCATGGCCTGGAGTATCAAGAATATTAATTTTTACGTTGTTATATATTATTGATGTGGTTTTAGCAAGTATGGTGATACCTCTTTCTCTTTCTATATCATTTGAATCCATAGAAAAATTAGAGGAATCTTGATTATCTCTAAAAGTTCCAACATATTTAATTATTTCATCAACTAGTGCGGTTTTACCATGGTCTACGTGTGCAATTATTGCAACATTTCTTATTTCCATATATAATTCACCCCAAAACTTTAGATATTATAGCACTATAATTATTTATTTGTAAATAAGAACCATTTTATTTTTATAATTTATTTGATATACTAATAATAGGTGGTAGTATGGAATATTGTACAAATACCTTTGTATTACAAATACTATACATATTAAAGATATTATTCAATGCTATACGTATAATAATACCGCTTATTTTAATTGTATTAATATCTATAGATTTTTTTGAAGCAATAACTAATGATAAAGATGAATTGAGTAATGTTATTAATAAATCTATAAAAAGATTTATTGCGGCTATAATTATTTTTTTGATGCCAATAATAATATATGCAATATTTAATTTATTTGGACAAGATAAAGGAATATTATTATGTATTAATAATGCCACTCCAGAAACTATTGAGCAATACACAAATGATAAAGTATATAAACTAGTGGAAAATGCCAAAAAAACATATAATGAATCAGACTATTCAGCAGCTTTAAATTCTATTTACAGATTAAAAAGCGAAACAGAAAAAACTAAATTAATAAATGAATTAGGTAATGTTAAATATGCATATGATTTAAAAAACGAAATAAATAAATTAAAAACAGAGTATACTGATGAAAAATATGCTGATCTTTTAAAGAAAATAAATAATGTTTTACATGAAGAAAAAAGGCAAGAATTAGTGATGACATTAGAAAGTTCAAAAAAGTATTATGAAGAAAATGTTAGTAAAGAAAAGCCTTTAACGCTAGATGTTGGTACATTTGAGAGAAGTGATTTTGATAGCGAAATGAGATATATTGAAGTAATACCTGAAGGTGCTACTACAAATATGGCTTTAGTTTTATATTTACATGGCATATGGTCATATGCTTCATTTTCAGAAAATGCTCCCGATTACTATATAACTAACTATGTAGAAAATGGTAGTGCATATAAAGACGAAAAATTTATCTTTGTTGTACCAAGATTTGTATTATCAGAAGGTAATGACAAAGGTTTGGTAACATGGCAAACAAATCAGGGAAAAGAACAAACAAAGAAACTAAAAAAATTAATAGATTTTCTTACAAATAAATATGGGACAGATATTAATAGAATAATTATTACAGGTGTATCTTTAGGTGGAGATGGTACATGGAATATGGTTGAATCTTATCCTAATTTATTTGCAGCAGCTGTGCCAATAAGTGGATGTGCTGGAAGTGATATGAATGCATCTAATTACGCAAAAACAGCAATTTATGCATTTCATGGTACAGGATATAATGAAGATGCTTATAAACAATGTGTACCAGCCGCTTATGATAAGATAAAAGGGGCTGGTGGAAATATTAAACTTGAAGTAAAAAGCGGATATTCACACGGAGATATGCAAAAAGTATATAGTGATAATAATGGTGAAATATTTAGATGGATGTTAAGCCAAAGAAAAAATTAAAAATATAAAAAACTATAAAATTGTGGTTGTTTTAAAAATAATAATGTGGTAAACTTAAAATAAGGTGACATAGATGAAAATAGCAAAGTATTTTAGAAATTACACATTTGTGCTGATTATATCAGTATTGCTTTTATCATTGATGACTATGAAGGTTGCATATTCAGCTATTTTTGCTGTTGCATCAACACCGAATCTTCAAGAGATAAATACAGGAACTTTAAATGTTATAGTTGATAATAATATATCACGTGGAATTCCTTTTAATGAGCTATTCCCATCAAGTTCTTCAGGAACAAATACAATGTCTGAATTACCAACATCAAGTAGTGTTATTCCAAGCGGAGATAATTATGCAGTTTTAAATATTATAAACACTGGTACATTAGATTCTGATTTTAATGTTTCTATATCATATCAGGATCCAGAAGATATTCCTTCACAATATTCAGGGAGAAGGCCTGTTTCTATGGACTATTTGCTTGTAGGAGTATATGCAGATGGAGGATGGATACAATATGGTTCATCTTATTATACGCAAATTGGTAATATAGTTCCAAATGCGGACGGAGAATATCCAATCATTTCTGATTCAATAGCAGCTCCAACAGGTTCAAATACCAAAGTTAGTAAAACATATTATGTTTATATATGGTTGAGAGAAGATACCCCGGCAACAGAAATTGGCAAATTAGCTTATTTAAAATTAAATGTTAAGAGTATAGCATCTGATCAAAGTTAGTAAGGAGAATTAAAATGGAAAGTACAAGAGAAGAAGAATTAAAAAAGAAAAGATTGATGTCTATTGTAATAATGGTAATGATAATGCTTATGTGCTTTATTCTTATCTTTACGACATCAACCTTTGATTTCTTTAATAGATATAAAGGCGGAAGTAGTGGAAGTAAGTTTAAATTTGCTGGTGACGGAATACCTGATGTAAATATTGATACCAATCATGATGGTAAATGTGATTTAAATTGCGATACAAATGGTGATGGAAGTCCTGATATTAATATTGATGTTGATGGAGATGGTAAAGCAGATATTAACATTGATATTGATGGAGATGGAAAGCCTGATTTAAATATTGATACAAATGGTGATAAAAAACCAGATGTTAATATTGATAAAGATGGTAATGGAATTGCTGATATGAATATCGATATTGATGGAGATGGCGATGCTGATGTTAATGTTGATACAAATGGAGATGGCAAACCAGATAAGAATACTACTAATTTAGACACTGACGGTGATGGTAAGTGTGATTTAAATTGTGATACAAATGGTGATGGTTATCCAGATATCAATATTGATATAGATGGCGATGGCAAACCAGATATAAATATCGACACTGATGGTAATGGAGTTGCTGATACTAATATCGATATTGATGGAGATGGCGATGCCGATGTCAATGTTGATACAAATGGCGATGGTGTTGGGGACAAGAATGTTACAAACAAAGACACTAATGGCGATGGCAAATGTGATTTAAACTGTGACACTGATGGTGATGGTTATCCAGATATTAATATTGATATAGATGGCGATGGCAAACCAGATTTAAATGTTGATACTGACGGTGATGGAGAACCAGATTTAAATGTTGATACTGATGGTGATGGTGATGCTGATGTCAATGTTGATACAAATAATGATGGCAAACCAGATGTAAACATCGATACAGATGGTGATGGAGAACCAGATGTAAACATTGATACAGATGGTGATGGAAAGCCGGATTCGAATGTCGATACAAATGGTGATGGTAAACCAGATGTTAATATTGATACTGATGGTAACGGAGTACCTGATACTAATATTGATATTGATGGTGATGGCGATGCTGATGTTAATGTTGATACAAATGGAGATGGCAAGGGAGATCAAAATATTACTAATCTAGATTCAGATGGTAATGGTAAGTGTGATTTGAATTGCGATACCAATGGTGATGGTTATCCAGATATCAATATCGATATAGATGGCGATGGTGATCCAGACATTAATATTGATACAGATGGTAATGGAGTTGCAGATTTAAATATCGATATTGATGGAGATGGCGACGCTGATATAAATGTTGATACAAATGGTGATGGTGTTGCTGATGAAAATAAAACTAATACTGATTCTGATGGTGATGGATTAGTAGATATGAATATCGATACCGACGGTGATGGTTATCCAGATATTAATATTGATGTTGATGGAGATGGCGATGCTGATTTAAATATTGATACTGATATTGAAGAAGGCAAAGTAGAAATTGATGATAAAAATAATTCAACAGATATTAATACATCTAGTGAGCCAGCTGTTCAAGCATTAGCAACAGTAGTAGCAGGTGAAGATATTAACTTTGTGGTTACTGCTGATGATATGGCTAAAGAAAAAACTGGAAGTAATGAATATTACGAAATAAATAGTGAAGTTAAAAACTCAAAGATAAGCCTTAAATCTAGTGCTGATGTTACTATTTGTAAATATGATGTTATTTATAAAGTAGAGACTAATACATTTAAAAATCAATATACAAAGGCTGATGGTTCACTTGGAACATTAAATAATCAATTAATGATTAAATTAAGTGGTTATGAAATGAAAGATGGAAAAGCAGCTGCTAAGACATATGTATTAGATGTTAATACTATTAAAGATAATAAATATGTAATTAAAGATATTGAAATAAAGAATGATGTTAAAGATAAGAGTGCAACAGTACATGATTGGGATGTAAATATGATATTTAGAAATTATCGTGATTATGATCAAATTAATAACTCATCAAAAAATTCTAAATCAAATGTAACTTTCCAAATTACAGAATGTAGAAGAGTAGGTTAATACCTATTCTTTTTTTATGTCTTTAATTTAGTCTAAATTAATGATAAAATTAAGTTGGTGATTTTTATGGCTATATCAATTATACTAACATTGTTGAGTGGTTTATTCTTTTTAATAGGTATTATTTTATTAAATGATAGCAAAAACAAAGAGAAAACCGCTAATTTAACAGTCGGTTTGGCTTTTGTTGTATTACTTGGATTAATATTATTTGATTTATTACCTGAGATATATGAAACTAAAAATATATATTTAGTAATACCTGTCTTATGTGGTTTACTATTATTAGTATTTTTAGATAAATTAATACCTCATCATCATCATGAACATCATGATGATCATGATGATATAATTGAGCATAATAATCATTTAAATCATATAAGTGTTGTTACTATAATTGCCTTAGCTATTCATAATATGATTGAAGGATTATCTCTATATAATGTATCATTAACTAATATTAAATCAGGAATATTAATGATGATTGGCATATCTCTTCATAATATTCCTTTAGGTTTTCAAATCGGTAATTCCTTAAATAGCAAAAAATATAGTAAATTATTAATATTCTTATTGTGTATTTCTTCATTTATTGGGGCATTAATAATGATATTATTTGGTAGCCCTAGTGAGATGGTAATAAGTATATTATTAAGTATTACCTTAGGTATGTTGTTATATATTTTAATATTTGAATTATTTAATGAGGTTAGAATAAATATTAAGAAAAAAGAAACTATATACGGAATTATTATTGGTATAATAATTCTTATAATAACAAATATATTATAGGTGATATTATGAAGAAAATATTAGTTACTGGAGCATTTGGAAGTGTTGGTAAATGTGTTATAAAATTTTTACTTAGTGAAGGTAAATATGAAATAACAGCTTTAGATCTGAATACTAAAAAAAATAATAAATTAAGTAAAAAATATAAGAATAGAATAAATGTTGTTTTGGGTGATATTAATGATTCAACATTAATAGAGAATTTAGTTAAAGAAAAAGATGCCGTTATCCATTTAGTTAGTGTTATGCCACCATTTTCTGATTTTTCTAAATCTCTAGTAGAATTAGTAGAATATGATGGGACTGAAAATATTATTAAGGCAATTAATTATTATAATCCTAGTTGTTATTTAATATATGGCAGTACTACATCATTGTATGATGCAAGTTTAAGTGGATGTATCGATGAAAAAGTAAAGGAAAATGAATTAAATACATTTAGTTATTATAAATACGTAACTGAATTATTAATTAAAAAGAAATTAAAAAATTATACTATACTTAGATTACCATTAGTATTAAATAATATTATTAATGAATCATTTGTTTATAATATAAAAAGTAATAGTCTTATTGAAGTAACAACTAATTATGATGCTGCATATGCCTTTGTATCTTCAATAGAGAATATGAAATTATTAAATAAAAAAACATTTAATGTTGGAATGGGTATTAAAGGAAGAATGTTATATAAAGATATATTAATAAATATATTAAAGTATCAAGGTATTAGTTTTAGATATATATTATCAAGATTGTTTTTAGATAAGAATTATTATAGTCCAGTATTAACTGATAGTGATAATTTAGATGATTTAATTCATTATAGGCACGATAATTTAAAATTATATTATGATAGATTAAGAAGAGTTGGAAGGAAAAGAAAGATAAGAAAAATACTTGCTAAACCATTTATTTATTTTATGAATAAGAAGGGATGATATTATGACAGGATTAGTTCTTGCAGGAGGAGGAGTAAAAGGTTCTTACCAAATTGGAGCATATTTAGCGTTAAAGAAATGTGGAGTGGCTATTGATGGTGTAGTAGGAACATCAATTGGGTCTTTTAATGCTGCTTTAATATGTGCAGGTATGGAGAAAGAATTATATAACTTTTGGAAGAATGTGGATGTCGGTGAATTATTAGAGTTTAATCCTAAATATACTGAAAGTGTTAATAATAAAGAAAAGTTCAAAGAATTAATATATGGCATTGAACAAATGACTATTATTGTTAAGAATAAAGGTATAACTAGTAGTAATTTAAAAAGAGAATTAGATCGAATGATTGATGAAGATAAAATAATGAAAAGTAAAATGGATTATGGACTAGTTACAGTTAGTGTATCTGATTTAAAACCATTATATTTATTTAAGAGTGATATGAAAAAAGGAAAAATATCGGAATATATTTTAGCTAGTTGTAATTTACCTGTATTTAAAAGCGAAAAATTAATTGATGATAAATATTATATTGATGGAGGATTTTATGATAATAATCCAGTCAATATGTTGCTTGATAAGGGATATGATAGAATATTTTCTATTGAGATACAAGGAATTGGATTAAAACAAAAGATAAAGGACAAAAGTAAAGTTATAAGAATTAAACCATCAAGACATTTAGGTAGTACCCTAAGTGTTAATAAGAGAAAAATAAATGAAAATATTAAAATGGGATATTATGACACATTAAAATTACTTAATAATTATGATGGATATAATTTTATCTTTAAAAATTATCCTAAATGGGTGTATAATATGTTGGCACACGGAGTAGATAAGGATTTGCTTAAGAAGTGTAAGAGATATTTTAGAGCTAAAGATAATAAAGAATTAATTATTAAAGCTTTAGAATATACGTTAATTAAAGAAGATTTAACATATTTTAAAATATATAGTATATTTAGACATATTAGATATGTTAAAAAGAAAACTACAAGAAAGCATTTTATATATGATTTTGTTAGAAGTTTAAGCATTTTATAGGAGGTTATTATGGGAAGAGCATATGAAGTAAGAAAAGCTAGTATTCAAGCAACAGGAGCAGCAAGAGGAAAAGTATATACTACTTTTGCTAAAGAAATATACCTAGCTGCTAAGAAAGGTGTACCTGAAATTGATTCTAATATTAATTTAAAAAGAATAGTAGAGAAAGCCAAAAAGAATCAAGTACCTTCAGATATTATTAATAGAGCAATAGAGAAGGCTAAAGGAGTAGGTGGAGAAGACTATCAAGAGATAATTTATGAAGGATTTGGTCCAGGATCATCTACTTTAATTATCAAAACATTAACTGATAATGTGAATCGTACAGTTGGAGAAGTAAGAGCGGCCTTCAATAAAGTTGGAAAATCACTTGGAGTAACTAATTCTGTATCATATAATTATGATTATTTAGGTGTTTTATCTTTTAAAAGTGAAAAAAGCGAGGAATTATTTGATAATTTATTAAATGAAGGAATAGATATAATAGACTATGAGGATGAAGAAGGATATATAACTGTTACTATGCATCCAAATGATCATAATAAAGTAAAAGATGTAATAGAAAGTATTCTTCCTAATGTAGATTATGAAGTAGATCAAATAGGAATGTTTCCAAAGGAAAAAACTACATTAGAAGGTGAAGATTTAGAAACCTTTAAAAAGCTATATAATATGATTGATTCTATTGATGATGTGGTAGAAATATATCATAATGTAGAGAATATATAATTATAATAATAGTTATTGATTTATTTAATTATTAATAATATAATTATATTGTTAGCGATGAAGGAATTTACGACTCTGGAGCTAAAGCGTTTACTTACGTTACAAGTTAAAGTGTATGAACGATTCATAAATTAAGGTGGTACCACGGGGAATACTCGTCCTTAAACTATCTTATTTATGAATTTTTTATTTAAGGAGGATATTATGACAAATTGGGAAGAGTTAAAATGGAGAGGACTCGTTAAAGATGTTTCTAATGAGAGTGAAATAGAGAAACTAATTAATGGTAAAGGTATAACTTTTTACTGGGGTACTGATCCAACTGCAGATTCATTACATATTGGTCACTACTCATCATTAATAACTGCTAAAAGACTTATGAAGATGGGACATAATCCAATATTACTTTGTGGTGGTGCAACCGGAAGAATTGGTGATCCTAGACCAACAGCAGAAAGAGAAATAATGAGTATTGACGAATTAAATAAGAATGTAGAAAGTATTAGATGTCAAATAGAAAAAATATTTGATGGTAAGGCAAGACTCGTTAATAATTATGATTGGTTTAAAGATTATAATTTCTTAGATTTCTTAAGAGATGTTGGTAAATATATTAATGTTAATTATATGTTAGATAAAGATATTATAAGAAGAAGATTAGATTCTGGTATTACTTATGCTGAATTTAGTTATATGTTAATTCAAGGATATGATTTCTTACATATGTATAAAGATATGAATTGTGTTCTTCAAGTTGAAGGATCAGATCAATGGGGCAATATTACAACTGGTATTGAGTTAATTAAAAAGATGTTAGATAAAGAAGCATATGGATTTACTATGCCACTTATACTTGATGCTAATGGAAATAAATTTGGTAAGAGTGAGGGTAATGCTTTATGGTTAGATTTAAATAAAACTAGTTCATATGAATTATATCAATATTTAGTTAATACAGATGATTCTAAAGTTGAAGAATATTTAAAAGTATTCACATTCTTAACTAAAGAAGAAATTGAAAAATTAATGGATGAACATAATAAAGAGCCACATTTAAGAAAGGCCCAAAAGACATTAGCTAGAGAATTTATTAAAGATTTACACGGGGAAGAAGAAGCTAATAAAGCAATTATGATGAGTGAAGCTTTATTTAGTGAAGATATTACAAAGTTATCTAGTGAAGATATCTTAAATAATTTTAAAGATATGGATAAATTCTATTTAGATAGTGAAATGCCTTTGGAAGATTTACTTATTCATGGTAATATATGTACTAGTAAAAGAGAAGCAAGAGAATTAATAAATGGTAATGCTATTTGTTTAAATAATAAAAAAGTAACAGATCAAAATATGATAGTTACAAAAGATAATGCCATTGATAAAAAAGTATATTTAATAAAAAAAGGAAAGAAAAAATACTATTTAGGTATATTTAATTAAGTAACAAATAATAATCATCATATAATATTATGGTGATTATTTTTTGAATTATATATATGAAAGTGATTATAATCCTAGTATGGGTATACTTATTGATGTTAAAGATCCAATAAGTTACAAAGAAAAACATAATCCCTATAGTATTAATATTCATTATGATAAATTATTATTAAATTATAAAATATTACTTGATAAAAACAAAAAGTATTATTTAATATGTGATAAAGGACACAAGAGTAAAAAAGCAGCAAGAATATTAAAATTTTATGGATATGATGTTTCTTATGTTATAAACTAGTGATTTTTCCACATACTTGTATTATAATGAGTATGTGGTTTTTATGTTAAATAGTATATATGAATTTATTATGATGCTTATAACTGGTTCATCTTTTTATGGACCTATAATTGCATGTTTATTAATATTTTTTGAGTCAATAATACCTGTATTACCATTATGTGTATTTATAACTATTTTATTTTTATCATATGGATTTTTATGGGGATATATAATTAGTTATCTACTAACTTGTTTAGGTTGTTTCTTTTCTTTCTATTTATGCCGTAAGTATTTTCGTAATTATTTTAATAAAAGAATAAGAAAGATAGAAAAATTAGATAAATTTATGAAAATAATTGATAATATTAGTTTAAGTAATTTATCTCTTTTAATAGCACTTCCATTTACACCAGCATTCTTAGTTAATGTAGCAGCCTCTATATCAGATATGAAATTTAAAAAGTTTGCTATATCAATAATAATAGGTAAATTATTTATGGTAGCATTTTGGGGATTTATTGGAACTAGTTTAATAGAAAGTTTAAAAAATCCTAAAATAATGATATTAATAGTATTAATGATGATTATTGTGTATTTAATAAGTAAAATTGTTAATAAAAAGTTAAAAATAGAGTAAACTAATATGTAAAGAAATAATGTTAGTAAATTGACAAGAAGTATAATAAATATTATACTTTTTTTAGACAGTAGGTGTTTTTATGGATAATGAAGATTATGTACTAGATAAAGATTTATTAAAAGAAATAAATACACATGGAGTAGATAGTTCAAATGTTAAGCAAGTTGCTGATTATTTTGAAACAATTTATCATCGTATAATTACATATAAAAATCTAAAAGAAATAGCATCAAATATGTTAGAATCAGGATTATCTTTAGATGATATATTAAATGGTATTTATGATAAGGACATATATATGTATACTACAGAAGAAGTAGTTACTAGAGAAGAAGTAGAGGAAGAATATAAAATTCATAAAAAAGCTGAAAAATATTTTCAAAAAAAAGAAAAACTAAGAATAAAGAAAATTAAAATGGCTAGGGATGTTATTGTAATAGCACTTTCTGGTTTAGGACTTATTATTGCATATAAAGATCTTTCTAAGACTTTTAAAAATAAAAACGAAAGACAAGAAAATAGAGAAGCATTAGCAGCAATTACTGGCTTAGAAGAAAATAGTATAGCTGGACATTCTAGAGAGACAATATCTGGAAGATATGATGGTGGAGTAAAGGTAAATACTTATGATGCTTCAGTAATTGCAAATGACATTATAAAAGGATGTCATAAAGATTCTAATTTATTTGATTATTATTTATTTGATACATTCTATGAAATAAGTAAATCAAAAAGTACAGTAGCGCCGCTTTCGTTATTTGATGATGTTTTAGAGGAATTGCAATTCAAATTAGAAGAAGATGGAAAATTAGTAGAACTATATAATAGAATAAGTGGATGTAATACCTTTTTAGATTATTTATATTTGAGGGGATTTGTACCTCCAACTGATGAAGATTATTATGATATAGGAGAAGATATTGCAAAATATTATGTATTATCCTTAGCGGGAGAAAAATCTCCAATAGATAGATTACCAAGTGAATCTCAAAAAAGGCTTGCCAAATTAATAAATGCATTCTTATCTCAAAAATATGAGGATGTATTAAAGAATGAATTTAGTGATGATATAGCAGCTTTATTGGGGGAAGGAGCAAGATATAATGATTGACGTTAATGCTATTGAAATAGATGGTAAAGATTATATTATAATTGATGCTTTGGAAGTTAATAATAATAAATATTTAGCATTATGTGAAAAGGATAATACCTTTAATTATATGTTTAGAAAAG
>JAEEGL012376057.1_pt1 | contig 12092 bp, 9 predicted proteins | sample 9134231 | NCBI WGS metagenome assembly JAEEGL01 (sample SAMN16246548, study PRJNA631951) | gut metagenome | biome: gut microbiome; feature: rumen; material: fiber-attached | host: Bos | place: Iran: Karaj | collected 2018-10
CCGATTTAAGGAAGGAATTAAGATTTGCGAGGAGCGCGATGTTGCCCTTTACTGCGGTGAATATGGTGTAATCAACAAGGCGAATACGGAAGATACTTTACAGTGGTTCAAAGATATTAACGCAGCCTTCAAGGAATGTGGAATCGGTCGCGCCTGCTGGACTTATAAAAGCCACAGCTTTGGTTTGACCGACGAGCACATGAAAGGGGTTGTGAATGAAGTGGTGAAGCTGCTGTAGGATGGTGCGGATTTTTTATTAACAAAATCCGATTCTTCTTTCTGTATTATTAATCTTTTCGGATTTACATAGGGCATTCAGTTCTTCAAAGTCGGGTTTGTTGCCTGTAAGAACTTCGTCCATTGTGATTTTGCGTACAATGTTATCAATTTGTCCGCCGCTTAAATCGTAGGTTTGTGCGACTTTTGAAATTGTTTCATCATTCAGCCAATCCAATTTTGATTTCCAGATTTTTTCTTTTGCTTTGATCGTTGGATTTTCGAACATAATTTTGAATAGGAAGCGGCGTTCAAATGCAGTATCAAGATTTTCTGAAAGGTTTGTCGTACAAATCATAATTCCTTCAAGTGTTTCCATTTCTTCAAGAATGATATTCTGAATCGTGTTTTCTGTTTGAGTTGTATTTCCTAAGTCAGCGTCTCTGCGTTTTGAAAGAATACCATCAGCTTCATTAAAAAGTAGAATAGGCATCTTTCCATCTTTTTCTGATTTTGCAGCTTTGCATAACTGCTTGTAATCTGTAAAAATCTTTTTTGTGATTTTTTCACTTTCACCAAACCAACAGGATTTTGCACTACTTATATCAACATGAAGAATCTGTCTGCCTGTTTCTTTTGCAATTTGATAAACTGTTTCTGTTTTTCCAGTTCCCGGTGCCCCGTACAGCAATACAGCAATTCCTTTTGGAAGACCTTTTTCAGAAAGGCGCTCTTGAATTGGACAGAGATTTTCTTCCTGTAAAGCTGTTTTTAGTCGATGTATCTCCGTTTCATTTTCTGCACTGTAAAACAATGATTTTTGCTTTATAGCTTCTGGATTAATAAGGTTTGTGCCTTTTGTAGATTTCATAAACAATTTAGCTTTTTCACCAAGCAGCATTTCTTTGGCTTTAGGAGTGAGTTCTATCACGGAATCATTGATATTTCCTTTGTTTATAAAATCAATCAAACCATTTGTAAACAGAGCATTTTCTTCATTTAAAAAGGATTCTGCAGCAATAAATCTATCTTCTTCTGAATCATATATATTAGAAAGTGTTGAACAAAGATTTGTTTCGTTTCCATTGAGCAAATCTGAGCATGTATCATAAAAAAATAAACGATCATACGAATCTGGGATTAGTTGACATGCTTTTGAAAAGAAATCTGAGTTTCTATATTTTTTTTCTATACGTGTTATCCACCTGATTTTTAATATTTCCCTTTCATTACTTTCAATCATTTCACCAATTCTTTTTATCAAACTGGTTAATCCATCTTCTTTTTCTTTTTTTGGGGAGAGTGTGATTTTTTTGTTGTGAAGAATACAATGCAACAACTCTGTGGAGAGTTCAAATTCGTTTTTCAACCCGACTTCTTTTTCGTCCAAACCTTTTGTATTTGAAATGTAACCTTTATCGAGTAAGACTTTGATATCATCTTTATAAACAATAACACTCATAATATTAGTATCAAAAAAAGATGAAAGATCATTAAAATTACATGTATAGCCGTGTTCAAAATAATAAGAAATGATTCCACACAACATCCAGGTTCCGTTGCTTGTTGTTTCAAAATAGTTATTAAGCTGTTCCTCTGCTTTTAGAAATTCCTGTGTCCTTTTTATTTTCAGATTTGACCCTGCCAGCTTTTTTGCAATTACAGAAATTGAATCCAAAACCTTAAAATCTACTGTGTCGTTCTTTGTCATATATTTCCTCCTAAAAGAATGTTGGTAATATAATACAAGGGTGCACTATCAAAGCTTGATAATTTAGAAAAAGAATTTCCTTTTCTTATGGAATTATTATTCCTTCATGATACAGTGGAATAAATTTTGATTTATCGTAATGTTCATATCCCCAGTCGCTATGCCAGTGACCGAAGAACCATTTTTTATAAGAAATGAGCGAATCAATTTTATCGTTCAAAACTACGTTGGAATCGCGATGGAGATGTTTTAGATTTTCTTCATTGCAGAAGAAATCATCTGTAAGGGCGATTCCTTCAGATGGTCCGGTATGTGAAAGGACGTAATCAAACTTGGTCCCGATTTTTTTAATCTTATCAAAACAGACATTCTTTTCATCTTCATTCCATTCTTCCTGTTCCCACCAGGATTCATGAGGTTTACGCAAGACTTTATCATCACTCATCGCACCACCAAGAACAAGAAACCTTTTGTTTTCAATCATGTAGATTTCGCCCCGTTTGAGATAGAACACATTATCGCTGACTTTCAGCACCTTGGCCCCGAACATTTCAACTTCCGGCAGTTTCTCGATAATGTCATAATTATCATGGTTCCCCATCACAGCCAGAATCTTGAACGGTTTTTGGTTATACCATTTGAGAAGATATCGGTCAGTATGGTCTGTCGGATGGATTCCATCTTCATCAATTGCACATTCGGAATTCCAGGGAAGACCAAAATCACCAAGAACAATGGCAATTGTAATCGCATGAAAATCAGCATTCTGTTCCATACAACAGAGCTTAATATTCTTTGATGAGAGATTTGACATGTCTTCCATGCGGTGGGTATCGCCGGTAATGTATATCATTTTGGAGTCTCCTTGAATAAGAACTGTTTTGAATTATATAGTTCAAAACTATCAATTTGTGATAATTCAGAGAAATAATTCATATCTGAAGATTATTTACAACTTCCAATTCTTAATTACAAAATCAGCAATATTCTTTTGTCTATCAATTATTTCTGATTTATCCCATTGTTTGTTTTTGAATTCGATAGGTGTTATAAGAGGAAGTTTTTTTTCTGTTCTTTTAAAATTTTCATACTTCCAGAGTACATATTTTATTTTTGAATCATAATGATATCTGCCTTTTGTGAAATAATCTTTACACCACTCCGAAAAATGCCACCATTCATTATATCCTTTTTCTTGGACTTCAGATAATATGGACTTTAATTCTTCGATATTACCTTGATACCACATACCGATGCCCGGTAAATAATCAGTGCCATAATCTGCAATGGTATATGTAAGTTTAAATAGAATATTTTCAATTTGTGCAGCGATATTCTGAATATCTGTTTCGTTTTCTTTATTAAGCTTAAAGAGTTTAAGGAAAAGAGGAATTGAACTGTCTCTATTTAATATTATACAATCTGTAATCGGGCAATTGATATTTGACAACTCTGAAAGTTTTTTTATGGTGATAAAAGATTCTTTTAAATTATTACAGAATTCTTTTATTTTTTCGTTTGCACAATCAGTCTTTAATCTCTTGATCCAGTATTTTACACGCTCTACACTTGTTCCTTTCCACGCAATAAAAGCAGTACAATGATAATTTAAGACTGTATCTTCATCATAATCGATTGATATCTGTTCAGATATTTTGTATATATCTGAAAAAATAGTTTCTATCTGTTTTATATCAGCTTCTGCTATTTTAGAATCGTTGCTTGCTGAATACACTTTGTCCATAATATATAATTTTATATTTTCTAAGGAAGTTAGATCTTTTCCTCTGTCATTTTGGAAAGCAAAAATCTGTGTTGCCTGGATTTTATCATCTACTTCAAAGGTTGTGATTATTATGTTATCCAGAGTGTCTTTTATCTTCATAAGATTTTCTGTTGACTGGCTTTTTAATTCCTTTGCAAAATACACATATGTTTTTTGAACTCGTTTAATTGAAGCCGATTGAGGAGTTACCTTTTTATTTTCATATATTATTTTATAAAAATCTGAATTATTATAGGCGACAGATTTCAATTTTACAGTTGTATCTTTTACAAGATAGTTTTCTATAAACTGATTTATGTCTATTTCTTTACCATCCAAATCGAAAAGTCTTTCGCCCTTTTCTTTTCTGGAATTAAGCTCCGAAATAAATGCACTCATAAAAATAACCACTGTTGTCAATCTTTGTTTTCCGTCAATTATCCAATATTTATTTGGATTTTGCGAATCTTTTTCAAAAAGAAAATGACCTAAATAATAATTTTTTCTAGATATTTTGTCAGATCCATGCATTGTAAATTTAATTTGGTTGATTAAATCTTGATAAAACTGTTTAACCTGTTCTTTGTCTGAATCTACTTCCCATGAATATGCACGCTGATAAGCAGGGACAGCAAACTGAATGTCAGATTCATCAAAAAGATTCTTTATTGTGGTTTGCGCTTGCATTTTTTCCTCCGTTAATTCCATACCAGTGGTGGATGAACATAATTAGATTATAAAGTTTCAGTCTGTCCAAGTGAATTAATTCTTATTGATGTTGCTAGTCCTACAATTATATAAGGAACAGTAATCAAAATAATTTTCATACAAAAATTGGGAATGGTTGCCTTTAAGGAATCATAGAAATTTAAATTATTTTTAAAAATTTCCAGTAGGATTCCTATGCTTATGTTTATACAAGACACGAAAATTGTAAATTTAATACTTCCAGATAAGAATTTTGTTGCTCCATTAAGTTTTTCTATATTCAAAAACTTAGAATCTTTGGTGTCTTTTGCAAAATGAACAGATACTTCTTCAATTCTTGATACACTTTTTGAAACAAAAAGATTGATTATAAGCAATGGCAATGCAAGTGGTACCCCCAAAAGGTATTTATCACAGAACATTTTTAGTTTAAAAAAACGTAATATTGAATAATCTTCAATTTGTTTTAGCGGCGACAAAAGATTAATGTTTATTAGTAGTGAAAACAGCGCAAAATACAAAATTAAGGTAGGAAATCCTGTTTTCCATTTGTTTACGAAACAACTTAATAAAATAAAAAGCGCAAATAAAAATTCTATCCCATAAATGATTTCAATACCAATTTTTGGTATATGACTAACAACCGTGCTAAAAAATATCGCAACTAACAAGAGCGCCACAAAAATTGTTAATTTTTTTTTCATTTTTTTTCCTCCTGCATAAAATTTGCATCTGTGTATTTCCAAATACAAATATATCACCGGAGACTATCATTTCGCGATAGTGGGAAAAAGATTTTTAAGATGAACTTTTTTTCATAATATCGCGATATGATAGTGGAATTTGTTATAAATAATCCAAAAATAAATAAAGCATGAAGGAGGCTTTTATGAGTAATTTATATCTGAAAAATGTGATCCTTATTGGTTACAAAAATTTTAGTAAATCTACAAAAGTTATTTTACAGAAAAATCTTAATATTATAGTTGGTCCATCTGGCTGTGGAAAATCAAATCTATTTGGTGCTATTACTTGGGTCTTGTCTGATAACGAATCACAAAAAGAGCTTATAGATACGATTCTTTTTCGGGGCAATGAAGAAGTCCAAAAAACTGATTTTGCAGAAGTATCTTTAATTTATGGTGATAAAGAAGCTTCAAGTGATGATGAAATAATTATTAAACGTCGTTTGGAAAGAAATGGAAATGAAAGTTTCTTCGTGAATAATAATCAATTATCAGATTTTGAATGTTTAAAAAAACAATTAAGTAAACTGCATTTGCCTGATTTATGCCTTCTCGATGAGTTTGATAAAAACAAGAAGCATCGTAAGTCATCAAAAATTTATTCAGATATTGAATTTCGTAGTCAAGGTAAACAAACTCTTGTCGTTTTTTATCGTAAGAAGAATATTTGTAAACTTTCTACTGGAAGTTTAATTGGTATCACCTTTGATGAAGGCACATCAAAGGTTTATTGTATGAATATTGTTTTGTAGTTTATTATGAGGATATCTATCTTTATCACAGTGAAGAAATTGAGGAAGGTGTAAAAAGAGAGGGGGAGGCGCGATAGTAGCATGTGTAAACTGAAACTATTCTTCTTCCTTAAAAGTCTACATCAGCAAGATATCTTTTTAATAAAAAGGCACAGAAATATGGGAATGTATGAATATTGTTTTCGAAGCCTACATTTCCATGAATAAGTTTGATGCCAGTTGTGATATCAGGATAAGAATCGCTTTTGATAAGAGTTGAGAGTGATTTAGCCTTTCCATTTGTAGATTTAACTTCCACAGGAACAAGAGATTTTTTTGTACGTACGAAGAAATCTTGTTCCAGCGTTGAATTTTCTTTTTTATAATAGAACAATTCATATCCCTGTTTACAAAGAGCTTCTGCAATTACATTTTCGTACAAAGCTCCCTTGTATACATTCATGTTCTTGTTTGCTCGTAAATCATCCTGAGATTCTTCGTCAAGATTTGCAACTAAGAGTCCTGTATCGCGGAAATACAATTTGTATTTATTATCTTCATAATTACCTTTTAATGGTAAATCAGGAGTATGAAGACAATAGCAGATATTAATCATGCCGGCATCATTCAGCCATTCTATGCATCCCCAATAATCCTTAAATTTTGCTCCGTTTGCAACTTTTGAAATCTGAAACTTTTTGCTTTCTTTTGCAAGCTGAACAGGAACATGATTAAATACATTCAAAACGCGTGTTTTGTCTATGCCCTCTACATATTTCTTAATGTCTTCCTTATAATCTGAAATCAATTCCTGCTGCAAGGCAAGGCTTCCTTCAAAAGTCCCTTTTTCAATATAGGTAGAAACGACTTTTGGCATTCCCCCTAAAACACAATAGTCAAGAAAGATTTCATCAAAGACTTTCAGTGTAGTCTGATTAAATGCCTCTCCAGATTTCATGTGAGAAAGTAAATCTTCGATAGTTTCTTCCCCATAACCTTTTGCCCACAAGAATTCCTCAAAGTCCAAGGATTGCATGGAAAATTCTGACTTGTAACCAACACTATTGCTCTGGATTTTTTTATAATTAATTCCAAGCATTGAACCGCTGCAGATAACATCAAACCTGCCGTCAATGCAAAAGGATTTTAGGCTTGTTGCAATTTCGGGAAAATCCTGAATTTCATCAAAAAGAATGAGTGTTTTTCCAGATTCAAATTTTTTAGATGGATCAATTCGAGAAATATTTTTTATTATGGATGAAGCATCAAAGCCATTTTCGCATATAGTTAAAAATTTTGTTTCAAGCGCAAAATTAATGCTTACGAAGTTTTCGTAAGTTTCTGCAAAATGCTCAATAGATTTAGTCTTTCCTATCTGACGGGCCCCCTTTACAATAAGAGGCTTTTTATCATCAGAAACTTTCCATGAGAGTAAAAAATCATCAATTTTTCTTTTCAAGTACATAGTTATATTATAGCACATTTGTCCTAAAATATGAGCGAAAATTTACTAAAAAATACTATTTTATGAGGGAATAATCAGTATTTTTTACTATTTCATGACGGAATGTTTCCCGCAATTGTACCAGTCTATTGCAATTCCTCTCCAACATCTTCCAGCCACAACTCAAGGGCTTTCTTTGTATACTCTATCATCTGCTCTTCTGATTTTGCATAACGGCAGCCAATAATCCACGGACGATAAAATGTAAAAGAATTATGATAATGTGGCTGATTTGTTTTTGAATCAAAAAATCCACTCAAATCAAAATATAATTCAATGCCGTTATAAAATGCTTTTATCGTAACTTCTCTATCATATTCACATATTTGTGGATCAGATAAGGCACTAACTTTTTTTGCAGCTGGAAGAATTATACTTTGATAAATCCAATCATTTTCAAGCGTTTGTTTTTTCGGTTTTTTACTAGTGATTAAATGTCCAACTTTTGATAATTCCCAGGGATTAGAAAAAAGTTCACAATCAGCTCCGAAAACTTTTTCAGACTCATCAAAGAAATCTTTTTCGGTAAGAATATTTGACTGCGCATCTTTATCCTTCAGCCATTCTAAAATTGCATCTTTTGTATATCTAATCATTTGAGCTTCAGAAGTTGCTTCATGACAACCAACAATCCAGCTTTTATAAAATGTAAAACTATTTTTATAACTCCACTCATTTAATTTTGGATTCCAGAACATAGTCAGATTCAACCAATATTCAAGATGCCTATAAGTGAAAACCGCATAGGAATATTCACCATCCTTATCAAGATGCACATCACTAATTCCTTCAATTTCATTTAACGCTGGAATTACAAAACTGTTCAAAATCCTTAGGTCCGTTTCTGAATCATGAAAATAATTTTCAATTGTAGACAACATAAATGGATTCGAAAGCAACTCTGCCTCATCTACAAATATCTTTTCTTTTCCATCCAGCTCCAGTTCAAAATTATCAATTTCATCTTTTGAATACAGCGAAAAATATTCAATGTTTTTCTTCTCCGCCTCATCCGCCGACTTATAAAGATAATTCATCAAATCATTCCAATATTCAATTTTCGAGTTCTGATGATTTTTTATCGCTTCGTTAAACTCATCAACAGGATGCCCATTATTCACCAGATAGCAGATAAAAGTTTTCTTTCCCTCTTTTTCCTTTTCTTCCATCAATTCAAAATATGATGATGTCTGACTTTCCTGCGCTTCTGTAGGATTGTGTACTTTATTTTCAATGATTAAAAAATGATTATGATTTTCAATGAGGATATCCATTCTGCCAAAGTCTACGATCGTTTCTTCCAATTTTACATTCTCTGGCAAAAACGATGACAAAACTGAAAACTGCTCAATATCAAAAAGCCTGTTTATTGTTTTGTAAAAAAGTCCTTCATTCTCTTTGATAAGATTTACAAAGTTTTTTGAAACCCTAATTTCATCTTTTGTATTTGACATAATAACTCCTTCTGCCTGCGGATTGCGTAAACTTGTCTCCGTTGATTTGAGACAAGTTTAACAGAAGGGACTATCAAAACGCGATAATGAGGAAATTATTCAAAAAAATTTTGTCAGATAAAATTATAAACGAATTGCTAATGATGAATTAAGTTTTTTTCTTTTTTTTGAAAATTTTTCGTAAATAATCTATAACATTATTTAGGGATGAAAATAAATCATTTGGTATATCATAATAAATCCAATGATTATTCTGAGATATACAATCTTCAGATATTTGTAATATTTCTACAAGCATTTGTACTAATTCGTTTTGTTGTTTTTTCGTAAAACTTTTACCTTCCAAAGTAGTATATCCAATTTGAAAAGCTCCGTTCCAATAAATATTGAATTCATTTGAATAATGTTTCCAAAAATATTCTTCATAGCCATTTATTTTTTGAAGTATTGTAGATCTTGAAGGAAAAGTTTTATGAAATCTATCTAATAAAATTTCTTTTACAGGTTCTTCCCACCTATTATTCCACAAATCCATAAAATCATTTGCTGCTTTTTCATACGCTTTATTAGATCTAATTTGTGTAATCAGTTGTTCATCAGATTTACGAATAGGTGATTCCTTATTATTCCAAATGATATTAAAATCTGTTATTAAATCAAATAATTCTTCATCTGAATAAATTTTTTCTAGTATTTTTTTATCTATGGTAGACATATATGCATATCCTCCTAAATGATTTAATAAAACTTTATATTGTTCAACATAAACATAGGCTATATTACTATTTTGTTTTTTAGACTTAGTTAATTCATTTTGACACTTTGTTAAAAAAGTTTTAGCAATGCTTTTTTCATTATTAACGGCATAAATTTCCTTTAATACTTTTCCATTTCTTAATTTGTCTGTATATTTTTTAAAACATTCGTCATAAGAATTAATCGGAGGTCTCTTATTTTTATCATTTATTAAGGTCAAATAAACAACAGTATAATTATGTATGTGAAGAACTTCTTCAACGTATTTCATATAACGTACAAGTTGATTTTCCATATCTGGAGCATAATTAATTTTATTTTCAATAATTATAGCTTGTTTCTTATTTCTTATTAGCAAATCTATAAAGCCCTTTTTTTCACGTTCATTACCATTATTATCATTCCACTTTATTATTCCTGTAGGAGCTTCCTTTATTATTTCAAAATCAACATCACAATCAAATTGTTCTTTATTTAGATCAAGGAATTTTATAAATTCTTGTATAAATAATTTTCTACCAATTTCTTTTGTTTTTGGATTTAAAAGTGTGTATAGAATATCACTATGAAAATTTTCCCTATACCATTTATCAGAAATAGATTCAAAAAAATTAAAACGATAAGTCTTATCAATATCATATTTTTCATAACAATTTGATTTCTCCATCGAATATTTTAAAAAGAAATCCATAACACGAATTATATTATTAGAATCGTTATGCTTCCTAAGCAATGAAAAAAAGGCGTTAAACTTATCTTCAATATTGTTATTATATGATTTCAGTATTTCTTTAAAATCAAGTAATAATTCTTCTGTCATGTTTTCATTATACCACTCCTTCCCTAAAACTCCACAAAAATCTCCCAAACACAAAATTTTTCACTTTTTTTCTCCCTATTATCACAAAATGATAGTCATCCGTGTTATACTATCCTCATGAAAGAACAAACAACAAAACCTAAATCTCGCCAACTAAACAAAAAAATGCTTGAACGACTCATCATCATTCATAACATAATAAAGTCAGGGCTTTATCCAAATGTAAAGCAGCTTATGCGACTTTATTGCGAACAGACCGGTTACAGCAAAGTTGGAGAGGCAACAATCAATCGCGATATTGATACTCTACGCACATATTTTCATGCACCACTTGAGTTTGACAAACAGAAAGGTGGCTATTATTACATTGATGACAATTTTGATTTTGCACTGAACAATATTTCTACCGACGATATTTTTTATCTTTCTGCGGCAAAAACGCTTCTTTCAAGCTTTGATGGAAGTCCGGTTTATAAGGCAATTTCTGATGTAATTGATTTTGTAACAGACACGCAATGTGTAGGAAAAAGCAATCTTCTTAAACGGATTGCAGTTCCACCGGTTCCTAAGGTTGTTAACAATGAAGATGTCTGGAAAAAAGTTCTTCACTCACTGCAGGAAAATCTTGTTGTTACGTTTGATTATAATGGGCGCTGGAATCCCGAAACAACTCACCGTAAGTTTGCTCCATACCAGATTCTTATGGAAGATGGGTATTGTTTTTTGTTCGGTTATGATTTTGACAGAGACAGTGAACGTATTTTCTATTTGAGCCGTGTCAGAAATCTTGAAATTACAGAAGAGCATTTTGAATTACCGGAAGATTTTGAGTTTCATTCACGCAGCGGAGGCGGAAAGTTCGGTGCATTTATGACAGATGATATAGTAAACTTTGAAATCGATTTTTACGGAGATGCCCGGCAGTATGTAAAAGATTGCATTTGGGCCGACAATCAAGAAATCACAGATATCGAAGAAGAAGAAAAAACACGCATAAGGTTTTCATCAACTCAATGGCTTAAAGTAAAAGAATGGATTTTAGCCCAAGGTGCAAACGCAATTCCACGCAGTCCTAAGTGGTTTGTTGATGATTGGAAAAATACAGTGCAGGAGATGATGGAAAACCTAAAAAATATGTGATATTTCATTTTCTTCTTGGGCCATTTTTGGGACGTCTGCCTTTGGCCGACGTCCCAAAAACCGCGCTATCCATACTTCGCCGTCTTTCGCGGCTCATCCACTCGCTACGCTCGGGACTGCCTTCGGCAGGTATTCCTATCGCTTGTCCGAGGACTTTTTTAATTCTCGGTAAAAAATAAAAAATAACAAAAAATTATTCTCCGGAATGGTCCGAAATCTTCATTTTTTTACTAATTATAGGGTGTAGACAAAATGAATTAGAAAGGGTTGGTTCGGATTATGATTATTGAAAAAGATTTGGAAAAAACAAAAGTTTTGATTTCAAAGGAAGAAAAATCGACATTGCTTTTTGATCAGAACTCTGGGAATTTGTTTTATGAATTGAATGATTCGGAAGATTCTGTTGATGGCAGGATTGAATCGGTTCTGGCAAAAATAGAGCAGATTCCTCCAAAGCAGTCAGTTTTTGTGAAGACGGATTGCAATGTTTTCAAAATTAATTTGTCCACCCTTTGTAATTTAAATTGTGATTATTGTTTTA
>JAEEGL014038444.1_pt1 | contig 12092 bp, 8 predicted proteins | sample 9134231 | NCBI WGS metagenome assembly JAEEGL01 (sample SAMN16246548, study PRJNA631951) | gut metagenome | biome: gut microbiome; feature: rumen; material: fiber-attached | host: Bos | place: Iran: Karaj | collected 2018-10
CATTTCGGATATTCCGTGGAACGGACCGATAGGCGGCGTTTTCGTAGGTATGGTAGACGGCAAATTCATCATCAACCCGAACGCGGAGCAGAGAGAGAGAAGCGATCTTGAACTGACCGTCGCCGGAACTGCCGAAAAGGTGGTTATGATCGAAGCCGGCGCCAAAGAGGTCACCGACGAGGATATGTATAACGCCATAATGTTCGCACACGAGGAGATAAAGAACATCGTCGCGTTCATCAAATCCATCCAGGCGGAGATAGGCAAACCGAAGTTCGAATACGAGCATCACGACGTGGATCACGATCTCTACGATAAGATAGCTGAAGAATTCACCGAAGACGTAAAACTTGCGCTCGACACGGACGACAAGACCGTCCGCGACGCCGCGATAGACGTTATAAGAGGCAAGATCTACGAAAAATACGACGAGGAATATCCCGATTCCCATCCGATGATGGAAGAGATAATCTACAAGCTGCAGAAGGTCATCGTCCGCGAATGGCTGCTCCAGGGCAAGCGCGTTGACGGCAGAAGACTTGACCAGATAAGACCGCTTGCGGCAGAGGTCGGACTTTTCCACAGAACGCACGGCTCGGGCCTGTTCACCAGAGGACAGACGCAGGTCATGACGATAGCGACGCTCGGATCCATATCCGATACGCAGGAGCTTGACGGCATAGATCAGGAAGAAGAAAAGAGATATATGCACCACTACAACATGCCGGGTTACTCCACGGGCGAGGCGAAATCGTCCAGATCCCCCGGCCGCCGCGAAATAGGTCACGGCGCGCTTGCAGAAAGATCTCTTGTTCCCGTTCTTCCGTCCGTTGAAGAATTCCCGTACGCGATACGCCTCGTATCCGAGGTCATCTCCTCTAACGGTTCCACCTCTCAGGCGTCCGTCTGCGGCTCAACGCTTGCACTTATGGACGCGGGCGTTCCGATAAAGGCGCCGGTCGCCGGTATTTCCTGCGGTCTTATAACCGAAGGCGAGCGCTGGATGACGATGGTAGACATCCAGGGTCTTGAAGACTTCTACGGCGATATGGACTTCAAGGTCGCCGGTACGCACAAGGGCATCACGTCCATTCAGATGGACCTTAAGATAGACGGTCTTACGCCGGAGATCATAAAGAACGCGCTTGAAACGACCCACAAGGGCAGAGATTATATCATAGACGAGATAATCTTGAAGGCTATCGACCGTCCGCGTGACGAGGTATCCGAATTTGCGCCCAAGATGATAAGCATGCAGATCAACCCGGACAAGATCCGCGAAGTTATAGGCACGGGCGGCAAGGTCATCCAGAAGATAGTTGCCGACACCGGCGCCAAGATAGATATAGAGGACGACGGTTCCGTATTCATCTCCGCGGTCGACAAGAACGCCTGCTACGCCGCGAAAGCCATTATAGAAGGCATCGTATTCGAGCCGGTCAAGGGCGCGACGTACACCGGAAAAGTTGCGGAAATACTTCCGATAGGCTGCAGAGTTGAGATCGTTCCCGGTTACCTCGGTTTCGTACACGTACGCGATCTTGAATACAAGAGAACGGAAAACGTTGAAGACGTCGTAAAGATAGGCGACGAGGTCACGATTAAGTGCCTCGGCACCGACGAAAAGGGAAGAGTGAACTTCTCCCGCAAGGCGGCGCTTCCGAGAAGACCTTTCAGACCGGAACGTGAAGAAGGCGAAAAGCCCGAAGACGCAGAAGAAGACAAAACCGATTCCGAATAACATATAAAATAAAAGGGGCTGTCGTTTATTGCGACAGCCCGTTTTCAAAACGGGGTAATATTATGATAAAATGCGCGGTATTTGACGCTGACGGTACGCTTATAGATTCAATGGGCATCTGGCTTGAAGCGGACAGAGAGTATCTTTCCTCAAAGGGCAGAGAGCTTGACCCGGCGACGTACGGCAAATTCAATAAGCTGACTTTTGCGCAGAGTATTTCATACGTTAAAAAGCATTACGGGCTGACAGATACGGAAGAGCAGATCACCGCCGATATATTGAAGATAGTCGGCAAAAAGTATGAAAACGACGTTATGGCAAAAGACGGCGTAAAGGAGCTTTTGCAGCGCCTTGCGGATAACGGCGTCAAGCTTGCCGTCGCCACGGCGAACGACAAAGAGCTCGTATCGCTGGCTTTGAAAAAGAATGGCTTGCTCGGGTATTTTTCCGGTATCGTGACGTGCGACGAAACAAACTGCGGCAAAGACGACGCGGCGGTATTTTTGCACACCGCTGAAACGCTCGGCTGTGAGCCGTCCGAGACGCTTGTGGTCGAGGACAGCGAGCAGTACGTAAAAGCCGCGCGGGAAGCCGGATTTTTTGCCGTGCATATAGATGAAATAGGCAAGCTTGGAGTCGGGCGCAGAGGCGTTATAGTCGGCGCGGCGGATATCGGCCGATACGATATAATAAAAGAATATCTCAAAGATGACGACTGCTTCATATACTGCGACGCGGGGCTGAAGCACGAAAAAGCGCTCGGCAGAGAGGCGGATATAATAGTAGGCGATTTTGACTCGACCGAAAATCCGAACAGAGAAACTGAGACGATAGTGCTGCCGCACGTAAAGGACGATACGGACACGGTCTTTGCCGTAAAAGAAGCCATGCGGCGCGGTTTTTCCGAGCTTCTGCTCGTCGGCGTGATCGGCGGGCGAATAGATCACACTCTCGGCAATATCGCGATCCTTAATATGCTGCATACCGCCGGTTGTCACGGTATGATAGTTGACGATCATTCGGAGATCGAGATAGTATCGGACAAGCCCGCGTACGTATCCGATAAATTCCCCTATTTTTCACTTCTTAATATAACCGGCACCTGCCGCGGCGTCACCGTAAAGAACGCGCTTTACCCGCTTGACGACGCTGAACTGACGACCGATTTTCCCTTAGGTATAAGCAACGAACCGCTGAATGGAAAGACTGCTATAGTAACCGTAAAAGAGGGAAGAGCGCTGCTCGTGCGCGTGCGTTATTAAAAAATAAATAATAAAGAATAAAGAATAAATAATAAAAATCGGAGTCGGCGTTGCCGACGTTCTGTGCGCCGCTCCGGGAACCCCCGTTGCTCACTCTGTTCGCAACTGGGAACCCCTCACCCGGCGCGCTTGGTGGTTCCCCGCCCCCCTCTCCGGAAACCCCCGAAAACTCGTACCTCGTTTTCGGGGAACCCCTTCGTCCACCCCCAAACCCCCGCCTCCCCCCCGATTTCTCGGGGCTTTTGAGGTTGGGTGCACGGCGGTTGTCGCAGGGGGAGAGTCTGCCGCTTTGATAAAAATGAGGAATATAAATATGAAAAAAATAATTGTTATCGGAGGTTCGGGAAGCGGTAAGAGTACGTTTGCCCGCAAGCTGCGCGACGTTGTCGGGCTTCCGCTTTATCATCTTGACAACGTTTTCTGGAATGAAGACAAGACCCACGTCAGCCGCGAGGTGTTCGACCGCCGGCTTGACGTTATTTTAGGATATGACAGGTATATAATCGACGGCGAGTACGGCAGGACTATCGAGCGCCGCATCGCCGCGGCGGATACGATATTTTATTTTGATATACCGCTGGCAGAAAGGCTTGACGGTGCCGCAGCCCGCGTCGGTACCGTACATCCCGATCTTCCGTGGACGGAGGAGAGCTTCGATCCCGAATTTGAAAAATGGATAAGAGACTATGACACAGACCAGCGGCCTGTGACGCTTGAACTGCTGCAGAAGTATAAGGAAAAAGAAATAATAATATTTAAGAATAGAGCAGAAGCGGATAGATTTATTGAAGAATTAAGAATTAAGAATTCAGAATTCAGAGGTTGATTTCCTTCATTCTGAGCTACAGCCCTGAGTTTTTTATGACCCCAATTAAATAAAAAATATAGATATCAGAATTCAGGGGCGGTCTTTCTTAATTCTTAATTCTGAATTCTTAATTTTTCATACCCCCGATAAAAAACAAGGTTCTTTCGGTAGTATATAGTTGAAGGCGGTGATGTTTTGGACGACGAAAAGATAATAGAGCTGTTTTTTGCCCGGTCCAAGGACGCTTTGACCGAGCTTGACAAAAAATACGGCGCGGTAATGCGCCGCGTGTCAAAAAACGTGCTTAAAGACGAAGAGGACGTAAAAGAATGCTTAAACGACGCGTATTTAGGCATCTGGCGCGCAATACCGCCGCAAAAACCGTCGCCGCTGTCCGCCTACGTCTGCAAGATCATACGCAACATATCGCTCAACCGTCACAGAAAAAACACCGCCATGCTGCGTGACGGGCGAAAAAACGTGAGCTTGGAAGAGATCGCGGATATAATACCGGATAATGACGACGTGTTTGAAAAAGTCGCCGGGAACGAGCTGAGGGACGTTCTGAACCGCTATTTAAGCACGCTTGATAAGACAAATCTGTATATTTTTATGCAGAAGTACTGGTATTTTGAAGACGTATCTTCCATAGCGTCACGCCTTAAAATGACGGAGCCCGCCGTTTATCAGCGGCTGGAACGTATGAAAAAGAGCCTTTACAAATATCTTGTGAAGCAAGGGGTAATGAAATGAAAAATAAATTAAACGAAGCGTTTGATAACGTGGACGAAAAATATATAGCGCAGACGCAAAATCCGCCTAAGAAGCGCCGGGCGCTTAAAATAGTGCTTATCGCCGCCGCGCTTGCGCTTATTATCGCCGCCGTGCCCGTGATAACCGTTATGAGCAGAAGAAACCCGCCCGATACGCCCGATATAACAGATTTGACAAACGTGCAGGCAAATAACGAAAACGCAAACGTTGAGGAAAACGATCAGCAGACGGTCAGGACAGACGATGCAGAAGATGAACTCGTCCCGTCGCCTGCCGGAGAGGACGAAAAAAACGGCGGTGCGGATTCACAAAGCGACGGACTGAGCGAAAGGATAGTTTTCGCGTCTGATTACAGCGGCGCAAAATACGCGTCAGTTGCAAATTTATCAAAAGCTCCCGTAAATACTTATTATACAAGCGACAGTAAAAGCGCTGATAAATATAATTCGCTTGGCGCAGAGCTGGCTCCGGTTTATGATAAAATATACAAGCTTTTGCTTGACGGAGAGCAAAACGGCGTCGTCTCACCCTTGAACGTATATACCGCGCTTTCACTTCTTGCGGAATGTACCGGCGGGGAGTCGCGTGCAGAGATACTTTCGGCGCTCGGAGCGGGCAGTATCGAGCAACTGCGTGATACCGCGAAAACGCTTTGGAAATTCAATAATAAAAACAAAAGCCACTGGATATTTACTCAGGCGAATTCCGTGTGGCTCGGCAACAGTCTGCAGGTAAATGACAACTGCGCGGAAACGCTTAAAAAAGAGCATTACGCATCCGTATTCTCCGGTGATTTTTCAGATCAGAATTACGTCAACTGCTTTAAACAATGGCTTTCCGATCAGACAAACGGCCTGCTTGACGAGAGTATAAAAAATATCAGAACAGTATCGGAGAAAACCGGCGCGATCCTTGCCTCAACAGTCTATTACAAGGCCTACTGGAGCGACACGTTTGACGATGCAGAAACCGGGAAATTTAACGGAAAAGAATGTGTTTTCAACAGGAAAACGACCATAGCCGATATTTATAAAGGCAACGGTTTTACCGCATACGCCGAAAAGCTGGGTGACGGCAGTTATATGTGGTTTTTTTTACCCGATGACGGAGTAACAACAGAGCAGGTATTGATTAGCGGTATCGTCTCATACGTCAACGGTGAAAAAGAAAGCGGACGTTATTCTGTGACTTTCAGAATGCCGGATTTTGACGTATCTTACGACAGCAACATAAACGGCGTTTTGAGCAAGCTGGGTATAAACAAATGTTCAACAACGGAAGCGGATTTTTCACCGCTTACGGATAATGACGGGGTGTATCTCGGCGAGGTAAGACACGCCGCACGCATAAAAACGGACAAAAACGGTGTGGAAGGCGCGGCGTATACGCCGGTAACACTTCCCTTAACACCTGAAAATCTGCCTCCGGAATACGATTTTACACTTGACAGACCGTTTGTATTTATGGTATCATTTCAAGGGACGCCTACGTTTATCGGCGTCGTGAACGAGCTTTAAGGAGTAGTTATGAAAATTATAAGAATAATCGCTTTGTTTCTTGCCGCGCTTACCGTGCTGAGTCTGACTTTGTCCTGCGCGAAGACCGGGGAAGCGAATGAAACGGAAGAGATAACGAAAAAAGAGCCGGAGGTGACCGCGGAGCCGTTTAAGGGCGAGACCGGCAACTATTCCGGCGCGAAATTCCAAAGCGTTGCAAATACGAAAGTAACGGCTTATGAGGTTTACGGCGAGGATAATGACAAGCATTTTCAAAAATACTTGCAAGATGCGCAAACGCTTGACGGATTTTTTGACAAGCTGACTCAAAAGCTGATAGACGGAGAAAAAAGTGCGGTCGTGTCGCCCGTGAACATATATATGGCGCTGTCGCTTTTGGCAGAATGTACGGACGGTGATTCAAGAAAAGAGATACTTGACGTATTGGGCGTATCAAGCGTTGAGCAGTTAAGAGAGCAGGCAAAGCGTATATGGCTTTTCAACAATCAGGACGACGAATCGGGCAGAACTTTGATGGCGAATTCCATCTGGTTATCGTACGGCAGCCCCGCAAAAGATCCTTGCGTGAATATTTTGAAAAACGACCATTACGCGTCCGTTTTCTGCGGTGATTTCTTTGATGACAACTATATCCTTGCCTTAAAACAGTGGCTGTCCGACCAGACGAACGGCTTGCTTGACAGTCAGATAGGCGAGCTTTTCGTACCGCCGGAAACGACCGCCGTCCTCGCGTCCACGATCTATTATAAATCCGGATGGAACGAAGACTATAATAATAAATACACGGGCAAATTCAACGGCAAAGCAGGGCAGCAAAACTGCGAATTCAATACCAAGTCCTCCGCGTCAAACGTCTATTTCGGCGACGGCTTTACGGCTTACCATGACGCGTTGTCCGACGGCAACACCGTGTGGTTCTTCTTGCCGGACGAAAACAAGACCGCGGCTGAAATATTAAATAAAGATCTTTTGACTTATATCAACTCGGACAAAGAATCAAAATTCTATGACGTTACGGTATCAATGCCGGACTTTGACGTATCTTATAACGAATCTATAATAGACAAGCTGGCGGAGCTTGGTATAAAAACGTGCATGACGGGTAGTGCGGATTTTTCGCCTCTGCTTGACGGAGACCATTACTTAGACGAGGTGATACACGCCGCCCGCTTCAAAGCGGATAAGGACGGAGTCGAGGGCGCGGCGTATACCGTGATGATGCTTGACGAATGTGCGGATTATTATGAAGACCTGCAAAAATACGATTTTACGCTTGACAGACCGTTCGTATTCGCAGTCGTCAGAGGCGGCGTGCCGCTGTTTTTCGGCTGTGTGAATGATTTACAGTAAAGGAGAAGAACAAAATGAAACGTATAATATCACTTATAATTGCGGCTTTGATGATATTGTCCGCCGCATCGTGCGCGGCTGTACCGGAGGAAACGAAGCCTGCCGAGACGAAAGAAAAAGAGCCGGAGGTGACCTATGAGAAATTCGAGGGCGAGACCGGCAATTACAGCGGCGCAAAGTTTGCAAGTATCGCAAATATGTCCGTTAAGATAAAGGACGTATACGGCGACGATTACTATCAAAAATGCAACGAATATTACGAGCAAAGCAAAAGATTAGCCGCCTTTTACGACAAGCTGTATCAGAAATTGCTTGACGGCGATAAAAGCGGCGCGGTGTCGCCCGTAAATATCTATATGGCTTTGTCGCTTTTGGCAGAGTGTACGGACGGCAATTCAAGAAAAGAAATACTTGACGTGCTTGGCGTATCGGACATAGAGCAGCTGCGGCAGCAGTCAAAGCTTATATGGCTTTACAATAATCAGGACGACGAGGAGGGCATAACCGCGCTTGCAAATTCCGTGTGGCTGAAAAACGGTCTGCCGGTAAAAGAGCAGTGCGTCAACTATCTAAAAGACGAGCATTACGCGTCAACGTTTACCGGTGATTTTGCGGACGGTGCGTATATAAACGCGTTCAAGCAGTGGCTTTCCGATATGACTAAGGGACTGCTTGACAACAGCATAAACGGCTTGAATATACCCGCGGAGACCGCCGCGATATTAGCCTCAACGCTGTATTATAAAGCGAGCTGGTGGCACGAATATAAAGCGACCGAAAGCGGCAAGTTTGACGGAAAAGATTGTACGTTCAACAAGAAAACAACGGACGGTACTATATACAGCGGAAAAGGCTTTACCGCTTACGCGGACGGTCTGTCCGACGGCAACCGCATATGGTTCTTTTTGCCGGATAAAAACAAAACCGTCTCCGACGTGCTCGGATCAGGCGTTATATCGTTTATAAAAGACAACCGCGACGGCGGCAAATCGTATGAAGTGACGGTAAGGATGCCGGACTTTGACGTATCGCTTGACAAGAGCATAAACGAAGCGTTATCCGACCTCGGCATATCGGAATGTATGGACCCGGATAAAGCGGATTTTTCAGCTCTGTCCGACGATGACCTTTATCTGTCCGACGTGATACACGCGGCGCGCGTGAAAGCGGATAAGGACGGCGTTGAAGGCGCGGCGTTTACGGTAATGATGGTAAATGCAACGGGAATGCCCGAGGCAAAGCCGAAATACGATTTTACGCTTGACAGGCCGTTTGTGTTCGTCGTAGAAAACAACGGCACGCCGCTGTTCGTCGGCTGCGTAAACGAAGTTAATTAAGAATTAAGAATTCAGAATTCAGACAGCGGAATAAAAAAAGAGGCGATATGTAACCCATTATCGCCTCTTAATTCTTAATTCTTAATTCTGAATTTTCTTTACCCATATTTTCATATCTGTTTCGCCTCGGTTGGCGAAGGCGTGGTACGGGATCATGTATAACGGCTGCGGTGCCGCGGGGACGATGACGGCGGGCAGACCGAATTTTCCTAAAACTGCCTGCATTTCGCCGTCTTTTATCACACTTTCGTTCAAATACGGGTTGTCAATGCCTTCCGCGCACATTATAAACGGTCCGTACGATACGGCGGCTTTGCCTATGTCCGCTTCGACTCGCGGGTCGGCGTTGTTGAGCTTCGGCTGCATCTCTAAATCAAGCTCTATTTCGTCGTTTGCGCTTGATATTATCGTAACGTACCCTTTTTCATTATTCGCCGTTACTCTTTTTCCGTTTACATGAACTGTATATTCGTCGCACCACGCGGGGATTCGCAGAGCTATAAGAAGATCTTTCGTCGCGGTCAAGCGCACCTTGCCGTCAAACGGGTAATTTGTCTTCTGTCTTATGTCAAACCCGTCAAAATGAGAGACCGAGTCCATATACTGGTTTACGTAAACGACCTTGTCGCCGCAGTACGTGTAAAGAAAATCCGCAATAGACGGGATGAAGCGCGTTACGTTAGGCGGGCAGCATGAACAGCCGAATATCTCCACGCGTTCGGTTATCGGATAATGCACGCCTTCGTGCTTTTTACGCTCCTGCAAGTTTATTTCCTGCGCGTTTTCGTAGAAAAACGATCTGCCGTCAAGCGATAGCCCGGACAGAAAGCCGTTATAGATCACTTTTTCCGCAATATCCGCATATTTGCCGTCCGCGTCAAGCAAACTCATCCTGCGGGCGAACAGCGCAAGCGCCAGAGCCGCGCACGTTTCCGCGTACGCCGTGTCGTTTGGCAGGATGAAATCGCCCTCGAACCGCTCGCCCGCGGCGGTGGAGCCTATGCCGCCGGTGATATACATTTTGCGCTCTGTTATGTTGTCAAACAACTTTTTGCATGCTTCTTTCAGCTCTTTGTCGTCGCAGCGCAGGGCAAGGTCCGCCATGGCGCAGTACAGATAACACGCGCGCACCGCGTGACCTTCCGCCGTAAACTGTTCCCGCACCGGAAGATGGTCCTGGTTATAGTCCGAATGCGCGCTGTCCTTGCCGGGTTTGCTGCCGCACCCGCGCATATTTACGAAATGAAGCGACAGATCAAGCCATTCTTTGTCTTTCGTCAGATCGTACAGCTTGACGAGCGCAAGCTCTATCTCCTCGTGCCCGGAGGACGAAAAAGCCGCGCTGTCCTCGGTAACAAACATCTGCTTTATATATCGCATATAATCCGTCATAAGGCGCAAAAACTTGTCTTTTCCTGTGGCTTTGTAATATTCGACCGCCGCTTCAAGCAGGTGGCCGGCGCAGTAAAGCTCGTGACAGTCGCGGTCGGCGAATATCATATCCGGCGCCAGCTGCTGAAAATAAATATTGAAATAGCCGTTATCAAGCCTGCCGGCTTCAATGCAGTCCACAAGATGATCGACGCGCGCTTCTTCTTTCGGCATTTTTTCTTTTGCGGTAAGATAAGCGACGGATTCCATCCATTTTGCAACGTCGGAATCCCAGAAATAATGCGGGCGGTTCGGGTCGTCTTCTTTGTAGTTCATCTCAAACGCGCCTATCCTGCCCGTGTCGCTGAAGCGGTCGTATACCGCGTCAAGCGTAACGTCGCGCACCAGCTTCTGCTTTTCCGCCCAGAAGCCGCCGGTTATCTCGGTTTTTATATACGGCAAATACTGTTTTTTCATAGTTTTTTCAGCTTTTCTATTGATATTTTGTAGTCGTACGCACCGGAAAATACGCTTGAGCTGCCGCAGACGAGCGCGTTTGCTCCCGCAGATACCATTTCCGGCGCCGTCTCAAAACTGACGTTTCCGTCCGCTTCTATGATATAACCGTCGGGCAGACTCTTTTTTGCGCGACGTATTTTATCAATACAACCGGGTATCAGCTTTTGCCCGGAATAACCGGGATTTACCGTCATTATAAGCACGCCGTCAAAGCACTCTTTCACGTCGTCTATGACGCACAGCGGCGTAGCGGGATTGAGCGCCAGAAGCGCTTTTGCACCTTTGCCCCGTATATATTCCGCGGCGCGTGCGGGATGCTTTGTCGTCTCGTAATGCACGCTTACGATATCGCCTTGCCCTATAGGAAAATAATCAAGTTTTTTCTCCGGCTGCTCTATCATAAGGTGATAGTCAAGCGGTATATTGAATTCTTTTTTTATTGCTTTTACGGTTTCCGTTCCGATCTGTATGTTCGGCACGAACTGCCCGTCCATAACGTCTATATGAAGCATATCCGCGCCGGAATTGATCAGACTTTGTATTTCATCGTAAAGATGAAGCTGATTTGCACACATAAGAGAGGGTAAGATAAGAGTATTCATAGTCGCTTCCTTAAAACGGGCGACCAATGATCGCCCCTGCATTAACGCCCGGAGGGCAATTCATGCACGAAGTGCAATTCACGTGCCGTCAGGCACGATTCACGCGCCGTTTCGCGGCGCAATTCATTAAGGCTGCCGTGAACGGCAGCCTTATATATTACGTATTGATCTTCGTAACTATCCAGATAACGACGCTTAACAGTATCTGATACGCGAGGACGTGCAGGGCGCTTATGGAGCCCACGGTCTTTGTCGCTATCAGGAATATGCCGAAGATAAGTCCTATGATAACGGATAAGAAGCAGATTATCATATTTATCTTGGAGGAATATACCATCTTATCGCAGAGCATGAGAGAGCGGAGAAGCGCTTTTATGCTGTTTTTCGCAACTACCGCGCCGCGGCTTGACGTGCTTACGGTCTTTCTGCGCTCGTTTTCTCTGGTCCGCATTATCTTGCAGTGATATATCTCCGTATCAAGATAGCTCTTTATAAGTTTCGTATCTATATTCGGGTCAAGCGTTCTTATCGCGACGCATCTTGTGGAGGCGGAGAGCTGTTTTATGGCGGATACGAAATCCTTGTCCATTTCGTATTCTATATAGAACTTTGCCGCTACAACGTCGTTTATTATCATATACATTATGCGGCTCTTGTCGTTTTCCGCGTACTGCCTGTCGTCAATACAGTATTTCGGGTCAAGCTTGCTTCCCATATAGACGGAGGAGCCTAAGAATACTTTCTGAGAATCCACCGTCGCCTCAATGCCGTTTTCTATGGCGTTGTCTATTATCACGTTGTTTGAGAATTC
>JAEEGL015373309.1_pt1 | contig 12092 bp, 9 predicted proteins | sample 9134231 | NCBI WGS metagenome assembly JAEEGL01 (sample SAMN16246548, study PRJNA631951) | gut metagenome | biome: gut microbiome; feature: rumen; material: fiber-attached | host: Bos | place: Iran: Karaj | collected 2018-10
GGCGCGATAAACACACCGATTTGGTTGCCGAGTTCCATATAGCCGATCTCCGTTATGAGTTTGTAGGTAAGCCCTTCCTGGACTACAACGCTGTTTATAAGCCCTTCTCTTACGGCAAGGATCAGGATCTCGTTATCGGCGTCGATTTTTACTTCCTGCAGTTTGATATTCAGTACGGGCGGCAGTTCGGTATCTTGATCGATTGCGATCAGTTTATCACCGAGCGCTTTGCCGAATGCGGCGGGTTTCGCAGAGAGTGAAGTGTCCTGATAAGAGATCTTTTTGAAATCGGATGTGATCGCAAGTTCGGCGCCCTCAATAAACACGACGTCCGCGTTGACTTTTGATTTTACGTATTGCTTCAGATAATACGGAAAATCTGCGGAGAGAACGTCCGGCGCTGCGCCGAAAGTTACGCAGTGGATACCGGATTCGCAAACCCAGATTTCATTTGCGGATCGGTCATCCGGGACAAAACGAATGCGATGGATCATGGGATCGAACACGATAGGCTCACGTTTGTCGTAAATATAATCGCCTATATCGGCGCAACTGTAACTGAGCGTGCCGGGCATCATATTATTCACGGCGCACATTGCCGCGTTTACGGATTTTTCAAACAGATTTTCCATAAACGTTTCATTCTTTCCGCTGAGCGAAGCCGTATTGCTGCCTGCAAAGAGCGACGCTGCCGGGTTTTTCAGGAGCGCGGGCACAAGCGGAGCGCTCAGCCCGAGCGTATCGATACAGGAATGCTGATGCAGAACGGACACGTTTACTGCGATTATTCCGTGAGAAGCGGCAAAAGAAGACAACCTTTTTCTGATTTCAAGCACGTCGCCCCGAGCGATGCCATAGCCGTCAAGCACAATTTGCACAACCGTCCCGCTTACACCGTCGCTTATCGCATATGCGCATACTGTTTGATCGTCCACGATCTCGGTGGGCGTTCTTCCGTTGAGGGCTTCCAATGAACCAGCAAGATAATAATCACCGGATGAAAGATCAAGGCCGGTGAGCAGGGAAGCATCTGCAAAGCCCATGCTCCAATGTGCTTCGGGATAGACGTTCGTATCAAATTCATTTTCTCCAAGAAAATCTGTTTGCGGCGTATATTTGCCGAGGCCGGAGATCGTGCCGGTCCAGTTCAGTCCGGGTGTGAATAGGTTGATCACCTTGCCGAGTATACCGATGAGCCGATCGATCAGTTTATAAAATGAATGCACGAAACTGTCGGACGCGGTATATCCCGTTTCGCTGTATTCTGTGGCCGCGCCTGCTGCAAAAGAAAAACAGGCGAAAAGCATTGATGCGGCAAGCACAATTGCTAAAAACTTTTTCATCTTTTTCATTGGTCAAGCCCCCTTGGTTATATAATATCATAAACGTTGCTGTGCTTCAAGTTGAATTTTATAATATGCAATCTGTTTTCGGTTATATGTATAGGTGATATGAAGCGAATTTCCGGTGCATACAACCGAAGGATAGGAGAATTCACCGGCGCCTTCTTCAAGTGTTAATACGGGTGAGAAATATGAACCGTTGTTTTCGGAAACGGACAGGATCAGCGGCGTACGAGGGCCCCAATTGACGCCAATTGGATTATATACAAGCCAGATCCGCCCGAGCATGTCCGAACAGCAATCAACTCCGCTGTTGTTGTTCGGTATCCGCGTGCGATACGGTTTATTCCATGTAATGCCGTCGTCAAAGGAATCGCTCCGGTAAAGCCTGCCTTTATCAGAACGCAAAAAACAATGAAGAACGCGGTCTTTATCTTCCCACAGCGTGGGCTGAATAAGACGTACGCCCGCTCCAAGATATTTCGGCCCCGCAAAGAGCGGCGTTTTTGTCCAGGTAATGCCGTCGTCTGCCGAACGGTCCATAAAGGGGAGCCAGATACCGTCTTTTTCTGTAGACGCCGGGGCGATCAACATGCCGGAAGAGGAGCGAAGGCATTTGTTTTTTACAGGTCCGCGGCCGCCGGAAACATCTCCGGGAATAAGTTCTTTCGGCGGGCTCCAATGATATCCGCCGTCGGCACTTACGGTTATATGCGTTTTCCATTCGCTGATTTCGGCGCCGCGTTTATAGAAAAGCAGAATATCGCCGTTCAGCCGTTCAAGTAAAACGGGATTCCAGTGGGCGACGTCATCATTTTCAGATACGATAAAGGGCGCGCACCAGACGCCTTCAGGTGACCGCATGGAAACGTAGATCTCAACGTCGCTGTTTTTCTCAGCCGTTCCGCCGAACCATGCCGCAACTACGGATCCGTCTTTACGCGGAAGGACGGTGGAAGCATGGCAGGATATCATTACGGTATCGGGTGGAAATATGTATTCTTTCTGCGTGTTTTCAATCATATGGATCACCAAAGAAATCCTATCACTTTTTTTCTTTTATAGCAAGATATAATATTGAATTATTCCTTTTTATTTGTTATAATCTGGATATAATTATTCAAAATAAATAAAGAGGAGAGGTATTATGAAACGCGGTGCCTGTAAACTTATTTCGATTATCCTTGCAGCCGTACTGTTGTTCGGTTCTCAGGCGGTTTTGTGTGCCGTTGCATTGGAAACAGAGGCGGAACGCCATTATCCCTCTATTGTAATTCCCGGAATATTCCAGTCGGACGTTCGTCTTTACGATGCGGACGGGAATGAGATCTACCGTTCCGACGGCTCTGAATATGAAAAACCTTTTTATCTTGAGCCAACCGGCGATATCGTGAAAGAAGCGCTTCGTGACGCGCTCATCCCGATCGGAAAAATGCTTTTGCTGCAAAATGACAGAGACGCGCAGGCCGCGAAGGCGATTGCGGACGTTCTTGGCAACGTGCTTGCCGGTAGAGTGCGCAGTGATTCGACCGGTCATTTTATTGAGAATGTTCAAGCCGTTTCTTATAATACAAGCCTTGCCAACCTCTCGGAATTCGACCGTGAATATGCGCTTGATCAGATTCCGCTGCGGGAATATGCCGCGAAAGCCGGGCTCGATCACCTTTATTTCTTTTCATACGCATCTCTCGGCAATATCCGGGAGATTGCCGGCGATCTTTTTGATCTGATTCAGATCGCAAAGGAAGAAACCGGCAGCGATAAAGTGAATCTTGCACCGATCAGCCAGGGCGGGTCGATTTTTAATGCATTGATGCAGATCTATCTTGATAAAGGCCTGCGAATGGAAGACGATATTCATCGTGTTGTCTTTATCGTTCCGGCGGCCGACGGCGCTGCCGTTCTCGGAGACATTTACCACTATGGTCTTCTTGACGACGATGACGCGCTTTATGGATATATGTTCCCCTCGCTGCTTGACGAAGACCAGCAGTGGCTCGCATATCTTATTAATATCATTCTCCGTTATCTGCCCAACGCTGATGTAAACCGTATTCTCGATATGGCGGTTGATACGCTAATCAACGATTATCTGGGAAATTCAACCTGCCTTTGGGCACTTATTCCCTCAAAAGATTATCCGGACTGCAGAGAGAAATATCTTTCCGATCCGGAAGACGCAGTTATAAGAGAACAAACTGATTGGTATTATGATATCCAGATGCGCTGCCGTGAAGAAATCCTCCGGCTTCAGACTGCAGGCGTTCAGTTCTTTGACGTGGTGGATTATAACGTTTCGCTTTACCATATCTGCGATTCATGGGATAAGGTGAATGCCGACGGCATTATCCATACGGATTCGGAATCTTTCGGCGCCACTTCATACGGTGTCGACGTCCCGTTGCCGGAAGGGTATCAACAGGCGAACACTTACTGCACAGAACCATCCCATTGCCATATCGACCCTGCCGGTGTCCTTGACGCATCCACCGGAATTCTTTGCGAAACAACATTTTATTTCTATGGCCAGAACCATGAAAGCACGGCGAGAAACGACGTAATCATCCGCCTCGCGACGAATCTTCTGCTTGACGACAGGATTCAAAACGTGCATTCGGATCCTGCATTCCCGCAGTTTAATTACGGCCGCGATTCCCGCAAACTGAACGGATTATATAATAATTGGAAGAATTACGACGCGTCTGCTTTAAGTGAATTCGACCGCGCGGAACTTGCATCTGCTCTTGAAGAAGCGCGTGCTGCCGTTGAAAGCACAACGATCACGCAAGAAGAATACGACGCTGCGTATAATCGGCTGTATCAGATCGCATATCGCATTGAAAACGGAACGGCGCCCGAACAGAAATCGGATCGTTTGAAAGATTTTCTTGTAAAATTCTTTAAGTTCATCAGCGACTTCATGCTGAAATATTTCGGAGGAAAAGGTTATTCCGATATCATACTTTTCCGATGAGCGGGGTTTGAAATATGACGCAATTATCCGATAAACTGAATGAAATATTAAAACGCCGTATGGCCGCTCTGCCTATGGTTGTGCCCGCGAAGAACGATCCGATCGCTATTTCCGATAAAGATAACATCCGTCTTTCGGCGGTGCTTTGGAGCGATCTGCATTTCTCCGCTTTCTATTCTCCGGAGAGGGCCATGCGCTGCCGTACCGCTATGATCGACCTTTCCAATGCCGCCGATGCGGTGGACGCGCTTGTAATTGCCGGGGATCTTGCGGAAAACGGAAAACAGGCGGAGAAAGAATACGTTGCCGAAAAACTGCGTCAGATTACATCCGTACGCTGCGTGATTCCGGCGTCGGGCAACCACGATACAAGATTTCGCCATATAGAGCATTCAAAAAAGAAGTTTTCGGTGTTCTGTAAAAAGGTTAACGAAAAAATCATTACGGAAAACCTTTACTATTCTTACGATATCGAAGGTTATACCTTTATCGTTCTCGGTACGGCACGTACTGAATTTGAAGACTGTTATTTTGATGAGGCAGAGTTTCGTTGGCTGAAACGTGAACTTGACCGTGCAGCAGGCAACGGAAAACCGGTGTTCGTAATTTTGCATCAGCCCTTGCGGCGTACGCACAACCTGCCGCATTCGTGGGATTACCCGGGTGACGAACGCGGCGCTGTAGGGAAGCAATCCGATCAGTTAAGAGAGATTCTTAACAGCCGTGAAAACGTTTTTCTGATCACAGGACATCTGCACAGGGGATTCAGCGAAAATACGTATGAAGACGTCGGCCGCATTCACAGTATCAACGTTCCTTCGCTCGGTATGTGGAATAAAGACAGCGAATACGGAAACGCGGGAATGGGGTTTTTGATGGAGGTGTATGATTCATACGTACTGTTTCGTCCGCGTGATTTTCTTACCGGCAGTTTTATTCATCAATACGACAGAAAATATTTTATAATTTAATTGATAAATTGAAAAATTCACTTGATTTTAAAAAAATGCTGTGATATACTTTTGCAGTACTACGCACGCAAGCGGATTATTATGAGTTGTGCGCGTCAAAAACGCGTCTCACAGTAAGCAGAAACTTGCGGAGGAACAACAAGGAGGAAAAAAGAATGTCAGTAGTATCAATGAAACAATTGCTTGAAGCAGGCGTACACTTCGGTCATCAGACCAGAAGATGGAATCCCAAAATGGCGCCCTATATTTTCACGGAGCGCAACGGCATCTACATCATCGACCTTCAGAAAACCGTTAAGAAACTCGATGAGGCTTATATGTTCGTTCGCGACGTCTCTGCGCAGGGCGGCGAGATCTTCTTCGTCGGCACCAAAAAGCAGGCGATGGATTCCATTAAGGAAGAGGCCGAACGCTGCGGCATGCCGTATGTAAACGCCAGATGGCTCGGCGGTATGCTCACCAACTTCGTTACCATCAAGCGCAGAATCAAACGCCTTGAACAACTCAAGGCAATGGAAGAAGACGGCACCTTTGATCTTCTTCCCAAAAAAGAAGTAAGCAAACTCAGAGTTGAAAGAGAAAAACTCGAGAAGTTCATGGGCGGTATTGTTAATATGAAGCGCCAGCCCGCCGCGATGTTCATTGTGGACCCCCGCAAAGAAAGAATCGCCGTTCTTGAGGCCAAAAAACTCGGTATCCCGATTGTTGCGATCGTTGACACCAACTGCGATCCCGATGAGATCGATTATGTGATCCCCGGCAACGACGACGCCATCCGCGCCGTAAAACTGATCGCCGGCGCCATGGCGGACGCCGTGATCGAAGGCCGTCAGGGCGAACAGACCACGAACGCTCCCGCCGAGGCCGAAGAGCCCGAAGCCACTGCGGACGCAGAATGATCAAATAGTGTAATGCCCGTACAGCGTGCGGGCATTCTGTTGGTAAAATAATAATATTGGAGGATATAAGAATGAATTTTTCCGCGAAAGACGTTCAGGCGCTTAGAGAGAAAACCGGCGTCGGTATGATGGATTGCAAGAAAGCCCTTGTTGAGGCTGAGGGCGATATGGATAAGGCTGTTGAGATCCTTCGTGAAAAAGGTCTCGCTTCTCAGGCGAAAAAGGCCGGCCGTATTGCTGCCGAAGGCACCATCGGCGTTTTTTCCGACGGCGCTGCTTCCGCGCTTGTTGAACTCAACTGCGAAACGGACTTTGTTGGCAACAACCCCGATTTTAAGGCGCTTGCCAATCAGATCGCCAAAACCGTAGTGATTTCCCGTCCTGCCGATCTCGACGCGCTGAAAGCCGCCGTTATTGCCGACGGCACCATGACCGTGGACGAAGCGATCCAGGATCTCTTCCTTAAGATCCGTGAGAATCTCAAACTTCGCCGCTTCCAACTCGTTGAAGGCGTTTCCATTTCCTATATTCATGCCGGCGGTACTGTAGGCGTTCTCGTTTCGTTCAAAACCGACGCAGCAGATAAAGCTGAATTCATTGAGATGGGCAAAAACGTTGCGATGCAGGTTGCTGCTATGAGCCCCGAATATCTTCGCCATGAGGATATCTCCGCAGAAGAACTTGCGAAGATCAGATCCATTACCGTAGACAGTGCGCTCAATAAACCTGATACGCTCCCGAAGCCTATTCTTGTGAGAGTTATCAATAAGGCGATTGCGGACGGTCGTCTCGGTGCGGATGATCTTGCCGCCTACGAAGAGCAGAAGAACAATAAGTTCCTGTTCAATTTCCTTTCCAAGGAAGCGATCGCTGCCATTGCGGAAGTTGCCGTAGCGGGTAAGGCCGAATACTCCGCCGATCCGATTTTCGTAAAAGCAATCGACGGCCGTGTTTCGAAGCAGCTGAAAGAGATCTGCCTTCTCGATCAGGCTTTCGTGCGTTCCGACGTGTTTGAGGGCAGCGTTGGCGAGTATATCGCTCACGTGGCAAAGACGCTCGGCGCTGTGATTGAAGCCACCGGTTTCGTCCGCTTTGCAAAAGGCGAAGGCATTGAAAAGAAAGAAGACAACTTCGCTGCCGAAATCGCCAGCATGGTCAACTGATTTTACATTATAGCACAGCCCGGTCGGCTGTGCTTTTTTTTTATTTGAATTGATGGGAAAAAAGAAAAATGGAAAAAATGTTGTTGTGGGAAAAAGGTTCTGCGCCACTTTTTAATAGGGAATACGGTCAAGATGAACCCTACATTGAAACATGGTTACTGAAAGACGGCGAAACACATCCCTGCGTCGTTGTTATTCCCGGCGGCGGATATGCAGGCGTGGCCTATGAACATGAGGGACGTGCGATCTGTGATTTTCTGAATAAATACGGATATTCCGCTGTGATGCTGATGTATCGAGTGTATCCATACAGTTATCCTGTTCCTCAGATCGATGCGAAACGTGCAGTACGGCTTGTGAGGCAAAACGCGCAAAAATGGAACATTGATCCGCAAAAAATCGGCGTTATCGGATTCAGCGCCGGCGCGCATCTTGCGATGTGTACGGCATTGGATTTTGATAACGGTATTGATTCCGGAGATAATGTGGATGCAGTATCCAGCCGTCCCGATTATGCCGCTTTGTGTTACGGCGTTCTGAGCCTTGATCCAGCGATCACGCACATGGGTACGAGAATTAACTTTTTGGGGAACGGCGATCCGATCCTTGCAGAAGTGTATTCCGGAGAAAACATGATGCGAAAAGACGCGCCTCCGTTCTTTCTCTGGCATACCGCTACCGATAATGCTGTTCCTGTTGCATGTTCATTGCGTTTTGCAAACAGGTTGATTGAATCCGGGAGCAGCTGCACACTGCATGTATATCCCGAAGGCGTTCACGGCCTTGGACTCGCAGAAAAAACCCCACTGGCGAACCGGTGGGGAGAAGCGTATATCGATTGGCTGAATTATATCTGCCGTAATTAAAGCAAAGACGCGGCTTCACGGTCGAGAAGCAGAACGGCGTCGCGGTGGAGCCTTAATACGGATGCCGGGCATCGGGGTGAAATCGGCCCCGATGCCGTGTCTTTTATTGCCTGTGCTTTTTTACTGCCTGTTGCGATAAGAACGATCTTTTTTGCCATCATAATACCTGCCACGCCCATAGTGAGCGCGTATTCCGGAATTTTGGAATCGGTGAAATACCGGCTGTTTGCCGCGATCGTGCTATCCGAGAGTTTGATGCGAAAAGTATGCTCCGTAAAGGCGTCGGCAGGCTCATTGAAACCGATATGTCCGTTTGTTCCGATTCCGAGCAATTGAAGGTCAATGCCGCCGGAAGCAAGGATCTGCGCGTCATATGCTTTTGCTTCTTCTTCATAATCTTCGGCGTTGCCGTTTTCAATATGAATATGATCTGCAGGGATATCGATATGGCTGAAAAGATGCGCCTGCATGAAACTGTAGTAACTGTTTTTGTCATCGCGCGGAAGGCCGCAGTATTCATCAAGGTTAAACGTAGTAACCTGAGCAAAACTGATTCGGCCCTGGGTGTACCTGCGCACAAGTTCGGCGTAGGTGGGTTCTGGCGACGCGCCTGTGGCCAGACCGAGAACACAATCCGGTTTGCGAAGAATCGTTTCCTCGAATAGATCGGCCGCGTAATTTGCGAGCGCCTCTTCGGTTTCAAAAATTTTGATTTCCATAGTATGCGCCTCCCATGATTTGTTTGAATTATACAACGAAAAGAACGGTGTGTCAAATACAAAAACAGATTACCGTAAAAATATAAACGGTTTTTTTATAAAAATTATTGTGTTTATAATTGTTTTATGATAAAATAATTTTAATTATAAAAGAAAATGGAGTTTTGTTTATGGACGAGAACGTAAATTTCCGCTCTGCGATCAATGGGTTTAACAGAACAGACGTTTTGAATTACATTAAAGCGCTGATCGAAGAAAACGCGTCGCTTTCCGCGGAGGTGGATTCGGCGAATATCAAAATCGCCGAATTGAACGCGGAAATTGAAAAGTATAAAGTGCTGTTGAGCAAAAGGGAAGCGGAGCAGCAAAATGAACGCGTTCTCGGCAGGGCAATGTATGATGCGCGCCGTTTTTCCGATTCTCTGGTGCTTGAGGCACACAGAGAAGCGCTTGCGATGCTGAATAACGCATCGCAATCTGCCGATACGATCTCCGAAAAAGCAGACTTCGTTATTCAGAATGCCGTTTCTGCCGCTGAGACCATAAATGATTCCATGGATCAGATCAGAATGCAGCTTGAACAACTCGATGCCGATCTTGCCGATTTTAAAAAGACGATAGAAGAAAGAAAAGAAACCCTTCCCACGCATGCGGCGCTTGAAGATTACGACGATGCGGAAACACCTAACGAATCGGAAGATTTTTCTGAGCCCGATGCGGATGATCTTCCCGAGGAATCCGATCCTGACGACGCCGGTTCCGTAAAATCCGGCGCACCGCAGCCTACGCGTATTAAAATTAAAAAAATCAAACGCTGAGATGACCGTTTGTTCATTACTTGCGGAGGATCTCCGTAAAGAAGCAAAAGAATTGAAGGCGGGGCAGAAAGTTTTGCTCAGCGGAGTGGTTTATACGGCCCGGGACGCGGCGCACAAGCGGCTGATCGATTTGATGGAGCGCGGTGAGAAACTGCCTTTCACCATTAAGAATGCCATAATCTATTATGCAGGCCCCACGCCGTCTAAGCCGGATGGGAGCATAGGTTCTTTCGGCCCTACAACTTCCGCACGTATGGACGTATTTACTCCTGCGCTGCTCGACCACGGCCTGGCAGGGATGATCGGAAAAGGCAACCGGAATGCGGATGTAATTGAAGCAATTAAACGAAACTGCGCCGTGTATTTTTGTGCGGGCGGCGGATTCGGCGCTTTGATCAGCAGATCGGTTTTGAGCTCGGAAGAAATCGCTTTTCCCGAACTGGGATGCGAGAGCATAAAAAAACTTACGGTTCGCGATTTTCCTTTGATCGTAGGCGTTGACGCTTACGGGAACAATATTTTTAACCGCGGTTAAGAGGAACATACATGGATTCCGCACTTCTGCAATTAAGAAAACAAATCATTCAAAAAGATTTTTCAAGACTCAATCCAATGCAATTCAAGGCAGTGACCAACGTCAGCGGGCCACTGCTTATTCTTGCCGGCGCGGGCAGCGGAAAAACAACGGTGATCGTAAATCGGATTGCCTGTCTTATTAAATACGGCAACGCGTATCATTCTGAAGAGATCTATTCTGATTTTGTAGAATCCGCCGAAGAAAAGATGCGGCGATATTTGAATGGAGATTCCTCCGTTTATCAGGAAATTCTTCCTCTTCTCTGTGATAACGCGCCGAAACCGTGGCAGATCCTTGCCATTACGTTTACGAATAAAGCAGCCGATGAATTGAAAGAACGCCTTGTTGCCATGCTGGGTGAGCCCGGTAATGAGGTCTGGGCGAGTACATTCCATTCGGCATGCGTACGGATTCTTCGCAGGGAATGTGAGCGGATCGGCTATTCTTCTCACTTTACGATCTATGATACCGACGATACGAAACGTCTGATTAAGGATTGCCAGCAACAGCTGAATATCGACGACAGATATCTTTCTCAGCGTACCGTTATGAATGAAATCAGCAATGCAAAAGACGAACTGATCGATCCCGATGATTACGATACCGCCGGTTTTCGCGGTACGGACCAGAAGAAAGAAGATATCAAACGTATATATAAACTCTACCAGCAACTTCTTAAAAATGCGGACGCGATGGATTTCGACGATATCATCGTAAATACCGTGAAATTGTTCCGTGCGCATCCGGATTGTCTTGAGTATTACCGGAACAGATTTAAATATGTGATGGTAGATGAATATCAGGATACGAACCACGCGCAGTATGTGCTTGTTTCTCTGTTGGCTTCCGGACATAAAAACATTTGTGTGGTAGGGGATGACGATCAGAGTATTTATAGTTTCCGCGGCGCAACGATCGAGAACATCCTCAGTTTTGAGGAACAGTTTGAGAATGCCGCTGTAATTCGTCTTGAAGAAAACTACAGATCCACCGGTACGATCCTGGACGCAGCGAACGCCGTGATCTCTATCAATACAGAGCGTAAAGGAAAAAATCTCTGGACGGCAAAGGGCGCAGGGGATAAGATTGAACTTCACGTTTGCAGCGATGAAACGGATGAAGGCAGATTTATCGCTGACAGCATCATGGAAAAAAGCATCTCGGGGCGCAGTTTCTCAGATTTCGCCGTGCTGTACAGAACAAACGCGCAATCAAACAGCATCGAGCAGGCATTGGTACGGAGCGGAATTCCTTACCGTTTGATCGGCGGCCGCCGTTTTTACGACAGAAAAGAAATCAGAGACGCTATCGCCTATCTTTCCGTAGTTGCAAATCATAACGACGGGATCCGGCTTCGCAGGATCATTAACGAACCGAAACGCGGAATCGGCGAAACCACGATGAATAACGTTTCGCAGATTGCATCATACGTTGGGGAAAGTATGTATGAGGTGATGCGGCATGCCGACGAATATACCGCGCTTTCCCGCAGCGCTGCAAAATTAAAACTGTTTACGGAAATGATCGATAGTTTCTCTGATCGTATGCAGGTCGGGTCTCTGGCCGACGGATTCAGAATGGTAATGAATGAATCCGGTTATCTCGACGCGCTGTCTTTGGATGAAGAAACAAAAGAAGATCGCCTTGCAAACCTTGATGAATTATATTCCACGATTGCCCGATATGAACAGGAAAACGGCGATAACGCGACGCTTGAGAGTTTTCTTGAAGAAGTAGCACTGCTCTCCGATATCGATAATTA
>JAEEGL016757939.1_pt1 | contig 12092 bp, 9 predicted proteins | sample 9134231 | NCBI WGS metagenome assembly JAEEGL01 (sample SAMN16246548, study PRJNA631951) | gut metagenome | biome: gut microbiome; feature: rumen; material: fiber-attached | host: Bos | place: Iran: Karaj | collected 2018-10
ATGCCTTCTACAAGAGCCTGAGCGAGGAAAACCACCTGCTCGGCCGTCTCGTCGGCTCCCTTGATCTCGGGGAAGTCGGCCGCCGGGAAATAGGGGAGCGAGGAGTTACCGTTGCTCCAGATGCACTCGAAGTTGCTGTCGCCGGTGGTGCGGACGGTTACGGGCTGATCGGGCAGGGCCTTGAAAAGTTCGATGAACTGACGGGCCGGAACGGCGATGTCGCCCTCTTCGCGGGTGCTGTCCACGTGCACCGAGGTGCGCAGGGTGAGGTCTCCGTCCGATGCGGTGATGCGGAGGCTTTCCCCCTTGAGTTCGAAGAGGAAGTTCTCGAAGATTTGCTGGGGTGCCTTGGCGGGAAGGGCCTTGGACACGTCGAGGATGCCTTTAAGCAGGTCTGCGCTGGAAATGTTGAAATCCATATCTGTAGTTTTTACTTTTCGTCGTATTCGCAAAGATAAGAAAGTTTTGTGGGATTTTTGGCACAAAGTTTGACTTTTCTGGGGCGTACTTTGAAAAAAACAAAAACCTGTCAGATATGAACAAGAATCTTATCACCGTGCTCGCTTCCATTCTGCTGAGCGGGCTCACTGCATTCTGCATCGTAAAGGCCGCTACGCCCCAACCGGCTTCGGCTACCACCACCTCCTACAACCTGGACGGCTCGGCCTACCGGACTGTCAATTTGGCACAGAGCGACTATCCCGACTTCACCTATGCCGCCGAATCGGCCGTGGACGCGGTCGTCTTTGTGAAGGTGACGGTGAAAATGCGTCAGCAGTACCAGATGATCGACCCCTTCTTCCGTTTCTTCTTCGGCGACGAGGGCCAGGCCCAGCCCCGTGAACGGGAGCAGCAGGGGAGCGGCTCGGGCGTGATCATCCGCCAGGACGGCTACATCGTGACCAACAACCATGTGGTGGACCAGGCCAGCAAGATCGAGGTGACCCTCAACAACAACAAGACCTACGAGGCCCGGGTAATCGGGACCGACCCCGCCACCGACGTGGCGCTGCTCAAGATCGACGCCGAGGGCCTTCCCATCGTGCCTTTCGCCGATTCCGACGAACTGCGTCTGGGCGAGTGGGTGCTGGCCATCGGTTCCCCGCTGGGCGAGCAGCTGCGCAGCACCATCACCGCCGGCATCGTGAGCGCCAAGGGCCGTTCCATGCCCAACTACAGCGGCGAGTTCAAGATTGAGTCGTTCATCCAGACCGATGCGGCCGTGAATCCCGGCAACTCGGGCGGCGCGCTCGTGAACAAGGCGGGGCAGCTGGTGGGCATCAACACCGCCATCGTGTCCACCACGGGCTCCTACAGCGGCTATTCCTTCGCCGTGCCGAGCAACATCGTGCGCAAGATCGTGTCGGACCTCATCGACTTCGGCAGCGTGAAGCGCGCCCGCCTGGGCGTGGCCATGACGCCGGTCGACGAAAAAACCGCCGCCGACTTGAAACTTTCTTCCCCGCAGGGCGTATATGTGAATGAGGTTTCGAAGGGAGGGGCAGCCGAGAAGGCCGGAGTGAAGGAAGGCGACGTACTCATTGCCATCGATTCCACCGAAATCAAGACGCCCGCCGGACTGCAGGAGAAAGTGAACTCCTTCCATCCGGGTGACAAAGCCGAGATCACGCTCATCCGTGGCGGCAAGACCCTGCATCTGCCCGTGACCTTCCAGGGTACGAGCGAGGAGACGGGGACCGTAACGGAAGACGGTTCGGTGGCCTTCTACGGCGGAAAGATCCGCCCGGCATCGCGCGAAACGCTCGCAGCCCTCGGGCTGAAACGGGGCGTGGAGATCGTGAGCGCCGGCAGCGGCAAACTCGGGAACGCGGGGGCGACGGACGGATTCATCATCCTCTACGTCAACGACCAGCCCGTTTCGAATCCTCAGGACGTACTCGACCAGGCGAAGAAAGGCCGCAGGGCCATCTTCATCGAGGGCGTGAACGCCACCGGCAAGCCGGGATACTTCGGCTTCGCCAAGGATGAGAAATAGGTTCAAAACCCGATATGAGACAATTAAAGATTACCAAATCCATCACCAACCGCGAAAGCGCGTCGTTGGACAAGTATCTCCAGGAGATCGGCCGTGAAGAGCTCGTCTCCCCGGAAGAAGAAGTGGAACTCGCCCAGCGCATCCGCAAGGGCGACCAGGAAGCCCTGGAAAAACTCACCCGTGCCAACCTGCGCTTCGTGGTTTCGGTGGCGAAACAGTATCAGAATCAGGGGCTCAGCCTGCCCGACCTCATCAACGAAGGCAACCTGGGCCTCATCAAGGCCGCCGAGAAATTCGACGAAACCCGCGGCTTCAAGTTCATCTCCTACGCCGTCTGGTGGATTCGTCAGTCCATCCTGCAGGCCCTCGCGGAGCAGAGCCGTATTGTGCGTCTGCCGCTCAACCAGGTGGGCTCGCTCAACAAGATCAACAAGGCGCTGGGCAAGTTCGAGCAGGAGCACGAGCGTCAGCCTTCCACCGACGAGCTGGCCGAGATGATCGACATCCCGCGCGACAAGATTGCCGACACCCTGCGCGTTTCGGGCCGCCACGTGAGTGTGGACGCGCCCTTCGTGGAAGGGGAAGACAACAGCCTGCTGGACGTGCTGCCCAACGACGACAGTCCCATGGCCGACAAGGGCCTCACGAACGAGTCGCTGAGCATCGAGATCGAGCGCGCCCTGCAGATCCTTACCGCCCGTGAGCGCGAGATCATCAAGTCGTTCTTCGGTATCGGCTGCCAGGAGATGACCCTCGAGGAGATCGGCGAGCGGCTCGACCTCACCCGGGAGCGTGTGCGCCAGATTAAGGAAAAGGCCATCCGCAAGCTCAAGAAACCGTCGGCCTGTAAGTTGCTCAAGTCTTATCTTGGCTGATATGGCGCCCGACAAGCTCATTTCCGCGCGTGCCGCCGAGGCGGTGCGCGCGCTCTATGGGGAGGGGGCCGACGCCGCCGCGCTCCAGGTGCAGGATACGCGCAAGGAGTTCGAGGGCGACTACACCCTGGTGGTCTTCCCGTTGCTTCGGCTCTCGCACGCCGCGCCGGAGGCTACGGCCACGGCCCTGGGCGAGTGGCTGGTGGCGAACTGCCCCGAGATCGGCTCCTACAATGTGGTAAAGGGGTTCCTGAACCTCTCCCTTTCCGCTTCCTACTGGGCCGGCGTGTTCGATGAGATTGCCGCCGATCCCCATTTCGGCCGCCTGCCGTCCACGGGACGCACGGTGATGGTGGAGTTCTCTTCGCCCAATACCAACAAGCCCCTGCATCTGGGCCACATCCGCAACAACCTGCTGGGCGACTCGGTGTCGCGCCTGCTGGAAGCGGCGGGCAACCGGGTCATCAAGGTGACGCTGGTGAACGACCGCGGCGTGCACATCTGCAAGTCGATGTACGCCTGGGAGCAGGAGTTCGAGGGCCGTACGCCCGAGAGCACCGGCATCAAGGGCGACCATCTGGTGGGTGACTGCTACGTGGCCTTCGACAAGCGTTACAAGGCCGAGATCAAGGAACTGGTCGCCGGCGGGATGAGCGAGGAGGAGGCCGCCAAGGCCGCTCCCAGCATCCGCGCCGCACACGAGATGCTGGTGCGTTGGGAGGAGGGCGACCCGCAGGTGCGCGCGCTCTGGAAAAAGATGAACGGCTGGGTGTTCGACGGCTTTGAACAGACCTACAAGGCCCTGGGCATCAGTTTCGACAAAGTCTACTACGAATCGCAGACCTACCTGCTGGGTAAGGAGCTGGTGCAGAAGGGGCTCGACATGGGCGTTTTCGTGCGCGACCCAGACGGAAGCGTCTGGTGCGACCTCACCGCCGACGGGCTCGACCGCAAGATCCTGCTCCGCTCCGACGGCACCTCGGTCTACATCACCCAGGACCTCGGTACGGCCGAGCGCCGTTTCAGCGAATTCAAGCTCGATTCGCACGTGTACGTGGTTGGTAACGAGCAGAACTACCATTTCCAGGTGCTCAAACTCATCCTGGGCAAACTTGGCTTTGCCTGGGCCGACCAGATCTACCACCTTTCCTACGGGATGGTGGAGCTGCCGGAAGGGAAGATGAAGTCGCGCGAGGGAACGGTGGTCGACGCCGACGACCTGCTGGAAAAGATGTATCAGGAGGCCCGCGCCATGTCGGAAGAGTCGGGGAAACTCGCCGACGTGCCCGCCGAGGAGCGGGAGCGCCTCTACCGGCTCATCGGGCTGGGGGCTCTCAAGTATTTCATCATCAAGGTCGATCCGCGGAAGACCATGCTCTTCGACCCGCGCGAGTCGATCGATTTCAACGGCAACACGGGGCCCTTCATCCAGTACACGCACGCCCGCATCTGCAGCATTCTGCGCAAGGCGGGAGCCGGTGCTGAGGGGGCAGCGCTCAAGGCTGACGCGCTCAGCGCCAAGGAGTTGCGCCTTGTGAAGCTCCTTTCCGCCTTCCCGCAGAAGGTGGGGGAGGCCGCCGACGCCTTCTCGCCCTCCATCGTGGCGGGCTATGCCTACGACCTGGCCAAGGAGTTCAACCAGTACTACCACGAGACGCAGATCCTGCGCGAGGCCGATGCCTCGGTGCGGGCCGCGCGCCTTTCGCTCATCGCCGTGCTCGCTTCGGTCCTGCGCAAAGCCGCAGGCCTGCTGGGCTTCGAACTGCCCGAACGCATGTAAACGGCCATGCAGGCAGGCGCGCCCATGATTCCCACTTCCGTGAAGGAGGTGCAGGCCCTGGGATGGGACTGGATCGACGTCATCCTGGTGACGGGCGACGCCTTCATAGACCATCCCTCGTTTGGAACCGCCTGCATTGCGCGTTACCTGCAGAAACAGGGCTACCGCGTGGCGGTGGTGCCCCAGCCAAACTGGCGTGATGACCTGCGCGATTTCCGCAAACTGGGCCGTCCCCGACTCTGTTTCGGCGTGAATTCGGGCGCCATGGACTCCATGGTGAACCATTACACCGCCTTCAAACGACTGCGTCACGACGACGCCTACACCCCGGAAGGGCGTGCCGGGCAGCGACCCGACTATGCCGTAACGGTCTACACGAAGCTCCTCAAACAGCTCTATCCCGACGTTCCGGTGATCATCGGAGGCATTGAAGCCTCGCTCCGGCGCCTCACGCACTATGACTACTGGCAGGACCGCCTGTTTCCGTCCATCCTTGTGGACAGCGGAGCCGACTGGCTCTGTTACGGGATGGGGGAGCGGCCCATGCATGAACTCGTGCGGGCCATCGAGGCGGGCTGGAGCCTGCATCAGATGGAGCAGCTGCCGCAGCTCGCGTTTTACCGATCCGGGAAAAGCAAGGTCCGGGACGCCCTCCTACTGCATTCGTTCGAACTCTGTTGCAAGGAGCCCAGGGCCTTTGCCGAGAATTTCCATGAGATTGAGACCCAGGCGAATATGCTGCACCCTTCGGTGCTGGTAGAACCTTGCGGCGATGGTTATGTTCAGGTGAATCCGCCCTGTGCGCCCGCTACGCAGGACGAGATGGATTCGTTCTGGGACCTGCCTTTCACCCGCCTGCCGCATCCGCGCTACAAGGGCAAGCGCATCCCGGCCTACGACATGATCAAGCACTCCATCATCACGCACCGGGGTTGCTTCGGCGGCTGCAACTTCTGCACCATCGCCGCCCATCAGGGGAAGTTTATCCAGTCCCGATCGGAAGAGAGTATCGTCTCGGAGGTTGAGGCGCTCAAACGTCTGCCCGACTTCCGAGGGAACATCTCCGACCTGGGGGCGCCCACAGCCAATATGTATGGGATGGGCGGGCGCGACAGCGGCAAATGCGCCGTGTGCCGGCGCAAATCGTGCCTCTATCCCGCGCCCTGCGCCAATCTCGACCGTTCGCACCGGCGCTTGCTGGAGCTGTACGCCCGTGTGGGGGCCGTACCCGGGGTGCGGCACGCTTACATCGGCAGCGGCATCCGCTACGACCTTTTCCTCACCGAGGACGGTCCGGTCGACGAAACCTCGCTCCCGTACCTGAAGGAACTGGTGCTCAACCATACCTCGGGCCGGCTCAAGGTGGCGCCCGAACATACCGAAGACAAGGTCCTGCAGTACATGGCCAAGCCTTCGTTCCGCCTGTTCCGGCGGCTGCGCGCCGAGTTCGACAAAATCAACCGCGCGGCGGGACGGCACACCGAACTGGTGCCCTATTTCATCTCGTCCCATCCGGGCTGTACGCTTCACGACATGGAGAAGCTCTCGCAAAATCCTGCCCTTCAGGGGATTTGGATGGACCAGGTGCAGGATTTCACGCCCACACCCATGACCACTTCGTCGGTGATGTTCTGGACCGGACTCGACCCCCGCACCATGAAGCCGGTTTTCGTGGAACGCTCGCTCGAGAAAAAAAGAAAACAGAAATCCCTCTTTTTCCGCAAAAAATAGTTCTTGTTTAGAAAATTTGCCTTATAATTGCAGCACAAACCGAGAGCAAGAAGTATGGCACAAGACAGCAAGAAGAGACACGTCGTCAGCTATGAGAATATGTCTGAAGAGGTTGCGGCCGCATTCGCGGCTCGTTTCCCTGCAGGAATGAATGACTGTCTTCCGGAACTGACCCGTTACACGAAGCCCGACGGAACGCCTTTCTATGCCGTCACGCTCGAAACGGACGATGCCATCTATCTCGTGAAGATCAAGGTCGAAGTCGACGACCTCGAGGATATCGAACGCTGGCTTGAAGGCGAGGAAGAAGCCGAGAACGAGCAGGTGGCCGGTACCAATTCGGGCAATGAGGGCGGTACCCTCCCCGACGACAACATCGCCGAGTACGGCTCGGGCGACGACGATTCCCAGGATGCATAAGGACGAGACGGCGCGGGTTCTCTCGCTGAGTCTTCTGGTAGGGGTGTGCGCCGGTCTTGCGGCGGTCATCCTCGTAAAGGCGATCGGCTTCCTGCAGGGGCTGGTGCTGCCGCTCATCCAGACGCCCGGCAGCCGCTGGGCGGCGCTGGTCCTTCCGGCCCTGGGTATGCTGCTCGCGCTGCTGCTCGTGCGTTTCGTGCTGCGCGACAACATCGGTCACGGGGTCACCAAGGTGCTCTATGCCGTCTCGCGCAACGAATCGCGCATCAAACCCCACAATACCTGGTCTTCGCTGGTTTCGAGCGCCCTCACCATCGGCCTGGGCGGCTCGGTGGGCGCCGAGGCCCCCATCGTCTACACGGGTGCCGCCATCGGCAGCAACCTGGGCCGGGTCTTCCGCCTGTCGTGGCGCAATGTCACGCTGCTGGTGGGCTGCGGTGCGGCGGGTGCCCTTGCCGGCATTTTCCGCGCCCCGCTGGCGGGCGTGCTCTTCACTCTCGAGATCCTGCTCTTCAACCTGTCCATGCGGGCCATGATGCCGCTGCTCATATCTACGGTTTCGGCTACTGTGGTCTCCTGCCTGCTGCTGGGCCGCACGCCCGTGTTCGCCTGCAGCCTGGCGCCCTTCTCTATGGGGAATATGCCCTTCTATCTGGTTCTGGGGGCCGTGTGCGGCCTGTGCTCGCTCTATTTCACGCGCACGACGCTCGGGCTCGAAGACCGCCTCGCTCAGTGGCGGAACCCCTGGCTGCGCTGGCTGGGCTGCGCCCTGGGCCTGGGGCTGCTGATCTTTCTCTTTCCGCCCCTTTTCGGCGAAGGCTACAATTTCCTCGATCCGCTGCTGAACGGCCATCCGGCCGTGCCGAACGGGGCGCCCCTCTCCTCGCTGCTGGGTAGCGGCTGGGGCGTGCCGCTCTTTTTCCTGCTGGTGCTGCTGCTCAAGGTGGTGTCCATGACCCTCACTAATTCGGGCGGAGGCGTGGGCGGAACTTTCGGTCCCACGCTGTTCGTGGGGGCGCTCACGGGCTTTGTGCTGGTGCGATCGCTCAACCTGCTCTGGGGCGGGTCGCTGCCCGAGCAGAACTTCGTGCTGGTGGGGATGGCGGGCCTCATGGCCGGGGTGATGCAGGCGCCCATGACGGCCATCTTCCTCATTGCCGAGACCACAGGCGGCTACGACCTGCTGCTGCCCCTGATCCTCTGTTCTACCGTATCTTTTGGCGTTACCCGTATTTGGGAGCGCTATTCCATCTATACCAAACGGATTGCCCAGAACGGCGACCTGCTCACGCACGACTCTGACCAGGCGGTACTCACGCTCCTGCGGACCCGCGACCTGGTGCGCGACAAGTACCCCCGCCTGCCGCTGGAGGCGAGCCTCGCGGAGGTGATGCCCGTGGTGAAGGGGAGGACGGCGGCCGTATTCCCGGTGCTCGACGCGCAGGGGCGCTTCCAGGGTGAACTGGAGATGGACGACATCCGCCGGCACCTTTTCGATGCCGACGCCCTGCAGAGCCTGCATGTCTACAATCTCATGCACGACGCGCCCGCCGTGGTGGACGCCGACGAAAAGATGGATTCGGTGATGGAGAAGTTCGACCGCACCGGCGCCTGGCGCCTCCCCGTGCTCTCCGGAGACCGGACCTATCTGGGCTTCATCTCTAAGTCGCGCATCCTCTCGGCCTATCGCGAGGAACTGAAGGTCCTTTCGGGAGAATAATTATTTTCATTTTTATTCGTATATTTGTGGAGTTTATATGAAACTGCCACATTCCTAACTATGACCAGAAAAACAAATCCTTCGCTCCGTCCGGGTGTCCGGTATGAATGCCCCGACGCGTCCGTGTTCTCCTTCCGTGCGGAAGGCCTGCTTTGCGTGAGCACGGGCATCAACAATCTCAGCGTTAACGATCTTTCCAAAGACGTCGAATTCGAATGAAACAGTCTGCCTTTTTCGCCGTGCTCGCTGCAGCAGCGATGACGGCGGCCATTTCGTGCTCGAAAGATAACAATGCGCCCTCTTTTGCAGGCAAGCCCATCACCGTTGAGGTCGGCGGTCCCGTTATTGAACAGGATCCCACCACGTCTGTGACGCTTACCGGTGTTGATCCGTATACCGTTGCCTGGTCTGCCGGCGACAAGATCCGGATCATCAACTACACCGATAAAGTGGCAGGATGCATCCTCTGGGATGAATTCACCACCGCCGCGGGCGGTGCTCTGGCCAGTTTCAGCGGTTTGCCAGGAGCGTCCGACAAGAAGAAATTTGTGGCCTTCCGTTGCTATGACAATACCACCATTACGACGAATTTTTCCACCACGGACTCTGCTTTCAAGTACAATATCCCTGATACTCAAGACGGTACTGGTATTAAGTATTGCCTTTTCGGTACGAAGGACGTCACATTTGAAGGGGGCAATCTGACGATTGAGAATATGGCCCTGAAAAGTGCATTGACCCGCTTCGATGTTCCAGTCGAAGCAAATGTGACCAATATCACCGTTACTGTAACCTATTCAAACGGCTCCATAGGTCTTTGCGGGATGACCAATGCCAATCTTTTGAGTGATTTTGCCCATGCTACGGGCAATACCAAGACCATCACCATCAACAACGGAGACAAGGTGCTTTCTGGTCCGGTGTATTTCGCGAGCCGCCACACGCTCAAGACAAAGGGAGACGTAACACTTACTTTTGAGTTTACCAATAGCTCCGGACTGATGGCGACCAAGACGGTGTTGTTGTACAAGGAAGGCGGCAATCCAGCAAAGGCGATATCGACCGGAAGTCTGAACTATCTCGGCGCCGTGACGTTTGCGCCCGGCGACTTCAAGTAGTGAAGGAACTTTATATCAAGCACATTTCCGACCTGCTGGGTGTAAGAACCTGGCAGGTCGAAAATTGTGTGGAGCTCTTTGCCGAGGGCGACACCATCCCGTTCATCAGCCGCTACCGCAAGGAAAAGACGGGCGGGCTCGACGACGCTTCGGTTGCCGAAGTGAAGCACTGGGCGGACGTGTTTGCCGAACTGGAAAAGCGCAAGGAAACGGTCCTCAAGACCATTGCCGAGGCGGGCGCCCTCACGGACGAGCTGCGCGGCCGCATTGACGGCTGCGTGTCGGCTACCGAACTCGAGGACCTCTACTTGCCCTGGCGGCCCAAACGCCGCACACGCGCCACGGTGGCCAAGGAGCGCGGGTTGGGGCCCCTGGCGGAAGCCTTGTGGGGCGGCCGCAGCCGGGATCCGCAGGCCGAGGCAGGGAAATACCTTAAAAACGGGGTGGAAAGCGTTGAGGACGCCCTTGCCGGGGCACGAGACATTGTCTCAGAACGCCTTTCGGAATGGGCCCCGGTGCGCGAAGCCCTGCGCGGCGTCTACCGCGAACGGCGCCTCTGCGCCCAGGTCACCAAGGCCGGACGGGAGAATCCCGAGGCGGCCCGCTACCGCTCCTATTTCCAGTTCACCATGCCGCTGCGGAAGATTCCCGCGCACAATCTGCTCGCCATCCTGCGGGCGGAGCGAGAGGGCTTCCTGTCGCTCGGCATCGACGCCGACCTGGAGCGCTGCGCCGGGAACGTCTATTATCAGTACTGCCAGGCGCAGGGACATCCCGTCCCGGCCTCGGGCGAGCAGATCCGCCTGGCGGCTGCCGATGCCGTGAAACGCCTCCTGGGCCCGTCTATCGAGGGGGAAGTGCTGCGTGAAGCCAAGGAGAAGGCTGACGTGGAGAGCATCCGCGTGTTCGGGGAGAACCTGCGTCAGCTCCTGCTCGACCCGCCCCTGGGGCAGAAACGCATCCTTGCCGTAGATCCGGGTTTCCGGAACGGCTGCAAACTGGCCTGCCTCGATGCGCAGGGGCGGCTCCTCGCCCATACCATTATCTTCCCCCATCCGCCGCAGAGCGAGAAGGTGAAAGCCATCCAAACCGTTCAGGAACTGGTGGACCGGTACCGCATTGAGGCCGTGGCCCTGGGGAACGGCACCGCCAGCCGCGAGACCGAGGAGTTCCTCCGCCGCATCTGTCTGCCGGAAGGCTGCCGCGTGTGGACGGTGAGCGAGGACGGGGCCTCCATCTATTCGGCTTCGGAGGCCGCCCGCAAGGAGTTCCCTAACGAAGACGTGACTGTGCGGGGTGCCGTGTCCATCGGGCGCCGCCTCATGGACCCGCTCTCGGAACTGGTGAAGATCGACCCCAAGAACCTTGGGGTGGGGCAGTATCAGCACGACGTAGACCAGACCCTGTTGCGCGAGAAACTCGACCAGGTGGTGGAGTCGTGTGTGAACGCCGTAGGGGTAGACCTCAATACGGCATCGCCCTGGCTGCTCGCTTATGTGGCAGGCATTGGGCCCGCCTTGGCGGAAAATATCGTGGCGCGGCGCGACGCCGCCGGTCCCTTCCGCTCCCGTGCGGAACTGCTGGAGGTGCCGCGTCTGGGGCCCAAGGCCTACGAGCAGTGCGCGGGCTTCCTACGCATCCGGGGCGGGGAAAACCCGCTCGACAACTCGGCCGTGCATCCCGAATCGTATGCGCTTGTGGACCGCATGGCGCACGACCTGGGCGTGCCGGTGCGGGAACTGGTGGGGAACGCGGAACTGTGTGCGCGCATTGAGCCTGAGCGCTATGTGGGGGGCGAAGTGGGCCTTCCCACCGTGCGCGACATCCTGGAAGAATTGAAAAAACCGGGGCGCGATCCCCGGCAGCAGGCCACCGCCTTCAGTTTCGCCGACGACATCCGTACCATCGACGACCTTCGTCCCGGCATGGAACTGCCCGGCATTGTGACGAACATTACCAATTTCGGGGCGTTCGTAGACATTGGCCTGCACGAGAACGGTCTCATTCACGTGTCGCAGATGGGCCCGCGCGGAACGGACCCCTCCAAGGTGGTGCGGCTGCACCAGCAGGTGCGGGTGGCGGTGGTCAGCGTGGATCCGGAGCGGATGCGGATCGGGCTGCGGCTACTTTCCTGAATCTCAGGGCTATCACACCCCAGAACGCTTCACCGAAGATACTCCCGGACATCTTGGAACTGCCCTCTTTGCGGTTCACGAAGATGACCGGTACCTCTTTCAGTTGGAAACCAAGTTTGAGGGCGGTGTATTTCATCTCGATCTGGAAACCGTAACCTTTCATGCGGATGGCAGCGAGGTCTATGGTCTGAAGGACCTTCCGGGTATAGCAGACGAAGCCGGCCGTGCTGTCGAATATGCGCACGCCCAGGATCTTGCGTACATAGACTGAGGCGAAATAGGAGATGAGGATGCGTCCGATGGGCCAGTTCACCACG
>JAEEGL017081214.1_pt1 | contig 12092 bp, 8 predicted proteins | sample 9134231 | NCBI WGS metagenome assembly JAEEGL01 (sample SAMN16246548, study PRJNA631951) | gut metagenome | biome: gut microbiome; feature: rumen; material: fiber-attached | host: Bos | place: Iran: Karaj | collected 2018-10
AAGCACATCTGGCAGTTGCAAACCTTAGAAGAAGCGGTGTTACCACAGTGGAAGCCCATGACGATCTCCTTCTCTGTGTAGGTATCGCAAGCAAACTTCTTGCCCTTGATGCTCTCCTCGTACATATCAGTAGGTACGGTGTTGTTGATATCGAGCAGGGTGACGGCATCCTGGGTGATGCAGGTGCCAATGAACTCGGACAGGGCACCATAGATGTCGACTTCGCATGCCACGGGGATGCCACGGCCGGTGAGACGGCTGTTGACGTAGCAGGGCACGAAGCCGAACATGGTCTGGAAGGCAGGCCAGCACTTGTTGGCCATTGCCACAAACTGGCGGCTGCCCTTGTGACCCTCGATCCAGTCGGTCAGGGTGAGCTCATACTGAGCCAGCTTAGGCAGCACGCTGGGAATCTTGTTACCTGTGCCCAACTCGGCCGCCATATCCTTCACCACGTCGGCAATGCGGGGATCGTCCTGGTGCTTCTGGAAGGCTTCGAGCAGATCGAGCTCTGAGTTCTCCTCAATCTCGACGTCGAGATCATAGAGGGCGCGGATGGGTGCGTTGCAGGCGAGGAAGTTGTTGGGACGGGGACCGAAGCTGATGATCTTCAGGTTCTGCAGGCCTACGATGGCGCGGGCAATAGGCAGGAACTCGTGAATCATCTCGGCGCACTGGGCTGCGTCGCCCACGGGCTCTTCGGGAATGTAGGCGCGGGTCTTGCGCAGGCTGAGAGCCTGGCTGGCGTTCAGCATGCCACAGTAAGCATCGCCACGACCGTCAATGAGGTCGTTCTGAGTCTCCTCAGCAGCGGCGCAGAACATGGTGGGCCCCTGGAACCAGTCGGCAATCATGGTCTCGGAGATCTCAGGGCCGAAGTTGCCCAGATAGACGCACAGGGCGTTGCAACCGGCTTTCTTCACATCCTCAAGAGCCTGCTGAGCGTGAATCTCACTCTCAACGATGCAGATGGGGCACTCGTAGATACCATCCTTGCCAAACTTCTTCTCATACTCAGCAATCACGGCCTTGCGGCGGTTGACAGCCAGTGACTCGGGGAAACAATCGCGGCTTACGGCCACGATACCAATCTTAATTACAGGTACGTTTTGCATAGTTTTTTGTTTACCAAATGTTTAGTTTAGAAATAATATTCTTCAATTCGGGTTGTAAAGGTAGGTATTATTTTTGATTTAACCATCATATTCCCTTACTTTTTAATATCTTTTTCATTCTTGAGCATTGCTTTTCCAATTGGAAGTGTCTACTCACTCACCTCTTTCTTTGTCAAAGTCTTCGTAGGCATTGACGATGCGGGTGACCAACTTGTGGCGAACGATGTCTTTCTGGTTCAGGTTTACCACCCCAATGCCTTCAATGCCGTTGAGGATGTGGAGTGCTTCAACCAGTCCGCTTTTCTGGGAGTGGGGCAGGTCTATCTGTGTCATGTCGCCCGTGATAATCATCTTCGTGTTCCACCCCATTCGAGTGAGGAACATGCGTATCTGAGCCGGAGTGGTGTTCTGTGCCTCGTCGAGAATCACTACTGCATCGCTCAGCGTACGGCCACGCATGAAGGCAAGCGGAGCTATCTGGATGACGTGCTTTTCCATCATGTCTTGAAGCTTCACTTGCGGGATCATGTCCTCCAAGGCGTCGTAGAGCGGTTGCAGATAGGGGTCTATCTTTTCCTTCATGTCGCCTGGCAGGAAGCCCAGTTTCTCGCCTGCTTCGACAGCAGGTCTGGAGAGGATAATCTTCTTTGCTGTCTTCTCCTTTAATGCTTTGACTGCCAGCGCAATACTCAGATATGTCTTACCTGTTCCTGCAGGGCCTACGGCGAACACCATATCGTTGTCGTTATAGGCATCGATGAGCCGTTGCTGGTTCTCGGAACGGGCTTTGATGGGGCGGCCCGACATGTTGTAGACAACGACACCGTCAGGCATCTCATCTTTGGTACGGTGCCCTTTCACAATGTCCAGAATATCCTCTTCGCCCAGCGAGTTAAATTTCAGCACATGCAGCCGCATTTTCTCGGTGCTTTCCTCGAAGGCGGCCATCTGCTCTTCGTCGCCCAGGATGCGCAGCACGTTGTCGCGTGCCACGATACGCAGTTTGGGGTAGAGCGCCCTTATCATCTGCAAGTGCGCGTTACCCACTCCATAGAACAACACGGGATCTATGTCTTCAAGTACGATATGTTTTTCTGTCAATGGTGGTAAAGTTTTTAAAATTCGGATGCAAAGTTACATAATATAGATTATTTATCTGCACAATTTATAAAGAAAAATGTGTCTTGATGGCTTGTATTACGAAGAAAATTGCTACTTTTGTGGTCGAAAACTTTGCATACATGACAGAAAAGATAGAATTTACTGCCTTGGAGCGCGAGTTGACCGTGCATCTCTATGCCCTTTTGCGTGGGCGGTTGGAAGGTCAAATGGACGACCACGACGAACAGAGCCTGCGGGAGCATCTGATGCGGGCCTTGGACGAAGGTTGCCTGAAAAGAGACGTCTTCGGCTTCAACCCCGTCGTTACTGCCCTGCAGACGGCCCACCTGGTGGTTGACGAGATAGGCTTGCGCCGCGATGCGGTGGTGGCCATTCTGATGAACCCCTGCGTGGAGTGCGGCTTCGTGACCGTTGAAGAGGTGGCTGAACGCTACGGAGAGGCTGTTGGACGCATCCTTCTCGGACTTAAACGCATCCAGGAACTGTATAAGAAGAACCCCGTCATCGAAAGCGAGAACTTCCGCAACCTGCTGCTATCGTTTGCTGAGGACATGCGGGTAATCCTGATTATGATTGCCGATCGCGTGAACCTTATGAGGCAGTTGCTGAAGCCATCGAAGAAATTTGTGGAGTCGGCTGACAACCAGCATCTTATGGAGCATGACGATGAGTATGCTGACATGGCCCGTGAGGTGTCTGAAGAGGCAGCCTACCTCTATGCGCCCCTGGCTCACAAGCTGGGTCTCTACAAGTTGAAAAGCGAGTTGGAAGACCTTTCGCTGAAGTATATGGAGCCAGAAGCCTACTACCATATCAAGGAAAAGTTGAATGCCACCAAGCAGGCCCGCGATGCCTATATCGAGAACTTCATAGGCCCCATTGAGAAAAAACTGCGTGAGGCTGGGCTGGAGTTCCACATGAAGGGACGCACCAAATCCATTCACAGCATCTGGCAAAAGATGAAGAAGCAGAAGTGCCCCTTCGAAGGTGTCTACGACCTTTTTGCCATCCGTATCATCATTGACTGTCCGATAGAGAAGGAAAAGATGCAGTGCTGGCAAGTCTACAGCATTGTGACCGACATGTATCAGCCCAATCCCAAGCGACTGCGTGACTGGCTTTCGGTGCCGAAGTCAAACGGCTATGAGAGCCTGCACATTACTGTTTTGGGCCCTGAGCAGAAATGGGTGGAGGTGCAGATCAGGACTTCGCGAATGGATGACATTGCTGAGCGCGGTGTGGCTGCCCACTGGCGGTACAAAGGCATCAAGGCCGAGGCAGGCATGGACGACTGGCTGACGCAGATACGGCAGATGCTCGAACATGCCGACGGTCTGGAGGCGATGGACCAGTTTAAGATGGACCTCTATGATGATGAAGTCTATGTGTTCACTCCGCGCGGTGACCTGCTGAAGTTCCCCAAGGGTGCTACGGTGCTTGATATGGCTTACCATATCCATTCCAAAGTGGGTAGCATGTGTACGGGCGCACGTATAAATAATAAGGTGGTCACCTTCCGCCAGCAGTTGCGTTCTGGCGATCAGGTGGAGATTATCACCTCGACCTCGCAGAAGCCCAAGCAGGAGTGGCTGAACATTGTGAAGACCAGTCGTGCCAAAGCCAAGATCAAACTGGCCTTGAAGGAAACGCAGCAGAAAGATGCCCTCATGGTGAAGGAAATGCTGGAGCGCAAGTTTCGCAACCGCAAGATAGAGCAGGACGAGAGCTTGATGATGCGCACCATGAAGAAGCTGGGCTACAAGGAAGCCAGCGACTTCTACCGCGATATTGCCTCAGAAACGCTCGACCTGCAGACCATCATAGACCGCTATCTGGAGCTGCAACAGGGTGACAAAGTCGTCACAGGCGACAATACAGCCCGTTCGGCAGAGGAATTTGTGCTGGAAGACCACCTGCCAGCTGCTGTTACGCAGAACGACGATGTGCTCATCATTGACCAGAACCTGAAAGGCGTTGATTACCAGCTGGCCCGTTGCTGCAACCCCATCTATGGTGACCAGGTGTTCGGCTTCGTGACAAATGGCGGTGGTATCAAGATTCACCGCTGCGACTGTCCCAATGCGCCTGAGATGCGTCGCCGCTTCGGCTATCGCATCGTGAAGGCAAAATGGAGCGGAAAGGGTGCTTCGCAATACAGCATCACGCTTCGTGTCATCGGTGTTGACGATCTGGGCATTGTGAACAATCTGACCAGCATCATCTCGAAAGACGAGAAACTGGTGTTGCGCAGCATCAACATCGATTCTAACGACGGGCTGTTCCGGGGCAACCTGGTTGTCATGCTCAACGACAACACCCGTCTGGAATCGCTTATCAAGAAGCTGCGCACGGTGAAAGGCGTGAAACAAGTAGAGAGAATTTAACCATACACAAAATAGACTTTCATGACAGAGAAAATGAAGAAAAGAAAGATTGTAACCTTCGGTGAACTGCTGCTGCGTTTCTCAAAGGCCGACCACATGCGGCTTACGCAGGGCGACATGTTTGTGAGCAAGTATGGTGGCAGCGAGGCCAATGTGGCTGTGTCGCTTGCTACGCTGGGCGACAACGTTGAATACATTACACGACTGCCACCCACCCCCATCGGACACGCCGCAGCCATGAACCTCATGCAGCTGGGAGTTGATACGCGGCGCGTGCTCTACGGAGGTCAGCGCATAGGCACCTACTATCTGGAGCCTGCTGCCGGCATGCGTTCTTCGAAGGTCATCTACGACCGCGATGGTTCGGCTTACTATGAACTGGAGCCAGGCATGATTCCCTGGCGGGAAATCCTTTCCGATGCTACGATACTCCATGTGTCGGGCATCACGGCCGCCATCTCGCAGAACGCTGCAGATGCCACCTTCGAGGCACTCGATATTGCCGACGAGCTGGGCGTGCAGGTGTCGTTCGACATCAACTACCGAAAGAACCTGTGGCGCTATGGTGCTGAACCCCGACAGACGCTGAAGCGCATGCTGAGCCGATGTGACCTGATGTTCGGCGATGCCATCGAATTTGAGTATCTCTGCGAGCGCGCACAGCCCCCCTTCACGGCTACCGACTCGAATTTCGAGATGCAGATGGAAGAATATGGAGAATGGTTCAAGGAACTGCATGAAGAGTTCCCGCGCTGTCAGCGGTGGCTGATGGGCATGCGCAACATGGTGGCCTCCAGTCACCACACGCTCACAGCCCTGCTCTGGACAAACGGCACGCTGCTACAGGCTCCCATCCACGACATTCCCGATGTGGTAGACCCGATGGGCGTGGGCGATGCCTTTATGGCAGGCCTCATTCACGCGCTGGGCGTCTTCCCCAGCGATGAGCAGATGGCCTTGAACTATTCGTTGGCTGCTGCGGCCATGAAGAACACCATTCCCGGTGACTTCAACTTGGCCACACACGATGAGATTCTGGACATTGTAGAGCACCGTCACACGCTGAACTCGCTCTACAAGACAACCATTTAGCGGCGGATGAGTCTGAAGCTGCGCGGCAGCTTCAGCCATTTTCCGTTTCGGGGCACCTTGAGCTGGCTGCCCTTTAATTGATTGAACACAAAGAGTGTGTCGTCCTGCTGCGTCAACTGGGCTGTAAGGTCTTCGCTTCCGTAGTCGTTAACCATGATGAGTGTGGCCTTGCCCCCTGAGACGCTTGCCGATACGATGGGCCAGCAGAATGAACTTCCTTCGCACCCCAGATAGCCTGGCAGTTCGCCGTAGAACTCCTGTCCGGGAATGATGATGTCCTTTGAGAAGGGACTCAGTTTCAGGAAAACACCCGCCTCCTTGTTGTCGAAGGTGGCCTTGAAACTGACGGAGTCGCTTTGCTGAGCTTTGACACTGCCGCACAGACAGGTCAGAAAGCCTAATATCCATGCTATACTTTTCATGTAACTGTTGAATTTTTTTAAATATATAACCAATTATAAATCAAAAAATTGCGTAAAAACGAAAAAATAAGCAGGAGTGTCAAGCAATTTTTCGTTTTTTTTAATTATCTTTGCGCCCACTTATAATTATAAACAATGAATAACGAACTGTTGAGACCTGACTACATTTTTGAGTCCAGTTGGGAGGTTTGTAATAAGGTTGGCGGTATTTATACCGTACTGTCAACACGTGCAAAGACATTACAAGCTGATTTTCAGGACAGACTCATTTTCATCGGCCCTGATGTCTGGAAAGACAACGTATGCCCTTATTTCAAGGAAGATAAGTCGCTTTTTGCCGAATGGCAGTGGGAGGCTAAGGAGCAAGGACTGAAGTTGAAAGTGGGTAGATGGACCGTTCCTGGTGAGCCAGTGGCCGTGCTGGTTGACTTCAATCCCTATTTTGAGCAGAAGAATGAAATCTACGGCTGGCTTTGGGAGAAATATCAGGTAGATTCGCTTCATGCCTACGGCGACTACGACGAGGCTTCGATGTTCTCCTACGCTGCCGCACTGGTGGTGGAAAGCTTTTACCATCACTATCTTGATGAAAAAAAGAAGGTGGTCTATCATGCCAACGAGTGGATGTGCGGCCTCGGAGCCCTTTACATCAACAACAAGCTGCCGCAGATAGGCACCGTCTTCACCACTCACGCTACTAGCATCGGACGCTCGATCGCTGGCAACCAGAAGCCGCTCTACGACTATCTCTTTGCCTACAACGGCGACCAGATGGCAGGCGAGCTCAACATGCAGAGCAAGCATTCCATTGAAAAGCAGACCGCCTGGAACGTGGATTGCTTCACCACTGTGAGCGACATTACGGCCAATGAGTGCAAGGAACTGCTCGACAAGCCCGTCGACGTGGTGCTTCCCAACGGCTTTGACAACAGTTTTGTGCCAGCCTCGGCTCAGTTCACACGCAAGCGCAAGGCTGCTCGCCAGCGTCTGTTGGAAGTGGCTAATGCATTGCTGGGTGAGCAGCTGGACGATGACACGCTGTTGATTTCTACCTCCGGGCGCTATGAGTTCCGGAATAAAGGCATTGATGTCTTCGTCGAAGCCATGAACCGCCTGTTGCGTGACCGCGATTTGAAGAAGAAGGTGGTGGCTTTCATTGAGGTGCCGGGTTGGGTAGGGGAGCCACGTCAGGACTTGAAGGAGAGGCTGGAGAGCAAGCAGCAGTACGACACCCCGCTTGAGGTGCCCCAGGTGACCCACTGGCTTCACAACATGGGTCACGACAATGTGCTGAGCATGATGAAATACTACGACATGCACAACCGTCATGAGGAGAACGTGAAGGTCATCTTCCTGCCCTGCTATCTTGACGGCAAGGACGGCATCCTGAACCTGACCTATTACGATGTGGTGCTTGGCAACGATCTTTGCATCTATCCTTCATATTACGAGCCGTGGGGCTATACACCGCTTGAGGCTGTGGCCTTCAAGGTGCCCTGCATCACCACCGACCTGGCAGGATTCGGCCTCTGGGCCAATTCGGTCTTCGGCCATTATGGTGAGATTGAAGACGGCGTAAAGGTCATTCATCGCACTGACTATAATTACTCTGAGGTGGCCGACATTATCAAGGACACCGTGGCCCATTACTCAGCTCTCTCAAAGAAAGAGGTCGATGCCTGCCGCAAGCATGCCGATGCCCTGTCGAAGAAAGCCCTGTGGAGTGAGTTCATCAAATACTATTACCAGGCTTACGACATAGCCTTGAAGAAAGTAGCCGAACGAAACAAATAAAGAATAAAAATAAATAAGTAAGATTATGAAAATTAAAGCAGACTATGCCAATGCTCCTCAGTGGAAGGAGCTGACAGTGAAATCGAGTCTTCCCGAAGAACTGAAGTGTCTCGATGAGATTGCCCACAACCTGTGGTGGGTGTGGAATTTTGAGGCCCGTGACCTGTTCCGTGACCTCGATCCCGAACTCTATCACGATGTGAAGCACAACCCTGTGATGCTGCTCGAGCGTCTGAGCTTTGCCAGAAAAGAGGCCATTTTGAAGGACAAGGCCCTGATGAAGCGCATCAACGAAGTGTATAAGCTCTTCCGTGCCTATATGGATGTGGAGCCCGACAAGAACCGTCCCTCGGTGGCTTACTTCTCCATGGAGTACGGCATGCACTCGGCTTTGAAGATTTATTCAGGTGGTCTGGGCATGCTGGCCGGTGACTATCTGAAGGAGGCATCCGACTCGAATGTTGACATGTGTGCCGTTGGCTTCCTCTATCGTTTCGGTTACTTCACTCAGAGCCTGTCGATGGACGGTCAGCAGATTGCCAACTATGAGGCCCAGAACTTCACTTCGCTGCCCATTGAGCGTCAGCTTGACAAGGATGGCAACCCGATGGTGGTTGAGGTGCCTTATATGAACTACACTGTTCATGCTTACATCTGGCGTGTCAATGTGGGTCGCATCAAGCTCTACCTGCTTGATACTGACAACGAGATGAACTCCGATTACGACAAGCCCATCACCCACTCGCTCTACGGTGGTGACTGGGAGAACCGTCTGAAGCAGGAAATCCTGTTGGGTATCGGTGGTGTGCTCACGCTGAAGAAGCTGGGCATCAAGAAGGAGATCTACCACTGCAATGAGGGTCACGCAGCCCTTTGCAACCTGCAGCGCCTTTGCGACTACATCGACGAGGGACTGACCTTCAATCAGGCTATGGAACTTGTACGTGCCAGTGGTCTTTACACTGTTCACACCCCCGTTCCTGCCGGTCACGACTACTTCGATGAAGGTCTCTTCGGCAAGTACATGGGTGGCTATCCTCAGAAGCTGGGCATCTCTTGGGATGAGTTCATCGGCATGGGTCGCACCAATCCTGATGATCATAGCGAAAAGTTCTGCATGTCGACCTTTGCCTGCAACACCTGTCAGGAGGTCAACGGTGTTTCGAAGCTTCACGGCTGGGTGTCGCAGAAGATGTTTGCCAGCATCTGGAACGGCTACTATCCCGAGGAGAATCATGTGGGCTATGTGACCAACGGTGTTCACTTCCCCACCTGGTGTGCTGCCGAGTGGCGTAAGGTCTATGCCAAGTACTTCGATGCCAAGCACATGAGCGACCAGTCAAATGAAGAAATCTGGCACGGCATCTACAACTGCCCCGATGAGGAAATCTGGGCTACCCGCATTGAGCTGAAAAAGAAGCTGTTCGACTATATCTCCATTCAGTTGAGTGAGACTTGGCTGAAGAATCAGATGGATCCCGCTCGCGTGGTGAAGCTCGTTGAGAAGTTCAATCCCAATGCACTCGTTATCGGCTTCTGCCGCCGTTTTGCCACCTATAAGCGCGCCCACCTGCTCTTCACCGACGAAGCCCGCCTGTCGCGCATTGTCAACAATCCTGAGCATCCCGTGGTGTTCCTCTTCGCTGGTAAGGCTCACCCTGCCGATGGCGCAGGCCAGGGACTCATCAAGCGCATTTTCGAGATCTCGCAGCGTGAAGAGTTTCAGGGTAAGATCATCTTCCTTGAGGACTACGACTTCCTGCTGGCTCGTCGCCTGGTGAGCGGTGTGGATATCTGGATGAACACCCCGACACGTCCTCTTGAGGCTTCGGGTACCTCTGGCGAGAAGGCCGAGATGAACGGTGTGGTGAACCTCTCCGTGAAGGACGGCTGGTGGCTTGAGGGCTATCGCGAGGGTGCCGGATGGGCCCTCACTGAGAAGCGCACCTACCAGAACCAGGGCTATCAGGATCAGCTCGACGCAGCCACTATCTACGGCCTGCTTGAGAACGAGATCATACCTCTTTATTATGACAGGGACAAGAAGGGCATCTCTAAGGGCTGGATCAAGGTGATTAAGAACTCTATTGCCCAGATTGCTCCTCACTACACCATGAAGCGTCAGCTGGACGACTACTATTCTAAGTTCTACGAGAAGGAGGCTAAGCGCTTCAAGGAGATTTCGAAGAACAACAACCAGCTTGCCAAGGAGATTGCACAGTGGAAGGAAACCGTGGCTGAGCGCTGGGATGCCATCTATGTGGTGAAGAACGAATGGGACTATCCCGCAGCTGGCATCCATACAGGTCAGAAGTACACGCTGCGCTATATCATCAACGAGCAGGGTCTTGACGATGCCGTGGCACTTGAAAAGGTCAATGTCTACACCGACAAGAATGGCGAAGAGCGCATCTTCTCCATCGAGCCGCTGAAGATGGTGAAGAAGGATGGCAACGAATATACGTTCGAAGCCACGCTGGCACCCCAGCAGGCAGGTCTTTACAAGAGCGCAGTGCGCATGTATCCCAAGAATAAGAACCTGCCTCACCGCATGGACTTCTGCTATGTGAAATGGCTTGAACTGCCCAACGAATAAGGAATATGAGAAAAGTCATATTGACAGGCGACCGGCCCACGGGAAAGCTCCATCTGGGGCATTTCGTGGGCTCTCTCCGTCGCCGTGTGGAGTTGCAGAATGCAGGTGACTATGAGCGCATGTTTGTGTTCATGGCCGACGTGCAGGCACTGACCGACAATGCCGACAACCCCGAGAAGCTTCGCCAGAGCATTGTTCAGGTGGCTCTCGACTGGATGGCTGCCGGTCTCGATCCTGCCCGGTGTACGATGTTCGTGCAGAGCCACATTCCTGAGCTGGCTGAGCTGACCACCTATCTGATGAACCTCATTACCGTGTCGCGTGTGCAGCGCAACCCCACGGTGAAGACGGAGATCAAGATGCGCAACTTCGAGGCCAACATTCCGCTGGGCTTCTTCTGCTATCCTGTTTCCCAGGCAGCCGACATCACGCTGTTCAAGGCCACTACGGTGCCCGTGGGTGAAGACCAGGAGCCGATGCTTGAGGTGGCCCGTGAACTGGTGCGCCGCTTCAATGCCACTTATGGCGAGGTGCTCGTCGAACCGAACATCATGTTGCCTGAGAACCTCACCGCCCGCCGCTTGCCGGGCACTGACGGTAAGGAGAAGATGTCAAAGTCGCTGGGCAACTGTATTTATCTGAGCGACTCGGCTGACGAGGTGTGGCAGAAGGTGCGCTCTATGTACACCGACCCCACCCATCTGAACGTGTCCGATCCCGGTCATGTGGAGGGTAACGCCGTGTTCACCTATCTTGATGCCTTCTCGACCGATGCCGACTTTGCCAACTTCTGGCCTGAGTACCAGAACCTTGACGAACTGAAGGAACACTACCGTCGTGGTGGTCTGGGTGACATGAAGTGCAAGAAGTTCCTCAATCAGGTGCTCAACCAGTTCCTGGAGCCCATGCGTGAGCGTCGTCACGAACTGGAGCAGGATATTCCTGAGGTCTACAATATCCTCCGTAAGGGTACTGAGCAGGCCCGCGAGGTGGCAGCTCAGACGATGGACGAGGTGCGCAAAGCCATGCGCATTGACTACTTCAACGACACGGAGCTCATTCGCCAGCAGTCGGAGATGTTCAAGAGTAAATAAAGCTGTTTCAGGAGTCCGCCGGGGCTCCTGAAGCTTTCAGTGAAATACCACAAGTAGAATCCCCAAGCCTCGGTTGAAGCTTGGGGATTGCTATTGTTTGTTTGGAAGTAAGTTGTTTGTTTGTAAGTTTTGTTTAGGCTTCGGCTTCAGGTATTACTGAAACGACGCTCTTGTCGCGCTTTCCCTTGTGGAAATTCACGGTGCCGTCAATGAGGGCATAAAGCGTGTCGTCCTTACCAATTGCTACGCCGTTACCGGGGTTGTGCTTTGTGCCGCGCTGGCGAACGATGATGTTGCCTGCCTGCACTTTCTGACCACCCGAGATTTTCACGCCAAGTCGCTGAGCTGCACTTTCGCGGCCGTTCTTATAACTACCTACACCTTTTTTATGTGCCATACTGTTGTCCTCCTTAAGCGATTACTTGTTTAACTTCTACCTGAGTGAACTGCTCACGATGACCGTTGCGCTTGCG
>JAEEGL011497360.1_pt1 | contig 12091 bp, 10 predicted proteins | sample 9134231 | NCBI WGS metagenome assembly JAEEGL01 (sample SAMN16246548, study PRJNA631951) | gut metagenome | biome: gut microbiome; feature: rumen; material: fiber-attached | host: Bos | place: Iran: Karaj | collected 2018-10
AGGGATGAGAAGCCCCGCGGAGATGCGCTGGGCACTGTGAGGGATGAGAAGCCCCGCGGAGATGCGCTGGGCACTGTGGAGGATGAGAAGCCCCGCGGAGATACACTGGGCACTGTGGAGGATGAGAAGCCCAGCGGAGATACGCTGGGCACTGAAATTGTGCCTGAGGTTTCTCCCTCGGGCTTACGGCCAGTTCTTTATCAGGCGGGCTATCATGACCGCATTATCATGGGTGATGGTACATTGGAGAATATCTGCCGCTATATGGACGAGAATCCTTTTAGGGCAAAACTAAGGGAGGAATGCCCTAATCTTATGCAACGCCAGCTGCACTTGTGGATACAGGGCCGCGAATATGCGGCTTTTGGTAACCTCTTCTTGTTGAAATACCCAGAGAAAGAGCAGGTGTTTTTTCACAGGAAAAACAAAGAGGGAATGCCAACGCACCTTACTCCAGAATATGCTCAGGAGAAAGCGAAACTGCTACAGCATGCCGAGCAGGGCGCTGTGCTGGTGACACCTGGTATATCAGAAGGTGAAAAGCAAGTTGTTCAGGCGGCCTTGACTGAGCATCTTCCGCTCATTATCTTGCAAAAGGAGCCCATTACTGAATACTGGAAGCCTTCGCAAGGTCGTTTCTATGCATGTGCAGCTGGTAGGTTGCTGATTCTGGCCCCTTGGAACATAGTGGGTGATTCTGACTACGCTCGTTTTCACTCCTTGAATGATTTGGCGCATGAAATATGCCTTGCAACGGATACTCGCTTGCTGGGTATTGGGGGCCAATTAAAATGAATCATGGAGGCGATGAACGCCTCCATGATTACATTATCTGATAAACAGCATCTCGCGATACTTGGGTAGAGGCCACAGCTCATCATCTACGATAAGCTCCAGCTCGTCTATATGATAGCGAATCTTCTCGATGAGCGGAGCTACGGTATCGTGGTAGGCGATGGCTTTCTGGCGCACGCTCTCGATCTTGTTGGCAACGCGACGGGCCTCGATGAGGGCTTCTACGTTCTCGGTGATGAAGCTGCTGTGCTCGCTGATACGCTCTATGAGAGCCAGATTGTTGGCGCTAACCTTGATGGCGGTCTGCTCGGGGAAAATCTCCTTTACCTTATGTACATTGTCTATCAACTGGCTCTGGTACTTGGTGGCCACGGGGATGATGTGGTTCAGGCAGAGGTCGCCAAAGATGCGGGCCTCGATCTGAATCTTCTTGGTGTAGGTCTCCTGCTTGATTTCGGTACGTGCCTCCAGCTCGGCCTCAGAGAGAACGTGCATATCGCCAAACATCTTTATGGTGTCGGGCTTCAGGTAGTTGTCCAGCATCAGGGGCGCGCTGTTCTCTGTATCCAAGCCACGACGGGCTGCTTCCTGTTTCCATTCCTCGCTGTAGCCGTTGCCGTCGAAACGGATGGGCTTGCAGGCCTTGATGTATTCACGAACGGTCTTCAGGATAGCCTTCATGGGGTCTGTGCCTGCCTTGATGAGTTTGTCTACACGCTGCTGGAAGTTGGTCAGTGCCTCAGCCATAGCGGTGTTGAGAACAATCATAGAGGCTGCGCAGTTGGCCTGTGAACCTGCAGCACGGAACTCGAAGCGGTTGCCGGTGAAGGCAAAGGGCGAGGTACGGTTGCGGTCGGTATTATCCAAAAGCAGCTCGGGAATCTGAGGAATGTCCAGCGTGAGTGACTGCTTGCCCTTGAGGTTGATAATCTCCTCGTCGTTGGCATTCTCCAAGTGGTCCAGCAACTCAGAAAGCTGCTTACCCAGGAAGCTGGAGATAATGGCTGGAGGAGCCTCGTTGGCACCCAGGCGGTGTGCATTGGTGGCGGAAATGATGCTGGCCTTCAGCAAGCCGTTGTGGCGGTAAACAGCCATCAGACTTTCCACCAGGAAGGTGACGAAGCGCAGATTGTCCAGCGGAGTCTTGCCGGGGCCGTGCAGGAGCACGCCTGTATCGGTAGAAAGGCTCCAGTTGTTGTGCTTACCACTACCGTTTACACCAGCAAAGGGCTTCTCGTGCAGGAGGCAACGGAAGCCGTGCTTGCGGGCTACCTTGCGCATGAGCATCATCAGAAGCATGTTGTGGTCAACGGCCAAGTTGCACTCCTCGAAGATAGGAGCCAGCTCGAACTGGTTGGGGGCAACCTCGTTGTGGCGTGTCTTGCAGGGAATACCCAGCTCCAGAGCCTTAATCTCGAGGTCCTTCATGAAGGCTGCCACACGGCCGGGGATAGAACCGAAGTAGTGGTCGTCCATCTGCTGGTTCTTGGCGCTGTCGTGTCCCATCAGGGTGCGACCCGTCATTACCAAGTCGGGACGGGCAGCATAGAGGTCCTCATCTACCAAGAAATACTCCTGCTCCCAACCTAAGTTGGTAATAACCTTCTTGACCTCGGGATAGAAATAGCGTGCTACGGCAGTAGCGGCCTTGTCAACGGCCATCAAGGATTTCTTCAGCGGAGCCTTGTAATCCAGCGCCTCACCGGTATAAGAGATGAAGACGGTGGGAATCATCAGTGTGTCGCCCACTACGAAAACAGGGCTGGCAGGATCCCATGCAGAGTAGCCGCGAGCCTCGAAGGTGGAGCGGATACCACCGCTGGGGAATGAGCTGGCATCGGGTTCCTGCTGAACCAGCTGCTTGCCTGTGAATTCCTCTACCAGACCGCCTTTGCCATCATGCTCTACGAAGCCGTCGTGCTTTTCGGCAGTACCTTCGGTAAGGGGCTGGAACCAATGGGTGCAGTGTGTAGCACCTAATTCCATAGCCCATTTCTTCATACCTTCGGCAACGATGTTGGCAGTTGCCAGATCCAGCGTCTCGCCATTGTCCATAACGGCACACATCTTCTTATATACATTGGCAGGAAGATACTGGTACATCCTCTTGCGATTGAAAACGTACTTGCCGAAGAACTCGCTGGGACGATCTGTACGGTTGGGAACGGGAATGGGTTTCTTGTTAAAAGCTCCTCTTACTACTTGAAATCTGAGTGTACTTGACATATATTGTTTTAATTAAGAATTAAGAATGAAGAGTGAAGAATGAAAATTACCAACGGTATACGGTAAACTAAGTTTCAACTTTCAATTTTCAACTTTCAATGAACCTTTTGGAAAGCGGAGCGAACTCCTCTATGCGACGGTCACGCAGGAAGGGCCACCAGCGGCGGACATTCTCGGAGCGCTGCATATCTATCTCTACTACCATGTTTACTTCTTCGTCCTTGGGGGCACGATAAAGCATCTCGCCTTGGGGACCTGCCACAAAACTGCTGCCCCAGAACTGGATACCCTTGGTCTGGCCGCTGGGGTCTGGCTCGTAGCCTACACGATTGACGGCTATCACAGGCAGGCCGTTGGCTACGGCATGACCACGCTGAACGGTAGTCCATGCTTCGCGCTGACGCTCCTGCTCCTCTGGCGTATCGCTGCTCTCGTAGCCGATGGCAGTGGGGTAGATGAGCAACTCGGCTCCTTGCAGGGCCATCAGACGGGCGCCTTCGGGGTACCACTGGTCCCAGCAAACCTGAACTCCTAAGAGCCCAAGGCTGGTGCGGATGGGATGGAAACCTAAGTCGCCAGGCGTGAAGTAGAACTTCTCGTAATAAGCAGGGTCGTCAGGAATGTGCATCTTGCGGTATTTTCCCGCTATGGAGCCGTCCTTCTCGAATACCACAGCTGTATTGTGGTACAGACCGGCTGCCCTGCGCTCGAAGAGACTTGTTACCAGCACAATACCATGCTGACGAGCCAAATCGCCGTAGAACTCGGTGCTGGGACCTGGGATGGGTTCGGCCAACGAGAAATTATCTACATTCTCTGTCTGGCAGAAATAAAGGCTGTTGTGCAGTTCTTGCAAAACTACCAACTGTGCTCCTTGTTTTGCCACATCGGCAATATTACGGGCCAGCTTCTGCTTGTTATCTTCTATGTTGGCTGTGCAACTTTGCTGTATTATTCCTATTTTCATCTTTTCTTTCATTGAACATTGAACATTGCCACTTCGTTCTCGCTTAGAGCTCGCGACCCCTTCGGCGTTGAGCATTGAACATTATTTCAACGCTCCAAGTGGGAACTGCATGGCTGAGCAGTGGATGGAGCCGTGCTGGAGGATGAGCGTCTGGCTGTCTATCTCCACAATCTCGTGCTTGGGGAATGCCTTGGCCAGTTGGTCGTGTGCCTGACGGTCTGTCTCGTAGTCGCCGTATGTGGGCATCAGCACCGCTTTATTTATAATAAGGAAATTGGCATATGTGGCAGGCAGACGTGAGCCGTCCTCGTCGAACCTCTTCGGCGCCATAGGCAATGGAATAAGATTGTAGGGCTCGCCGCTGAGCGTCTGGAAGGTTTTCAACTGCTCTTCCATGAGCTTCAATTCAGCGTAATGCTCGTCTTCTGTATCAGTACATTGCACGTAGGCAATGGTATTGTTGGGGCAGAAACGGGCCAGCGTATCTATGTGGCTGTCTGTATCATCGCCAGCTAAGTAGCCGTGATCCAGCCAAAGGATACGCTCGGCATGGAGGTAAGAGAGCAGACGCTTTTCGATATCGGCTTGCGTAAGAGGTTGGTTCCTGTGGGGAGCCAGCAGGCACTGGCTGGTGGTAAGGATGGTTCCTTTTCCGTCGCTTTCTATGCTGCCGCCCTCCAGGACGAAATCAAGATGCTCTTCATACTCACCCTTGAAGATGCCCTGTTGCATGAGGTTCCGACTAATCTGATTGTCGAGTTCGGCAGGAAACTTCTCTCCCCATCCGTTGAACTTAAAGTCGAGTAGGCGAGTACCTGTCTCGGTAAGCAAGGTGATAAAGCCGTGATCTCGAGCCCATGTATCGTTGGTAGGCATCTGGTAGAACGTGACCTGCTGGCAAACCTGCTTAGGCAGTTGCTCTGTAAGGAGCGCCTGTACCTGCTCTGGCTCTGGGGTAACAATGAGAAGCTTCTCTCTGGAAGCAATCTGCATGGCCATCTGAATATAGCACTTCGTTACTTCCTTAAGCACAGGAGCCCAGTCTGTACTGGCATGCGGCCATGTAAGTTGGACGGCACACTGCGGATACCATTCGGCAGGCAGATGCGTAGATCTGATTTCTGTCAACTCGGGACCGTGCTCCTCATCAAAACGTAGCTGCAGGAGCAAATCGGTAGGTATTGTTGTGGGACGTTGAAAGTGTAAAGCCATGCGTTTGCTTCTTTTTCTAGTAATGTGGGCACAAAGGTAGTGCAAACCGAGAGAAATACAAAATAAAAAACGTTTTTTATTTTTATTTCCGAGGTGCCTCCTGTCTTCGAGGCTGCGTAGCAGACTCAAAGGAGGTGCAAATTAGTAGAAAAAACAAAAGAAATTTGGAATTTATCTTCTTTTGGCGTACCTTTGCACCCAAGAAACGTACTTACTATGAGCGTGACTGTTCGGGAAGTGATGAATGCCCTTGAATATTTCGCGCCTCTGCCCTTGCAGGAAAGCTATGATAATGCTGGCTTGCAGGTTGGACTGACAGAGGCGGAAGTCTCAGGGGTTTTATTGTGCCTTGACGTGACCGAGGAAGTGATTTCTGAGGCCATAGAGTTGGGGTGCAATCTTATCGTGTCCCACCATCCGTTATTGTTCCGAGGCCTGAAAGTACTCTCAGATACTGACATGGTACAGCGTTGTGTGAGGATGGCCGTTCAGAATGATATAAATATCTATTCCGCTCATACCAATCTGGACAGTGCCATAGACGGTGTGAACTACGCCATCGCCGAGCGTTTAGGCTTGGTAGATGTGGAACTCATGCAGCAGAGGAAAGTGCCTGTTCATGCAGACTCCCGAGAACGAATGGTGCTGGCAGGCAACGGAGTGATAGGTTATCTGACGGAAGGCGAGGACTCGCTGGTATTCCTGCAGCGGGTAAAGCAAGCCTTCGGGGTGGAATGCCTGATGCACAACGAGTTGTTGCAGCGTCCGATACAATGTGTGGCTATCTGCGGTGGGGCAGGTGATTTCTTGTTGGATGAGGCTATTAAGTTGAAAGCTGACGCCTTCCTGACGGGAGAAATGCATTACCATCAATACTTTGGCCACGCCCAGCAGATACAGATAGGCGTATTGGGGCATTATCAGAGCGAGCAGTACACGGCAGATATTCTGCGTGGTGTCATTGAGGACAGATTCCCTAATCTGGCACTCTTCAAGACCACCGTTTGTACAAACCCGATTAAGTACCTTTGAGTTAGTTTAGAGTTTAGAGTTTAGAGAAAAAGATATTATCAAATCGTAAATATATATTATGGCAAGAGAAAAAGTTAAGGATCCCTCAGATTTGAGCGTGGAAGAAAAACTGAAGAACCTGTATGAGCTGCAGAAACTGCTGACAGAGATAGATAAGATCAAGACTCTGCGCGGTGAGTTGCCTCTGGAGGTTCAGGATTTGGAAGATGAGATAGAAGGTTTGGCTACTCGTGTAGAGAAGATTACTGCCGAGGTGGCTGATCTGAAGCGTGAAATCAATCAGCGTAACGGTGATATTGAGGTTAACAAGGGTAATATCGAACGCTACAAGGCTCAGATGGATAGCGTGAGAAACAATCGCGAGTATGATTCATTGAGTAAGCAGATAGAATATGCCGAGCTGGACAACGTTTTGAACGAGAAGAAGATTGGCGAGGCAAAGGCTCAGGTTGAGAACAAAACAGCCGAGATTACCCGTTGCAATTTGCTGGCTAATGACAGACGTGCAGATTTGGACGTAAAGCGCAGCGAGTTGGAAGAGATTATCGCAGAAACCAAGGCTGATGAGGATAAGTTGCGTGAGAAGGCCAAGAATCTGGAGCTCACTATCGAGCCCCGTTTGCTGAGCGCTTTCAAGCGTATCCGTAGAAACAGCCGTAACGGTCTGGGTGTTGTATATGTACAGCGTGATGCTTGCGGCGGTTGCTTCAATAAGATTCCACCTCAGCGTCAGTTGGATATCCGTATGCGTAAGAAGATTATTGTTTGCGAATATTGCGGTCGTATTATGGTTGACCCCGAATTGGCTGGTGTAGAGATGGTAGAAAAGGAGGAGAAGCCAAAACGCAGAAGAGCTACTCGCAAGAAGGCAGACGAGAAGGCAGAAGATTAAAAAACATTTTCTCAATAAACAAGAAAAACGCTCACCCTGTGAAAAGGGTGGGCGTTTTTTTTGTTTTAAAGGCAAAGCTCTTGCCACGAGGGTATGTCTGGCAGAAACTCGTAGGTCTCATTCTCGTAATTAATCCTACAGCAGTAATGTTGCATCCCATTGCTAACAATTAGCCAGCGGACACGCATCTTTATGTTGTATCGGCTTATCTGGTTGAATACCCTCTGATTGATGGATATATGGGGTGCCTTGTATTCTATAATCATAATGGGACACGCCTGAGCATCATAGACAACCGTGTCGCAACGCTTCTGTGTGTTGTTGAGATTCAGGGCAACCTCGTTGGCAATGCAGGATGCGTTGTACCCCTTTTGGTTGATAAGAAAATGAACGAAGTGCTGACGAACCCACTCTTCAGGTGTAAGAACGACGTATTTTTTGCGTAAAACGTCAAAAACAGTCACTCTATTTCCATTTCTTTGCAGTTTTAAGTCCGTTTTTGGTAAATTCAGCGCTTCCATTTAGAAATATTTGTTATCTTTGCCTACAAAATTATATAAAATATGAAAACCAAGCAAGAGATTGTCGAAAATTGGTTGCCCAGGTATACGCATAAGCCGTTGGATGACTTCGGTGAATATGTTTTGCTGACCAATTTTAATAACTATGTGGATATTTTCTGCAAGAAGTTCGGAATCGAAGCCCCCGATTACTCATCCAACATGCGTTCGGCTACGGCAGATGGTATTAGCATCATCAACTTTGGCATGGGTAGTCCCAATGCGGCTATTATTATGGATCTTCTGAGTGCCATTAAACCCAAAGCTTGCCTCTTCTTGGGTAAGTGTGGAGGTATCTCTTCCAAAACGCAGCGAGGCGACCTGATCCTGCCTATTGCCGGTATCAGGGGCGAGGGTACCAGTAACGACTATTTCCCACCCGAAGTACCTGCATTGCCTGCTTTTATGCTGCAGCGTGCCATCTCCAGTACTATCCGAGACAAGGGATTTGACTACTGGACGGGAACGGTTTATACAACAAACCGTCGCGTTTGGGAGCATGACGACAAATTTAAGGAGTATCTGCGTATTACACATGCTATGGCTGTGGATATGGAGACGGCAACGCTCTTTACGTGCGGATTTGCCAACCATATTCCTACGGGTGCTCTCTTGCTCGTTAGTGACAATCCTATGATTCCTGAGGGCGTAAAAACCGACGAGAGTGACAGAATTGTGACAAGCAAGTATGTTGATGACCATGTAGAAATAGGTATTCAGGCACTTGAGATGATTAAGGAGCAGAAGAAGACGGTACGTCACCTGAAATTTGATTATTAATGGCTGCACAGGCAAAGGGAAGCATTTCGCACGAGGATATTATCCGTTCCGTCCGTGCAGGAGAAGTGAAGCCCGTCTATCTCTTGATGGGCGCAGAGGATTATTATATAGACAAGCTGAGCGACTTTCTTACGGAGACGCTCTTGAAGCCAGAGGAACGTGATTTTAACCTGGATGTGGTATATGGCCTTGAGATAACTGCCGATAAGGTGGTAGAGTTGGCTCGTGCTTATCCTATGATGGCAGACAGGCGTGTGGTTTTGGTGCGTGAGGCGCAGTCTATGCGTTCTTTGGATGCGCTGGAAGCTTATCTGCAGCATCTTACACCCACTACAGTGCTTATCATCTGCTACAAGCACGGCACGCTAGATAAACGAAAGGCTGTGGCTAAGCTGATAGAGCAGAATGGCGTAGTATTTGAGAGCAAGAGGCTTTATGACAGCCAGTTGCCTCAGTTTATCACGCAGTATTTTAGCCGTAAGAAGGTGAAAATAGATACGCAGGCTGTTCAGATGCTAGCAGGGCACGTAGGAGCCGATTTGAGCCGTCTCTCTGCAGAAATGGATAAATTACTGCTCTCGCTTTCTGACGGTGAGAATAGCGTAACGGCAAGCAGGGTAGAGGAGCTTACTGGAATGAGCAAGGAATTTAATGATTTTGAGCTACGGTCTGCCTTGGCTGTAAAAGATGTTTTCAAGAGCATGCAGATAGTAAAATACTATCAAGGCCAGCAACAGAAATTTGCCCTTCCACAGACACTTTCCAATTTATTTACATTTTTTTCTGCCGTTTTGCTTGCATATTATGCTCCAGATAAGAGTGACAGGGGAATCGCGGCCTGGTTGGGGATGCCAGAATGGCAAGCCAGAAAGGACATTATTCCTGCCTATCAGAGTTACAAGGGAGTGAAGGTTTTGCAGATACTTTCTGAAATACGCAAAACTGATGCCAAAGGAAAGGGAGTAGGGGGCTGTAAAACCCCAAAAGAGGAGCTTTTGCAGGAGCTTATTTTCTTTATTTTACATTGATTTTTGTCTAGATTGTAACAGTTCGCTTACATCAAAAACAGGGTCCTATCTTCTGTAAAATAGCAAGTTAGGGCCTTTTTTGGTGCCCTGAGAATCGCGTAAAATTGAGCGTTTTTACAGCAGGATATGAATAATTCAGCCGTTCAAAAAATAGCCAAAAACAGCCAATTTTGCGATTTTTTAGTTTAAGAATGTAATTTGCATTCGTAAATTAAAATTACACCAACAAGCTATATATTTGCATTTAAAATATAAAAGAAGGATGTGAATTTAAATTCACAAACACAAATTTATATACCGTACACTGTATTTATAAATTCAAATTATGCAATTTTAATCAAAAAACTGAATAATATGCATAAATGGATATATGGTATAATTGTCTAAAAATCAATGATTTTAATACATGAACATGTGATTTAACTTTATTAAAGTGTAAAGACTTTTGAATGTTGTGCTAAAATGGGCTTTGTTGTCAGTCCTTGGTGTCTTTCATCCATTATAATGCATAGATAACCAGTGCTTTATATTCTTTATTCGATATACTTTACTTTAAGTTGTTGAATTTGTAAATTTGCATGTTTTTGATGCATTTTGTATACAGCCCCACTTTTTGGTTTAAGAATGTGAATGTTCGCAATTATAAATATTTGCAATTTTGTTCATTTTGATTTTTGAATCCTAAAATTTGGAAGTTTAAATCCAATTTCCTACCTTTGCACTCAGTTTAGAGATTAAAATCAGGGGGTCACCCCTACTAATTGGACATAAAAAAGATGAAGGATAGAATTTATCAGCTGATGAAATATCAGGGTATGTCGCAAAAAGAGTTTGCTGCCACCCTTTGTATTGCCGAAGGAACTCTCTCCGGTATCTTCACCGGAAGAACACGTCCAACTAATAATATTGTTAATGCGATACATGAGTGCTTCCCTCACATTAGTATTAATTGGCTGATGTTTGGGGAGGGAGAAATGCTGCTCGAGGATGCTGCTTCCCATGCTCCGGAAACGGCTGCCGGACAGTCGGATCTATTCTCTTCTGCTACACCCCCTTCATTCGAGCCTAATTCTACCCACTCTCCTGCGCCTCAAATTCAGGAGGTGGTAAAATATGTTGACAAACCGCAGCGTAAAATTACAGAAATTCGCGTTTTTTATGACGATGGAACGTTTGAAGCATTTTCATCTTAAATGAAAAAACTCCTGGAACCCTACCTTGTGTTTCAGGTTTTTTTTATACCTTCGCATAAAATTTCAGCTGAATAACAAAATGAAGAAATATATTTTGGACCTTACGCTGACTGCTGTAGAGCGCCTTCACGAGCGCTACGTGCTGTTAAAGGCTACGGATACCCAAAAGCCTTTACCTGAGATGATACCCGGTCAGTTTGCCCAATTACAGATAGAAGGCAGCAAGCAGACATTTCTGCGTCGCCCCATCAGTATTCATAATGTAGATAAAGCGCAGAACGAGGTTTGGTTCCTTGTCCAGACTGTAGGAGATGGTACGCGCCAGTTGGCCAAGATGCAGGTTGGTGACACTCTGAACGTAATCCTTCCCTTGGGCAACGGTTTTACCATGCCCACAGATTCCACAGCCCGCGTTTTACTGGTTGGCGGAGGTGTAGGTGTAGCTCCCCTCTTGTACATGGGTGCTGCCATGAAGGAGAAAGGCTTGCAGCCTACTTTCCTGTTGGGAGCCCGTAGTGCAGGTGACCTGTTGCAGTTAGATAAGTTTCAGGCGCTGGGACGAGTTTTCGTTACCACGGAAGATGGTTCTCAGGGCGAGAAAGGCTTTGTTACCCAGCACAGCCTTTTGCAGCAGGAGAAGTTCAGTCAGATAAGCGTATGCGGTCCCAAGCCCATGATGGTGGCTGTGGCCCGTTATGCCAAGAGTGTTGATACACCTTGCGAGGTAAGCCTGGAAAATATGATGGCTTGCGGCTTGGGTGCCTGTCTTTGCTGTGTGGAAGATACAGAGATGGGCAATGTGTGTGTGTGTAAGGAAGGTCCTGTATTCGATATAAAGAAACTGAAATGGCAGATTTAAGAACTAACATAGCAGGCTTGCAGCTCTGTAATCCCGTAATGACCGCCAGCGGAACATTCGGCTACGGTCTGGAGTTTCAGGATTTTGTCAATCTTGAACAGATCGGAGGCATTATAGTAAAAGGTACTACGTTGCAGCCCCGTCAGGGTAATCCCTATCCCCGTATGGCAGAGACAGCTCAGGGAATGCTCAACTGCGTAGGTCTTCAGAACAAAGGTGTGGACTATTTCTGCGAGCACATCTATCCGCAGATCAAGGATATCCGTACCAATATGATTGTGAATGTCTCAGGTAACAGTCCAGAGGATTATGCTGAGTGTGCAGCCCGTATCAACGAGCTGGAGCATATTCCTGCCATTGAGCTGAATATCTCCTGTCCCAATGTCAAGCACGGTGGTATGGCCTTTGGAACCACTACAGATGGTGCAGCCAGTGTGGTTAAGGCTGTTCGTGAGGCTTATAAGAAGACCTTGATAGTTAAGCTCTCGCCCAATGTTACCAGCATCACGGATATTGCTTTGGCCGTTCAGGATGCGGGAGCCGATGC
>JAEEGL013628022.1_pt1 | contig 12091 bp, 19 predicted proteins | sample 9134231 | NCBI WGS metagenome assembly JAEEGL01 (sample SAMN16246548, study PRJNA631951) | gut metagenome | biome: gut microbiome; feature: rumen; material: fiber-attached | host: Bos | place: Iran: Karaj | collected 2018-10
ATTAAAGATATCCAAAGTATCAGATACAAAGGAGGTAAGTAATATGAAACTAAAAATATCAGTAGCAATAAACATAATATTAAGCATAGTTATAGTTATTTTATTGGTAGTGTTATTAAAAGGTAAAAATGATGTATCAAATGATGCAGTAGGTATTTACCAATATACTTTTAATAATAAAACTTATACTCTAAAATTAAATGCAGATAAGACTTGCACCATTTATGATAGACAATGCAAATGGGATATAAACCAAGATAACATTACTATTTACACCACTTATTATGGCAATAAAGATGATGAGATACATAACTACGATAAATCAGAGTGTGATTATTATGTAAATCTATGGGGAAAAGATAAATCAGAGTGTGTAGCAAAGACAAGAGAAACCAAAGCAATACTAACAGATAATGGCATTTTAATTGATAATGATAATTATATAAAAATTAAGGGAGGTAAATAATGGATACAAAAAGACCTAATCACAGACCCAATAAACCTTTAACTACATCAGATAAATTAGATGATGAGTTTTATACAATAAATGAGGTGGCAGATAAGTTAAAGGTACATCATACAACAATTAGGAGGGCAATAAAAGAGGGTAGATTAAGAGCATTTAAGTTAGGTGCAAAATGGTTAATTAAAAAAGAGGATATCCAAAGTTTAGGAGGTGTCAATTAGTGATATTAACTATTACTAATAATAAGGGTGGTGTAGGTAAAAGTACAACAGCACAGACATTATCAATAGGTTTAGCACAAAAGGGTTATAAGGTATTATTAGTAGATTTAGACCCCCAAAACAATACATCAAGTACATTTAAAGCATCTAATAATACTAAAAATATTTACCAAGTATTAAAGGGTAATATAAGCATACAAGATGCAATACAAAAAAATAACTACATAAGCATTTTAGCAAGTAGTTTAGACTTAATTAATGCAGATGATGAGTTTAAAAAAGGTGCATACCAATACAAGATGCATAAGTTAGTAGCAGAGCAATTAGAGTTAGTAAAAAAAGATTATGATTATATCATTTTAGATACAGCACCTAATTTATCTTTACTAACTACAAATGCAATATATAGTAGCGATGCAGTTGTTATACCTATGATAGCAGACATATATAGCATTGAGGGTTTAAAGGTTATAAATCAGCAAATACAAGACATCAAAGAGGGTACAGATAACAAGAGAGTTAAGATATTAGGTTTATTGATAACTAATTATAAGGCACAGACTACATCAAATCAGATGCTAAAAGATGCATTAGATGATATAGCAAGTAAGTTAAATACAAAGGTTTATAATCATACGATAAGAGATAGCATTATATTTAGTGATAGTCAATTAAATAATAGTGTATGTATGTTAAGATATCCCACACACAATGCAACATTAGATTATTTAGGTTTTATCGATGAGTTTATTAGGGATACTAAAAATAAATAAAAGAGAGGTTAATATTTATGAGTAATAAGAGAGATGAAATCAAAACGAGAGCAAGTAGTTTGGTAAGTGGTTTTATAGCACCACAAATAGAGGATACAACCCCTACTAAAAAAGAGGACACCAAAGTTAAAAAAGCACCTAAAATAACAAAGATAATCAATAATGATGCATCAGATGATAAAGATAAAAGCAAATATAAAAATGGTGTTAATTTAAATGATAACTATACAATTACATTTAAGATAGATGCAGATATCGAGGACTATTTAAAAAACATTGAAAAGATAGCATTTTTAGAGAGTGTCAAGAGTGGTAAAATAAATGGTACTACTCGCACCGAGTTTGTAAATGCATTAATAAGAGATGAGTTTTATAAGTTAATAGGTGCATCAGATGATGATACACCAAGTGAGATTAAAGATAAATGGTTAAAGTATAAAAGCAAAAATAATCTATAATAAAAAGCAATAGCAATATAAGTGAGGTACATTATATGAGTAGCAGTTTTATAAAGTTAGATCGCAAATTAATAATGGTATTAGGTTTAAATAAGGCAGTAGTTTTTTGTCATTTATTAGGTATACAAGATGCTATCAATAATAAAAGAGAAAAGCAAGATGCTATTTATCAGCAACAAGATAGATTAATGTATGATTTAGGGTTATCCAAAGCAACCATAATTAAAACCATTAAAGAGTTAGAGGACTTAAAACTATTACATAAAATAAAGGGTGCAGAGGGTAATAAAACAAAGTACTTAATAGATAAGTTTAATTACAATAAATTAATAGATATCATTAATGATTTAGATATTAAAAATATTAAAAAAAATAAGCATAATGCATCAGTATTAAAAAAAGATGTATTAAATCTATACTATGAGTGGTGCAAAAATAATACTACAAGTAGTGATAATTTTGATACTACTAATAAAGACTTAATAGAAAAAGAATATAAAAATAAAACTAAAAGTATAAGACATTTTTTATCAGAAAATGCACATCAACCAATAACAATTAACTATAATGAAAATAATATATTTAAAAAAAGTGCATCATATCAGTTTATACCATTATTATTTAAAGATGAATATACAACAGATGAGATATACGAGACTTTAAATAAAACAAGTAATGTTTATTATGATGAGATAGAGACATTAGAGTACTTTTTAAAGAGTTATTACCGATATTATGGATATCCACATAAGCAATTAACAGCACCAAAGATAAGAGAGATATTACAAACGATACATAATGCATTAAACTTGTCTTATATTAGAGATGATAAAAATGTTATTAAGGATATTATAGATGAGTACTTTAATACACCTAACAAAAAAGATAGAGATTTAACGATCCATTTATTTTTAAGTAATAAAAATGGTTATTATAGTTGGATAAATCAAATAGCAGTAAGATTAACATATGCATCAGAGAGTGATATATATTAAAAAAGCGATAATTAATGCAAATATAGGAGGTGTTTTATGAGTAATAAGACAACAGACAACAAAACCGATGATAATTTAGTATACTATACAAAATTAAACGATGAGGGTGTTAAAAAGAGCATAGTTATTAATGCTAATCAGATGATAGATTTAAATGGTAAGATAGATACATTTAGTTTAATTGATAAAGCATTTATAGATAGCACCCCAATACTACAATATGAGGATAGTAATGGTAATATAATAAATGCAAGTAAAGATAGTGATTATTGGTTAAAATGCATTGATAATTATATTAATTATTTAACCGATAAATTAAATGCAGATATAAGTAATACAAGTGCAGATGATTTACAACAATTAACGATAGAGTTTAATAAAGAGTTTTTAACCAAGTTTGTTGGTGGTATTAGTGCAAATGCAATAGACTTAATAGATAAAAAAGAAATCTATGCAAATCATTTAGCAACAGCATTAGTAGATTTACAAACATTAGAGATATTAAAAATTGGCATTGATAAGTTTAATAAGTTAGATTTAGATAAAATAGATGCATCATTTAAACAATATATGCAAGTGGATACATTAAAAAGGGTGCAAGATGCATTAAAAGAGATAAATACGAGTACTAATAGCAATATAGATACCAATATTATTAAACCTATATTGTATCAGTTGCAAATATTAGATAGTTTAAAGCAAGTAGATATCATTATTAAAGATAATAAGGCATATTATGAGGACTTGCATAAAAAATACGAGACTATTAATAAATTATTGCAAGAGGTAAATAACAAGTATATAGCAAGAGATAATGAGTTAAGTAAATATGCAAATGCAGTAGCACCAAAACAAGCACAAAATAAGCAGATTAATTTACATTTAGCAAAGATATTTAATAATACATATCCATTAAATAAGTACACATCTATTGATAAAAACCATAATGAAAAGTATGATATCAAGTTAAAAGTTAGCATAGATACCGATTTTAAAGATTTAAGAGATATTATATTTGTCGATGATATCAATAAAAAACAGATAAGTTTATTACCGATAGATTTAGCATTATTTGTAGGTTTTACATCTATTAATAGCATCAATGGTGGCAATATACCAATAACTCTAACAGATGCTTTTAAGTTTATATCAGAGGATAAAAAGATAAGGATAAGAAAAGGGCAAAAAGCATATCAGTTATACGATGAAAAGATGCAATTATTTAAATCATTTAAAGTTAAATCAATTATAAAGGATCGAGATACAAACAAAACATTAATTGAGTTTAAAGATGCTATACCAATATTAGAAAATTACAAAGTACATATTACCTCTCGTAATGATATGGGTTATATTATCGGTGCATCAGCAATATTAAGTATCTTAAACTTTTTATCAGAGCAAGAGGGCATCGATTATCTAACTACATTTAATACAGCAAATAACTTTATTAATGATAGTCAGAGCAATACAATAGCAATTTTAAATATGAAATATTACTTAATTATTAAGATATTGCAAATGGGTAATGCATCTAAAAGTGGCAAGATATACAACCCACATATTAATTTAGATGATTTATATAGGCAGACAGCATTATTAAATGGTAAACAAGACTTAAATAAGGTAGAAAAGCAAAGATTAAGAGGACAGATAGAGACTTATTTAAATCATTTAAAAAGCAACGAGTTATTAAAAGCATATGATTATACACCATTTAAAGAGATAGCATCAAAGGATAGTAATAAGTTAAGTAATGTATCAAAAAATGATTTATATATAAAATTATAAAAGGGTGGTTTTTTTGTATACCACATCTATCCTATATAAAACCTATAAAATGTAATATGTAAATCATAATTTATGTATAATAGTAAAATAGTTGGTTTTTTTGTATACCATTACCCCAAAACCATATAAAATAAGGCAATTAAGGTAAAAATAGGGTACACATTTTATAAGTTGGTTTTTTTGTATACTTGTTTTGGTTTTTTTGTATACCCAAAGTGTAAAGCCAAAGTAAAGCAAACATAGTAATAGCAACGAGGTAGCAACGATAGATAGGGTGGGTATGTATGTATGTTATAGTATAAATACATTAAATATAGTGGTGGTTTAAAGTTATTATTAAGTTAATAAGTAGGAGGTTTATTTATGCAAATAGAGTTAAATAATTATAAGAATATACCAAAAGCATTAAAAGAGTTGGATATTTGGTTATGTTATAACGATAGAGACAAAGAAAACCCCAAAGCACCAAGAGATTTAAAAGGTAAATTACATAGTATCAACCAAAGATTATTTACTTTTAATGAGTGTATCGACAGCATCAGAAAAGGTTTTAATAGTGGTTTAGGTATTGTTTTAAAAAATAATGGGTTAGTAGTCATAGATTATGATAATTGTATTAGTGGGTATAAGTTAGATGATAAGTTAGGTTTAAAAATACCAATAATTAAAGATGATCGTAAAGAGCAAATATTAAAAGATTTAGATTTAATTAACTCTTATACAGAAATATCGCCAAGTGGCAAAGGCATACACATATATTTAACTGCTAATACTAATATTAAGATAAATACTAATAAAAATAATGTAGAGATATATACAAATAAGTTTATCAGAGTAAGTGGTAATCTATATAATGAGTTTATTTATAATGAGTTAGAGGATAGGACAGATGCATTAGAGCAATTTATTAGCAATTATGGGTTAGTGTTAGATGATATCATTGGTAATAAGAGTGCAATAAAGCAAAGATTTAACATTTATGATAAACAGATAAGGCAACAATTTAAATATACCAATAAATACAATATAAGAGAAATCAAAAAAACATTATTTGATAGCAAAAAGGGTAAGTTAATAAAAAAATTATATGATAATACCATTAAAGATGATGAGTTTTTAAAATTAAAGGGTGCATCATTAACAGCACAAAAAAAAGATGCATCAGATGTAGATTTATCGGATAGTGGTAAAGCAATTACATTGATACTATATTTATACGATTTTAGTTATGGCGACATAGAAAAGGTTTATGCTATATTTAAATCAAGTGCATTATGTAAAGATAAATATTTAAAAAAGGCATATGCAAGAGGTAAAGAGGACATAATACAGCATTGTTTTATACCATATGCAATAACTAATTATCATAATTACAGAGATAGCAAAGAGTATGTTAAAAAATAGTACTCTTTTTTTTAGAGTTGCAAACGAGCAAAATATTAGTCTTATCTTAAATTATTTACATAAGTTAAGATTAAAATAAAGGTGGTAAAATGGCACAAAAATTAACACAAAAAAAAGATGTATCATAAGATACACCCAAAAAGCAATAACTAATACAAAATATAATAGGTTTTATACAAGTATTAATTATAGTAGCATTTATTTTACTACCAATTACATTATAGCAAAAAAATAGATAAAATTAAATATTAAATTAAAAAAATATGCATCGAGGGTTTAGATCGTGGCATAATTGTATTATTAATGTATCATTTACTGCATCAGATGTATCATTATGTATCAGTTTTAATTTAACTGCGATTAAACAGCGAGAAATTACACAAAATGATACAAAGTAAGACAAAATTATGTTATATTAATACAAGTTGGAGGGATAATATGATTTATCAGTACTTAAAATATAAATATCATCATAAGCATAATTATTTAGATGCATACATACAAGATTTAATAGCAAATAAGACAAGTTTTATACCATACAAGATTAAATTAATTAATGCAAGTAAAGAAAACCCAAAAAGCAAAGATTTTGATTTATTTACATTTATGTATGAGGATACTTGTTATTATTTAGATAGCAATAATAAATTACATATTAAGACAGAGTTAAGTTTATAACTCTCTTTTTTTTTTACTCTTTTTTATAAAATTAGACAAAACCACCCCACATTATTAATAAGATAGTTATGCATAATTAAATATGTTAAATTATTTACATTATTTGCATTATTTACTAATTTATGATATAATGAATATGTAAAGTTAGTTAAATATGCAAGATATTTAAAATACTTTAAATTAATTAAAAATGTAATAAATGTAATACATTAAAAAAATATAAGATATGTAAAATATACGAGATATACAAAACATACAAGATATATCAGATATTTAACATAGACAAGATATACAAGATAGACAACATATTTAAGATATTTTAGATATAGAGTAGGTGGTTAAGGGTATGAGTTTATCAAATATACAAAGGCGATTAAAGAGCATTGAGGGTAAAGCATTTTATCAAAGTAAAGATAAATGGAAATTAAAGGTAATTAATATACTGCATAAGGGTACAGATGATGATATTAATAATAACAAAAGATATTATTTAAATTATGGCAATAAAGAGTTAGTATATGATGATATCCAAGACTTTTATAAAGAGTATAATATTTATCCTAATAAAGATATAAACCCAATTATTATTGATATTGTAGATAATAAACATTTAGAGCAAGTGTTATGGGATAGTAAAGATTATTAATAAGGGAGGTTAAAAATGGATAATCAAGAGCAAGTAAAACAAATACAAAGAGACTATTACAAACAATACCGAGATAATAATAAAGACAAGATTAATGAGTATCAAAGAGAGTACAGAGCAAAAAATAAGGATCGAGTTAAACAATATAACAAAACATATTGGTTAAAAAAAGCAAATCTAATACAAAATGCATAGGAGGTAAATATAATGGGTACAAGTATTAAGGCATTAAATGAGGTAATGAGAAACCCCAAAACATATAGTCAGACAAAAGCATTATATAGTTATTTATGGGTAAGAGCAGATAGTAAAAGTGGGTTAAGTTATCCACCAAAGGCACAAATACTATCAGAGGTAAACTTAACAGAAAAGTTATATAATCAATGTTTAGCAGTATTAAAAAATAATGGGTATATCAAAGATACAATTATTACTAAAAAAGATAATGAGGGTAAGACATATAATATCAATGGTTTTGACTTAAATTATTATGGTACTTTTTCTAACTCTAACCGAGAGACAACCGAGAGAGATAGTTAATTTTATGCAAGATGTAATAGCAGAGATTATCAGTTTTAAAAATGGCATTTTAGAGTTATTAAGACAAGATACTAATAGTTATATTGTATTAATGATAAATAATTATAATTATATCGAGGATAAATTAAAAAAAGGCACGATAATTAAGGTGTCATATACTAAAAAACAAAAAGTAAGCAAGATATCATTTATTAAGGGTGGTGTAAATGGATACTAATTTAAATGATAAACAATTAAGATTTATTGAGGTTTATTTTAAAGAGCAGAATATTAACGAGATATGTAAAACTCTTAAAATAACAAAGCAAACATACTATAACTATATTAACGATGATGCAATAAAAAAAGAGATTTATAATATCCGATGCAATATGCTATCAAATACCACTAATTATTTGCAAAGTTGTTTAGATGAGTGTAGTAAAGAGTTAATGAGTATAATACACGATGAAAAGACAGCACCACAAATCAAGATTAATGCTATCAATAGCATATTTAATAACTGCAATAAACTAACAGAGCAAGTAGATATATTAAGTAAGATTAATGATATCGAGCAAAGATTAAAAGAGCAAGAGAGTAAAGCAGATGAGGTTTAGGAGGTATTGTATGCAGATACAAAACAAATTAGATAATTTAACAAATAGATTAAATAATTTAAGGGATAGCAATAATAAAATAATATTAGAGTGTATAAACGATAAAGATAGTGATAGTTATTATCACTTAATAAAGGTATTAAATAGATTTAATGAGGTAATAGATAAATCAGATGCAATAGGGATACCCAAAGATTATATCGATACATATATTAAAAAGTATAATTGCAAAGTAGATTTAGAGTTTTTTATTATCGATAATGGCAATAAAACACCCACAATACCATTAATACATACCTATAATTACAATTAGGAGGTATAATATGCAAAGCAAAAACAAGATAGATAATATTATTAAAAGGTTAGATGCATTAGAGGTAAGTAATATTAAAATTACATTAGATTTTATCAGAGATTTAGAGCATAATAGTATAGCATTTAGGATAAGTGCTATTGATAGGTTAGGTGCAGTAATAGAGCAAGAGACTTTTACCGATATACCAAGACCATATTTAGACAAGTTTTATAATAAATATAAAGTTAGTTGCAGTGGTGGTAAAACCTACGATCTAATTAATGGCGAGTTAGTAGAGAGTAAAATATTTTAATGATAGATTTAGATTTTGATTTTGACTTTAATTTTGATAATATCAATGTAGATGTAGATTTTAGTAATATTAATGTAGATATTGATAATATTGATATCGATATGAGTGATATAGATAATTTTGAGGACATAGATATTAATATCGATGATTTAGATGTAAGTATCGATGATGTAGAGTTTTAGTTATGAAAAGATATATCAGATACAACATAGAAAACTTAAAACCATTTACCAAAGATAATGCAAAGTATTATGGCAGTAGAGGTGGTATAGCAAGTGGTAAATCAAAGTTAAGAGATAAGATATTAAAAACCAAGTGTCATATAGGTATGATTTATTTAGACTTATTACCATATCAAAATAGGGTAAGGATATATAACAAAGAATATCAGAATATAAAAGAGCAATTACATTACTATAAAATATACCAAAACAGATTAAATAAATTGTTAGATCGATATAACAAAAAATATGGGTTATACCGAGAGTAAGCACACGAGATTTTAAAGATTTAAGATAGTAAAAAACTGCTATCTTTTTTTAGTATCCCCCCACACCAAGTGATACAAAATAATACATTAAATCACTACCCACAGCACACCTACATTTACACAATTATTTTTTTACATAGGTTTTTTGGAAAACAGCACATTATACCATATAAATAAAGGGTTAGAGTGCAATTTTTTAGCAATAAAAATGATACAAATTAATACATCAGATGATACAAAACGATACAAAATGATACATTATTGATAAAAAAGTGATACATAAATGATACAAAAATGATGCTTTTATATAATATATTTATTCTTTATTATTCTTTATATATAATATATTTCTTTATTCTATATATATTTAATATAATTTTATAATATAAAAAGTAGTATATAAAATAGTAATTAGTTTGTGATTATTTAATGATAAAAATAAATTGGCATCAGTTAAGGGTATACCACCCCCAATTATTAGATCGCAAATAGGTAAACTTACCTCTTTTTTTAACTCTAACAAAAAAATACATCAGATATATCATATAATCAAAAAACACCCCCTTTATTTAGTCATAGAGAGACTTTAACAGAGTGGGTAGATATATTTATCATCTAAACAAAAAAAGCCCACAAAACACCTAAAATGGACTTATACGAGGTTTAAGGTATATGATTAAAAAATTAAAAATCATAGTTTGGTGTTTATGGGTAGTATTATATATCTTTTTTATCGAGAGAAAAGCAAAAATTAAGCAAAAAATCAGCAACAAAAAAACACCTATATTTTATGGTAGTTTAAATACATATGATAAAAAATAGTTAGTAAAAAATGTAAAATATGTTAAATTACTACTTGCATTTTTTTATGCATAAGTATATAATGTAATTAACAACAAAGAAAACAAACAAAATAAAAATAAAAAGCAATAACTAAAAAAAATATGGAGGGATAATATGAGTAGTTTAACAATGGCATTAAATACCTATGATGTTAATAGCATATCCGATAATCAAGTGTTTAGTCATAATATATGCAATATGTATTTATTAGATAATCAAGATTTATCAGATGCAACATTAAAATCATATAGGACTTATTTAAAGCAATTTATTTTATGGTTAAGAGATAACAATATTGCAACACCCACAGCAGATACCATAAAAGAGTACAAAAATTATTTAAAATTAAGTAATAATTACACCATAGCAACAAAAAACCAATATATAAGAGCAGTAAAACACCTCTTTAAATGGTTAAATAGCAGAGGACTTTATACCAATATTACTGCAAATGTTAAAGAGTTTAAAGATGTTAGAAAACATAAACGAGATAGTTTAACAATAAGTGAGATAAACAAAATAGTTAATGATATTGGTACTGCATCAGAGATAGATTTAAGGGATAGAGCAATTATTATATTAGCAAGTACATTAGGGTTAAGAGCAAAAGAGATAATCAATATTAATATTAGTGATATCGAGCAAAAGGGTAATTATTATGTAGTTAGTATTTTAGGCAAAGGATATCAAGAGAAAAACACAAAAAAGGCGATACCAAAGCAAGTGTATTATGTTATACAAGATTATTTAAAAGCAAAAAAAGGATATAAACCAAGTGATGCATTATTTACAAGTACATCACATAGGACATTAGGGGCATCAGATAAGAGATTAACAAAAGAGACATTATCACAAATAGTTAAAAATAGATTTAGAGCAAGTGGTTTTAATAGTAGCAAATTAACATTACATAGTTTAAGGCATCTAACAGCAGATGCAACATTAAAGGCAACCGATAATAATATCTATAAAACACAGCATTATTTAAGGCATCAGCAACCGATAACAACAGAGGTGTATTTAACCGAGCAAGAGGATATAGATATTAATTTAGCAAATGATGTATATAACACGATCTTTAATGCATCAGAGATAGACAAGACAAAAGAGTTAAGGGATACAATAGGTACATTAGATGTATCCGAGATAGATAAAGTGTTAAATTATATAAAAGGTTTAAAGGGATAGGAGGGATATTATGATAAACAAATATGATACAGGCAACATTATTGATTTATTAGGTACTATTAATATCGATTTAGAAAATCTTAATAGTATGGTTAGATTAATGAGATGCAATTTAAGTAATGCAGATAGGATAGACATATCAGATGATGAGGGCAGTATTATTGCATATAAAGATGATGTTATTAATTATATCGAGGTACTGCAAAGCAATATTGCAACAATGATGAGGAATATTAAAGAGATACAAGAGATTAAAGATATCCAAAGTATCAGATACAAAGGAGGTAAGTAATATGAAACTAAAAATATCAGTAGCAATAAACATAATATTAAGCATAGTTATAGTTATTTTATTGGTAGTGTTATTAAAAGGTAAAAATGATGTATCAAA
>JAEEGL014503348.1_pt1 | contig 12091 bp, 10 predicted proteins | sample 9134231 | NCBI WGS metagenome assembly JAEEGL01 (sample SAMN16246548, study PRJNA631951) | gut metagenome | biome: gut microbiome; feature: rumen; material: fiber-attached | host: Bos | place: Iran: Karaj | collected 2018-10
AACGCCATGACGCAGCCCCTGCGCTCCGCCACCGGCACCAGAAACGCCATCCGGCGCATCATCTACACCGGCAAACTGGAACAGCAAAAGACTTACTACATCCGTGTGAAAACCCTGCTCGAAGGCGTCACCACCAACGGTATCGCCCTTGACTACATGGAGCTTGTGCCCAAATGGGTTTACAGCGGCGTGGAAGCCGAAGACATCTGGTAAAAGAAAGATCCTTTTCATTTTATCTTACTATAGCGGCATCTCGTGGGGTGCCGCTTACTTTTTCTACGCTCATCAAGACATCTTGCCCACTACCGGCGCAGCCGGTCTAATTTCAAAAAATATTTGACATTTCCCGGAAAGAGGCCCGATTTGAGAACTCAAAAGCGGCGTTTCAAACGGCAGAAACGGCGCCTCAAAATTTTGAAACGCCGTTTCTGTTTCGCAACATTTGAACTCGTATGGAAATCAACAAATTATAAAACGACCGGAAAAACGGTGAAAAATTTTGACATTTTTGGCGTTTTTTCCGAACAATCCGATTATTCTGATGACTCCGTCAGCTCCGGGCACAATCCGTCACCACCGGAACGAATGCAAACCAAACAGGGCCACGAAGGCTAAAACCTTACGTGGCCCTATTATAGAATAAGGAGAGGAACCCGTCTATTACTTGCCGAACAAACGGTCGTAGAGTCCTTTGAAGCCACCTGCATGGCGGGCCTCGTCGCGGGCCATCTCGTGCACGGTGTCGTGGATGGCATCCAGGCCGAGTGCTTTGGCACGCTTGGCAATCTGGGTCTTCTCTTCACAAGCACCAACCTCGGCAGCGATACGGGCCTCAAGGTTCTTCTTGGTGTCCCACACGCAGTCGCCCAGCATCTCCATGAAACGGCTGGCATGGTCGGCCTCTTCGTAGGCGTAGCGGCGGAATGCATCGGCCACCTCGGGATAGCCCTCGCGGTCGGCCTGGCGCGCCATGGCCAGATACATGCCCACTTCGGTGCACTCGCCCTTGGCATGGGCCTGCAGGCCTTCCACCACCTCGGCATCGACGCCCTTGGCAATACCAATGACGTGCTCGGAAGCGAATGTCTGGGCAGCACCGCTTTCCACGTATTCCTTAAACTTGCTGGCAGGGACGCCGCACTTGGGGCACTTCTCAGGTGCCGTGTCACCTTCGTGAATGTAACCACATACGGTGCAAATGAACTTCTTTTTCATCTTAATTGATATTTATTGAATAAGTCAATTACAAAGGTACGAAAATATATTTGTAATTTTGTGTCCGAATGGAAGATTTTGATTTAAAAGAGTGGTTATCCACGCACAGCGACGCATCACTGCTCGAAAAGTTGCGGCAGGCCGGCGTGAGCAATGCCTACGGCGTGCCCCTGATGGCCTTGGCCGAACTGGGGCGCGAGTGGAGCCGGCGCAGCGACTGGCAACCGCTGGCCGACAGTATGGGCACATCATATGAAGAACGGCTGCTGCAAGCCGAACTCTACGGCAGTGCCGCCAAAGCCGACAAGAAAACTTTCGAATGGCTGCAGCGCTTTGTCAGCGGAATCGACAGCACGCCACTGTGCGACGCCACCGCCCTGGCCTGCCTTTTCGCCGTGAGGCAGCCCGACGAGACCCTGCAGTTTGTGAGCAGAATGCTCCCGTCCGAAAAGCCCCTCACACAACGATTCGCCATCATGATGCTGCTCGACCACTACATGACGGGAGACCTGCTGGGCGCAACCCTGGAACTCTACGACACCGTGCGCCCCCACTCGGAGCCTGCGGAAGAGGCACTGGTGAAAGGCTACACCGCCGCCTTCCTCAACAATCCGCAACGCACCCACAAAGCCCTGATGCAGACCTCACGGCCGAAGGAAGAACTGGCGCACCTCGTCAACGCCATGCTCGCCTCACCCCGGCTGACACAACCCCTGCGCGAGGCTCTGAAAGAAATTGTGGAATAAACAGACATAGTAACCCACCAACCCATGCGCACCTTGTTTCGTTTCCTCATAGCGGCCTTCCTCTGGCCGGCCGCCACAGCCACAGCCCAATCGTTTCCGCTCCAGTCTGTACCCGCCGACAGTGTAGAGATAGAAGGTTTCTTCTGGCGTGACCAACTGAAATATGCCAGGGAACAACGGCCCGAACTCCAGCCCGAACCCCTTTTTCTGGAGACAAAAGACCTCAGGCGCGTGCCCTCGCTCACCAAACAGTGGGAAAAGGCCATGAGCAAAGCTTCTCTGGAAGGCATAAACGGAGGCAATGTGAAATCAACCAGCCAGTTCGTGGAACTCTGCTACCGTCTGGCCCGGCTCACGGGCGACGGGCGCTACAGCAGTGCCGCCGAACACATGCTGGTCAACACCCTCTGCCAAGAGGACGACCCCAAAGCCACAAGCACCCTGCTCAACCTGCAGGAAAACATCTACACCACCAGTGGCGACCACCTCTATGTGAATTACCCCATCCGCAGCAAAGCCCACATCGTGACGCCTTCACTGGACCTGCAACTGCAGTGTGTCACCAGTTCACCATGGTTCAACGACCGATACATTCTTTGGTTCAACTTCAACGGCCCCCAACGGCACATGACGCTCCACCTGCGCCTGCCGTCGTGGATGGACACCGACACGCTGACCACGTTCCGCTCTGACCGCCAGCCCAAACTGAGACCGACAAAAACAGCCGATGCGCTTATTCTAGACCATCACATCGAGAACGGCTATCTGGTCATTGATAAAGAATGGTGCGACTCCGACTACGTGGGAGTTCAGATCAACACCCCCATATACCGTGTCAGCGACACCACACAACCCGGCCTCGTGGCCTTCCAAAAAGGCAGCGTGCTCTACCGCATGCTCGAGCTGCCCGACGGCATGCGCGTCAATCCTCAGGAAGCCGTTCACTCCGAGTTCGACGCCGACCGTCACACCAATGTGTTGTCCGGGCCCTACTACGATGCCAAGGGACAGCCTGCCGGACGCTTCTCCGCCGAGCCATACCTCTTCCACCGCAAAAAAGGACCAGGAGGCATCTTCTTGCCCAGCCTGTCCTCGCCGGCGGGCAACTGACAAAAACGCACTTTTTACTACCCGGAAGACACCACGAGGATATATTGGCACGCTTTTTGCTTACTTCATGATGCGTTCAATAACGAACAAAAAAGTAAAACATAAAAATAATACGTAATTATGAACATTCAACCATTAGCAGACAGAGTGCTGATTACTCCGGCTCCCGCCGAAGAAAAGACAGTGGGCGGCATCATCATCCCCGACACCGCCAAAGAAAAACCTCTCCAGGGCACCGTTGTGGCCGTAGGTGAAGGCAAGAAAGACGAACCCATGATTTTGAAAGCCGGCGACACCGTGCTCTATGGCAAGTATGCAGGCACTGAAATCGAATATGACGGAGAAAAATATCTGGTTATGCGTCAGAGCGACGTGGTAGCCATCATTAAGTAAAACCCCTAAAAACAAATCATCATGGCAAAAGAAATCAAATATAACGTAAATGCCCGCGAACTGCTTAAGTCGGGTGCAGACCAGTTGGCCGATGCCGTTAAAGTTACCCTCGGCCCGAAAGGCCGCAATGTGGTTATCGACAAAAAATTCGGTGCTCCGAAAATCACCAAGGACGGTGTAACGGTTGCCAAGGAGATTGAACTCGACAACGCCTTTGAAAATGCCGGTGCCCAGCTCCTCAAGAGTGTGGCCAGCAAGACAGGCGATGACGCCGGCGACGGCACGACCACTGCCACCGTTCTGGCCCAGAGCATCCTCGCTGAAGGTATGAAGAACGTGGCCGCCGGTGCCAACCCGCTCGACGTGAAGCGCGGCATCGACAAGGCCGTGGCCAAAGTCGTGGAAGAAATCAAGAATCAGGCCGAACAGGTAGGTGAAGACTACAGCAAGATTGAGCAGGTAGCCACCATCTCCGCCAACAACGATCCCGAAATCGGTAAACTCATTGCCGACGGCATGCGTGCTGTCAGCGTCAGTGGCGTCATCACCATCGAAGACGGCAAGTCAAACGAGACGAAACTGAAGACTGTCGAAGGCATGCAGTTCGACCGCGGTTACCTGTCGCCCTACTTCATCACCGACGGTGAGAAGATGGAGTGCGTCATGGAGAACCCCTACATCCTCATCTACGACAAGAAGATCAGCAACCTCAAGGACTTCCTCCCCATTCTGGAGCCCGCCGTACAGAGCGGCCGTCCGCTCCTCGTCATTGCCGAGGACGTAGACAGCGAAGCCCTCACCACATTGGTAGTTAACCGTCTGCGCACACAGCTGAAGATTTGCGCCGTCAAGGCTCCTGGCTTCGGCGACCGCCGCAAGGCCATGCTCGAAGACATCGCCATCCTTACCGGCGGCGTAGTCATCAGCGAGGACAAGGGCCTGAAGCTCGAGCAGGCCACCATCGACATGCTCGGCAGCGCCGAGAAGGTGACCGTGAACAAGGACAACACCACCATCGTCAACGGTGCCGGCGACCCGCAGACCATCAAGGAGCGCGTGCTGCAGATTAAGAACGAGATTGTCAACACTACCTCTTCCTACGACAAGGAGAAGCTGCAGGAACGTCTGGCCAAACTGAGCGGCGGCGTATGCGTGCTCGAGGTTGGCGCCAGCAGCGAAACCGAACAGAAGGAAAAGAAAGACCGTTGCGACGACGCCCTCTGCGCCACGCGTGCAGCCATCGAAGAAGGCATCGTAACGGGTGGCGGCGTAGCCTACATCCGTGCCCAGAAGGCTCTCGAAGGTCTCAAGGGTGACAACGACGACGAGACCACCGGTATCGCCATCATCCGCCGCGCCATTGAGGAACCGCTCCGCCAGATCTGCTTCAACGCCGGTCTTGAAGGTGCTGTCATCGTCAACAAGGTGCGCGAGGCCAAGGGCAACGAAGGTTTCAACGCCAAGACCGAGCAGTTTGAGGACCTCCGCGCCGCCGGCGTGCTCGATCCCGCCAAGGTAGCCCGCGTAGCTCTGGAAAATGCCGCCAGTGTGGCCGGTATGTTCCTCACCACCGAGTGCATCATCTGCGACAAGAAGGAAGAAAAGCCCGAAATGCCGATGCCCAACCCCGGTATGGGAGGTATGATGTAATTTTCTCATCCATTTTATATTTTCATTGCCGGCTGCAGTCTTCTGCAGCCGGTTTTTATTGGTTTGCAAGGATGTCGAAAAAAAACGTGGGGCGACTTGACGACCCCGGTGGCATGGAGTGAATGACTAACTCCGTCTTCGTCATGACGAAAACGGAGTTAGTCGTTTCTATATGCGATTTAGTAATTCAGAGGCGTCTCCTCGTGTCCGCGTTCAGGGCGTTTGCTCCATCAAGGCAAGCAGCCGCCCCACGCGGTGTTGCTCGCGGTCACCGATGAGGGCATATTTCATCACGGCATTGCGGACAGCCTGGCGCACGGCAGCATTGTCGGTTGCCAGAGCTGCCTCGGCCTGATCGATGAACTCGTCCTCCGACTGCTGGCGCAACGGCCCGCCCTTCATGAAGAGGCGTCCCAGGATGAGCCATCCGCAGAGTTGCTGCATGGTGTCGGGCGAGGCCACCCACTGGAAGGCCTTGTCGGAAGCATAGGGCAGGTACTGCATGAGCGAGAGCACGGTGTATTGCGCCTCCTCGGGATAGTGCATGCTCTCCACCCAGATGTCGGCTATTTCGGGGTAGAAGGATTCCACAGGCTGCACCAGTCCGGCCAGCAGGCGACACTCGCGGATATCTTCTTTCCACAATGCCTGGGCCAAGTCGTGATGCTTACCCAAGTCCTGCGCCATCGCCATGAGCCGGGGCCACTCCACGCCGAAAATGACTTTGTAACCGAGGCCTTTTTCGCGCATTGACTGGCTCACGGGGCCGTTCATGAAACTGCGCAACGTCTGTTTGACGCTGCGCAGTTGTTCTTGTATTTCCGGAGTCATACGTTTAGTTGTTGATGAGCGGCAAGGTGGCATAGTCGCGGCTGTAGCGGAGCATTTGCTCAGCATAACCCTCGGTGTAGGTCACCTTCACGTCGGTAGGTTTGCCGTCCTTGTCGGTCACGAGTTCATAGACGGGATTGATGAATCCCTTGTAGGGACTGATGTTGAGTTTTTCGTAACGCTCGAGCACCTCTTTGTGGATGGTGGGGTCAACCTTCACGCCGTAAGTCTCCACCAGCTGACGCGCAGCAAGGAAGTCGCCTTCGCTCTTGATGCGCTGCACCTCGGCAAGCAGGGTCTTGAAGAGGTCGCGCAGTTTGGCATAGTCGTTAATCTTGACATAGGTCTTGCCATCCTTTTTCACCAGTTCAATGACGTTGTCCTTCTTGCCGTTGTCATAGGCCCAGTGCGACACGAAGGAACGGTTGCGCATGTGAGCTTCCTCAATGTTGTTACCGGGCTTGATGCGCACGAGCTGCGTCATGAGGCCGTTCATGATGTATGTGTAGTAATTCGACTTGTATGCCTCCATGTCAGGCAGCAGTCCGAGTTCCACCAGCTTGGGGTCGCCCAGGTAGTAGAGCGCAAAGAGGTCGGCCCGGCCTTCCTCAATGGTGGAGCCGTAGGCACGCAGGCTGTCGTCGCTGATGCCTGGAAGCATCTTGCCGCTGCCATGACCGAGACACTCGTGCAGGTCGGTATGGAGGTCGTCGCAGGCATCGCCGTACTTCTTGATGAGGTCGCGGGTAGCCTGGTCGATGACGAACTCTTCACCGAAGCCGTTGCCCTGTGCTGCCTTGTTGTAGGCATCGGTCAGGTTGCCTATGGTCACGCTCTTGGAGCCATACTCCTTTCGGATCCAGTTCGAGTTGGGCAGGTTGATGCCAATGGCGGTGGAAGGATAGAGGTCACCGCCGAGCATGGCAGCCGTAATCACTTTGGCACTGATGCCCTTGCACTTTTCTTTCTTGAAACGCGGGTCAACGGGCGAATTGTCCTCAAACCACTGGGCATTGGCGCTCAATTTCTCTGTACGGGCTGTAGCTTCCAGGTCTTTGAAGTTGGTGATGGCCTCCCAACTGGCCTTCATGCCCAACGGGTCGCCATAAACTTCAGTAAAACCGTTGGTGAAGTCCACCGTGCCCTTTGTGTCCTGCACCCATGCAATGCAGTAGTCGTCGAAGTCCTTCAGATCACCCGTCTGATAGTATTTGATGAGTTTGTCGATGACTGTCTTCTGCTCTTCGGTATCGGCATAGGGCTTGGCTTTCTCCAACCAATAGACCACCTTTTACAGGGCAGGTCCGTAGAGGCCCTCTGTGGTCCACTTCTTTTCGACCAGTTTACCGTTTTCCTTTACCAGACGGCTGTTCAGACCGTACATGACGGGTTCGGGATTGTTTACGTCGCGCATTTTCTCATAAAAAGCCTCGGCCTCGGCTTGGGTGACGCCCTCGCCGTAGTAGTTGCTGGCCGAAGTGAGCACCAGGTCGTCACCGTCTTTCTGATTGACACGCATCTGCATGATATTGGGGTCGAACATCACAGGCATGAGCTCTTCCCACGTCTCGCCCTCAGCAGTGGAGACATAGTCAGCCGGCAACTCCTCCTTGTAATTCAGCAGAGCCAGCTGGTCGCGCAGCCATTGCTCGGAAAACTCCGGTTTGAACTTGGTACAGCCATAGTGATGGTGAATGCCGTTTGAGAACCATACGCGCTTTATATACTCTTCAAAACCTTTCCAGTCGTCACCGTCTTTCGACACCTGATCACTGGTATAGACGGTTTCCAACATTTTACGAATGCGCAAGTTATACTTTCCGTTCTGGTCCCAGAGAATGTCGCGTCCAGCCTGGGCGGCCTCGTTCAGATAGTACACCAGCAACTTTTGGTTCAGTGTGAGTTGTTCAAAGCCCTCCACCTTATAGCGCAGCATCTGGATGTCGGCAAACTTCTCGTCGGTGTACTTGAAGTCGTCCGTCACACCACTCTGGCAGGCGGTCAGCATCAATCCTCCAATCATCATGAGCTTAGATACATTTAGTTTCATACGATTATTTCTTGTTTTTAATTTGTTTTTCCTTACGGTAATTAGCTGGAGACATTCCCATTTCGCGTTTGAAAGCCATATAGTAACTCTGACGGGTAGAGAATCCGCACATCATGCCGATGTCTCCGCAAGCCACATCGCTGTATTGCTTTTTAACAAGCATGTGCGCAGCACGTTTCACGCGGAAGCGGTTGACCACTTCATTAAACTTTCCTCCCATATAACGTTGCATCACGGCTGAGAGCGACTGTGGATTTGTCTTCAGTTCCTTGACCAGCTGCGATGCCTTCAGGCCAGGGTCAGTGTAGCGTTTCTTCACGGCCAATTCTTCCATCACTTGCTGATAGATGCGCTCGGCCGTTTCAATCTTAATCTTTCCGATGTAATCAGGTTCTTTGTGTGCCATAATAAATACTTTCATTGCAAATTTCCGATTTTTCTCTCACACGGCCAAGAAAAACAGCCGATAACTTTCAGTAAGTCGAAGAATAACGAGCAATATTAAAACTGCAGGAGACATTTAGTTCCGCAATGCAATAAAAAATGTGAATTTTTTGCCGCTTTGTAAAGATTTTAGACCCAAAGCCAACAAAACGTCAAGAAAAGATGTAACTTTGCGCCCGTTATGTTGTTATTATAAACATTAAACGTATGAGCGACAAAATCAAAAAGTATCTCCTGCCGGAAAGCGAGATTCCCACACAGTGGTACAACATTCAGGCCGACATGCCTAACAAGCCTCTGCCGTTCCTGCATCCGGGCACTAAGCAACCCCTCAAGTCGGAGGACCTGTATCCCATTTTTTGCAAGGCATGTTCTGACCAAGAACTGAACCAGACCGATTCTTGGATAGACATACCAGAACCTGTACGCGAGGGTTATAAGACTTGGCGCTGCACACCACTGGTGCGTGCTTACGGTTTGGAGAAGGCGCTCGACACGCCCGCTCACATCTATTTCAAGAACGAAAGCGTAAGCCCTGTAGGCAGTCACAAGCTCAACAGTGCCTTGCCTCAGGTGTATTATTGTAAAGAAGAAGGCGTGACCAACATCACCACCGAAACGGGTGCCGGACAGTGGGGCACGGCCTTGTCATACGCCTGCAGCCAGTTCGGCATCGATGCTGCCGTCTATATGGTAAAAATCAGTTATGAGCAAAAGCCCTACCGCCGTTCCATGATGCGTGTCTTCGGCGGACAGGTTACCCCCAGCCCGTCCATGTCCACCCGTGCGGGCAAGGACATCTTGACTGTTGACCCGGGCAACAACGGTTCGCTCGGCACGGCCATCAGCGAAGCCATCGAGTTGGCCATGCAGACACCCAATTGTAAGTACACTCTCGGCTCCGTGCTCAATCACGTGAGCCTGCACCAGACGGTCATAGGTCTGGAGGCCGAGAAACAGATGGCCATAGCCGGCGAATACCCCGACAAGGTGATTGCTTGTTTCGGTGGAGGCTCTAACTTCAGCGGTATTGCCTACCCCTTCATGCGCCACAACATTCTCGACGGCAAAAACACCGAGTTCATTGCCGCCGAGCCGGCCAGCTGTCCCAAGCTGACGCGCGGAAAGTTTGAATACGACTTCGGTGATGAAACGGGCTACACCCCGTTGCTTCCCATGTTCACCCTCGGCCACAAGTTCCAGCCTGCCAGTATCCATGCCGGCGGTCTGCGCTACCATGGTGCCGGTGTCATCCTGAGCCAGTTGCTCAAGGACGGTTTCCTCAAGGGTGTCGATATCGACCAGACCGAGACGTTCAAGGCCGGTATCCTTTTTGCCAAGAGCGAAGGTATCATCCCCGCTCCCGAAAGCTGCCACGCCATTGCCGCCACCATTCGCGAGGCCCTGAAGTGCAAGGTGGAAGGCAAGAAGCAAGTGCTCCTCTTCAATCTCAGCGGACACGGGCTCATCGACCTTGCCGCTTACGACCGCTACCTGGCCAACGACCTGACAGACTACATTCCCAGCGATGCCGAACTGGAGAAGTATCTGACTGAAGTGAAAGCTCTGCAGCCTTAACACAGGCTTTTCTTTACATAAAAGCGGGCGGCCCAATCATTGGGGCCGCCCGCTTATTTTATTATACATACAAATTCTTATTGGTCCATTTGGTTGTAAACCTCGCCGGCATTCACCCGTTGCACCACGTTTTCATGGCGGTCTATGGCTTGGCACGCTGCCAGTGCGGCACTCTGCCCCAGGACCATGAAGACAGGTTCCATGCGTATGGAGCCGTAGGCAATGTGCGAAGCCGACAGACAGACAGGCACAATCAGATTGCTGCACTCCGTCTCCTTCGGCGTAATGGCACGGTAGGACACTTTGTAGGGTTTCGGTATTCCGATTTGAACGTCGCCTTCGTTCTTTACCATGCCGTTGACCACATAGCGCCCGCAGTTGTGCGAATCCATGTTATAGGCACCCCAGGCCACGGCGTCGTCCACGTCCGTCCGGCTCTCGCAGTTGGCCTGGGTCATGACGTAGCGGCCCAGCATGCGACGACTCTCGCGTATGTAGAGCTGGGGCGTGAAGTGGTCGCTGGTCAGAAACTCGTCTTTCGGATAACCCCACTGGTGTATTTCCCGTCTGATGTGTTCCGGCATGCGCGGGTCGTGCCCCACAAAATAGAGCAGGCCCTTGGTATAGTCCAGGTGGGCTTTCACTATCTCGGCCCTGCGCTTGTAGTCGGCATCGGGGTAATCCCAACTGCCGCCTATCATGTCGGTGGAGAAGCCGCCGCGGTTGTTGATGTCGGTCTTATGGTTCGGCATCAGGCTCCAGGCAAAGATATCGTCCAGTCCTTTCTCCAGAAACGGCTGTTTTTCTATCTGCCTTATGAGCAGTTCATAGCGGGCCGGGTCATAGTTTTCGGGCATGGTTATGGGAATCATGTTGGCCGGGTCGTTGGTCAGCGTGATACGGAAGTTATATGACTGGATGTCCTTGTTGCCCTCGCCCGTCTGTTTGGGACTTCCCGGCAGAATGCCGTAGACCAGCCCGCTCTTGGGGTCGCCACGTTTCACATAGGGGTCAACGCCGTCGGGAAACTGGTGGTACTTGGAGATGTGCGCCCCGTTCCACGTCTCGCCATACTGGCTGTTGTCCTCGCGTCCGGTGGTGTAGCTCACCCCGGCCTTGGCCATCAGGTCGCCCTCGTAACTGCAGTCCAGGAAGACACGGGCCTCGATCCTGACATCGGTCTTCCGCCGGGGCTTTGTCGAGTTCTCCACCACGATGCCTGCGATACGGTTGCCTTTCTTCTTCACCTTGTGCAGCCGGTGATTGTAGAGTATGTCTATACCGGCCTCGTCCACATAGCGTTGGAACAGCATCAACGCCACCTTCGGTTCGAAGGTGAAGTGCATGTCAGCCGTGCCGTAGTACTTGCCGATACTTTCATAAAATCCACGCGTGTAGCCCTTCATGATGTAGGGATTTCCCACGTCGGTCATTCCCAGCCCGCCCGTGGTCAGTCCGCCGATGCGGTCGGTCGGCTCCACGAGCAGCACGGTCTTGCCGGCCTTGCAGGCCGTGTAGGCCGCCATCACGCCCGACGACGTGCCGCCATAGATGCAGATGTCCACCTGACGGGCCGTCCCGGCCACAGCGCCCGTGACCGCCAAGGCCAGCAGAAGCATAGAGGTAATCAGTCTTCGCATAATCATAATTCTGTTTCTAAATTCTACTTTGTTGTTTCCTTTTGACCGCAAATCTAAGCCAAATCTTCTTTCCGGACAAATTTTTCCGGGATTTTCTTCCGATTTATTCCAAGCATGAAAACACTAACTCCGTTTTCGACATCACTAAATCCGATTTAGGCCGGAACAACTCCGTTTTCGTTCCGACGAACGGTCTTTTACGTATTTTTTCTGGCTCGTCCGTTCAGAAAATTGTAACTTTGTGTGACCGATGCCCCTTTCAACTACCGCGACTGGAACTGGTGGGCCTCCAACTCCGATGCCGGCTGGGGCAACCTCAGTACACTGACCGGCTGGATACAGAGTTGGATAACGGGAACACTGGCCATGATGCAGATGAACACATCATATTGGGAACTGACACATAATAATAAAATCAAAGAATGAAAATGAGA
>JAEEGL015603349.1_pt1 | contig 12091 bp, 14 predicted proteins | sample 9134231 | NCBI WGS metagenome assembly JAEEGL01 (sample SAMN16246548, study PRJNA631951) | gut metagenome | biome: gut microbiome; feature: rumen; material: fiber-attached | host: Bos | place: Iran: Karaj | collected 2018-10
GGCTCTAGCCATAGAAAGGTCATTATAACTTTTTGCGGATTCGTTAATTAATACTAAAGCAGCTTTTTCGTTAACGCGTATTCCGTGCAGTATTTTTCCAGAAAACCCTGCTTTTTCAATGAGCCAACCAGAATTAATCTTATTACCATCTTTTCCACGATAAACTGGATAGCCTCTATGCTCAGCTTGATCAGCTTGTTCATCGGTTAGGTAAATATTTTTAAAGAAGGAGCCAGAACTGGCTTTTTCCATTGGGTCAGGAAGTTTATCTGCACGGATTTTAGAAACTATTTCGCGAATTCCTTTTGGACTAAAATCCGTTATGTTGTTTTCGGAAATGTATTTTTCGATGGAATTATAGAAAGGACGGGACATTGATCCTTCTTTTAATTCAAGCGTGATAGAAATGACAAAGTAACGGTTTCTTTCAGTTGTATTTAAAATACTTTTACGGTAAGAAAAATTGAGATCGGCTTTTTTAAGGGTTTTGAAAGTCTCTGAAACCGAATCAAAAACATCAATTTCGACTAAAGTGTCAGCAACTTCTTGCCCGTAAGCGCCGATGTTTTGAACCGGTGCAGCACCAGCAAGCCCTGGAATTTTACTTAATGCCTCTATTCCGGTCAAATTGCGATTACATGCATATTCAACGACAGAATCCCATGGCTCTCCACCCATGACTTTTAATAGTACAGAATTTTCAGTTTTTTCTTCAGAAATGCCACGCATACGGTTGATAATGATTGCGCCGTTAAATCCTTCGTCATGGCCAATAGTATTTGCTCCAAAACCAAGTACGAAAGTTGGATAATTGAACTGTCTTGCAAAACCGTAGGCATCGGCTACTTCTTCTGGTTTTTCGACTTCTATGACATATCTAGCTGGACCGCCGAGACGCATGGTTGTTAAACTTGATATCAAGATATTTTCGTTTACTCGCATATAATTATTATAACATATTTTAGAGATATTTTAAGCTTAGGCGAGATGGTGGTGTTGTAATGATTTTTTGATTATGCTATATGAGCCTAAGAAACAGGGTTGGGAATATATTAAAATAATGTATAATATATACAAGAAAGGTAATACTATCATGGGAAAAAAGGATGCGGTGGCAGAAAAGAAAAATTCTAATACTGACGGAAAAAGTGAGGCATTAAAACTTGCAATTTCGCAAATTACAAAGCAATTTGGTGATGGCTCAATTATGAAATTAGGTGAAACTCCGAAGATGGATGTTGAGTTATTGCCATCGGGGTCTTTGTCGCTTGATCTAGCTTTAGGTGGCGGTTATCCTAAAGGAAGAATTATTGAGATTTATGGTCCGGAATCGTCTGGTAAAACAACTTTAGCGCTTCATGCGATTGCAGAAATTCAAAAACAGGGTGGTCAAGCAGCGTTTATCGATGCTGAGCATGCTCTAGATCCGGCATACGCCAAAAGAATTGGTGTTGACACTGCTAACTTGCTTATTTCGCAACCGGATAATGGGGAGCAGGCTCTAGAAATTACTGAAACTCTAGTTAGATCCAATGCGGTTGATTTAATTGTTGTCGACTCAGTAGCCGCGTTAGTTCCGCAAGCAGAAATTGACGGTGAGATGGGTGAGGCGCAGATGGGTCTTCAGGCGCGTTTGATGTCGCAGGCTATGAGAAAATTAACTGGTATTATTTCGAAATCTCGTGCGACTGTAATATTTATTAATCAGATTCGTATGAAGATTGGAGTAATGTTCGGAAATCCGGAAACAACGACTGGTGGAAATGCTCTGAAATTCTATGCTTCGGTCAGAATTGATATTCGTAGAATTGGACAAATTAAGGAAGGCGATAATATAGCTGGTAATAGGACGAAGATTAAAGTCGTTAAAAATAAAATTGCAGCGCCATTTAGAACGGCAGAATTTGACATTATGTACAACGAGGGGATTTCTAAGGCTGGAGATGTACTCGATCTTGGTGTGCAGTATGGTATTTTGGAAAAATCGGGTGCATTTATAAAATATAACGGCGATACTCTTGGTCAAGGTCGTGAAGCGGTAAAGAAGCTGTTTAAAGAAAAACCAGAATTAATGGCGGAAATTGAAAAGAAGGTACGCGAAAAAGCGGCAGTAGCGGAAGATTAGTATATGCACCATGATGAAACTTGGCAATTATATTATCCGAATGGCGAAGCGATAGTCGGAAAAGGGTGGGATTCGGCTTTAGATAATCCGGAAAAAACTGGTTCGGATGAGATTGTTGGTGTTGCGGTAATATTCTTATACAGAGTTTGTGATGACGAGATCGAATTTTTGTGGCAAAAAAGGTCAGAAACTGTAGATAGATATCCTGGATACTATGATATTTCGGCGGGAGGGCATATTAATTTAGGGGAATCATTGGTTGAAGCGGCGATTAGGGAGACCAGTGAGGAAATTGGTTCCATAATTACGCCGGAAGATTTGCAATTTATGACTATGAGGCCTTTTAACAAGAATCGGTTTGCTTGGGTGTATATGGTTGATTGGTCGGATAAAAAAGACGAATTCTCCTTTAATGATAAAGAAGTCTCGGAAGTTAAGTGGGTGAAGTATTCTGAGATGGACGCTTTTTGGAAAACTTTTGCGAAACCACCGTTACAAAATGATAAGTTGACTTTTCTTTGTTTAACCGAATGGCTAAAAATGCATGGATATTTATAATACAAAAGACAATTATCAGATTACGAATTTGAAACAAGGGGTGAAGAATCTAGATAGGGTTAATGTTTTTGTTGACGGGAATTATTCATTTTCCTTAGATATATCTCAAGTGGTTGATTATAAAATTAAAATTGGTCAAGAAATAACGAAGGAAGAATTAGAAGAGTATAAGAAAGCATCAGAATTTGGGAAGCTATATCAAAGGACTTTAGAATGGTCACTTTCAAGACCGCGTTCTGAGCGCGAAGTTAGGGACTATTTATATAAAAAGGTAATAGAAAAGAAATTAGACAAAAATTACATTGAAACTATTAGCCAAAGAGTAAAAGAAAAAAAATATTTGAATGACGAGACTTTTGCAGAATGGTATGTTGAAAATCGATTCGTAAAAAGAGGAATTTCAAAGAAAAGATTGAAGATGGAATTGATGAAAAAAGGTATTTCAAATGAAATAATAGAAAAAGTTTTAGATATTAGAAATGATGAAGAAGAAATACTGAAAATAATTGAAAAGAAACGTAAAAAATATGATGACGAAAAACTTATTCAGTATCTTTGTCGGCAAGGTTTTGATTATCAGCTGGTGCAAAATCTTGTCCAGACTTGCGAAAAGGATTAACGAAGTTTGGAATAAAATCTTCTTTAACGGCTTTTTCTTTAATGACGTTTTCTTCGTCTTTTACGATGATTTTATAGTCATTTATTTCGACTATTTCTTTCCGAGATATGGTTAATACGGGATCAATTACTCTTTTCATAACTGGGCGTTTAATGATGAGTTGTTGGACGACAAAATCTTCGCTTGTTACTGAATAATCTTCTACTTTGCCAAGATAGCTTTTCTTTTTTGTTTCAACCTTAAGATTGTTTAAGGTGAAATTTAAATCCATAACTTTTGAGATATTAATTACGTCGTCTTTTGCGACAAGTTCTTCTATGTCGTCGATAACTACCCCGAAACTAGAGTATTCGCGGATGCTTTTCACGTCAAGAATTTTTGCATCAGATTTTGCTATAAGGGGACCAACTAGCTTAAAAGCGACGATTTTTAATGAATCTGGATCAACAATTGGTTCAGAAATGTTTGCTATGCGGCCGCCAGCTTGAACACTCAAAACCGGAGCGCCAATTAAACGAGAAGCGTATACTAACATAACTTTATTATAGCATCTTTTACGTCGTAGCTACTGATTTTTGTTCTTCTTAGAGCGGTTAAATATGCGCCCGTATCGAGTTTTTTGCCAATATCTTCGGCTAGAGTGCGAATATAGGTACCAGAAGAGACATGGCAACGAATTGCTAATTCGGGGTACCGGTAGTTAAGTATCTCGATGCTAAATATTTCAATCTCTCGAGAGGGAATTTTGAAATCTATATCTTTACGAGCGAGCTTATAGGCTCTTTCTCCGTTGATTTTGATTGCTGAAAACTTAGGCGGTGTTTGTTTCGTTTTTCCAATAAAACTTTGAAGTGTTTTTTGGATTTGGCTAGTATCTGGTATGGCGTCGTTGACCTTAGATATTTCTCCTTCTGGATCGCCAGTAGTAGAAATGTAGCCTAGCTTTAAGGTTGCTTCATATACTTTATCAAGTTTTAAAAACTCATTAGATTTTTTAGTCATTTTTCCAGACAAAAGAATAAGTAAGCCGGTCGCAAAAGGATCTAGAGTCCCAGTATGACCAACTTTAACTTTATGGCCAAATTTTTCAGTTAGTTGTCGACGGACTTTAGCGACAGCTCCAAAACTAGATATTCCAGCGGGTTTGTCAACTAGAATGATTTGATTTTCGTCCATTGCATGATTATAACAGATGTGATATAATAGAACAATGATAACAAAAGAGAATAAAGACAAGGCTATTGCCAAGGTTGCCCGTAATAAGGCAGACGTTGGTTCTCCTGAAGTACAAGTTTCTATTCTTACGGAGCGCATTAAAGAAGTTACTGAGCACGTAAAGAATAACAAACATGACTTTATGGCTAAAAGAGGTTTAATGCAGATGGTTGGGAAGCGAAAAAGGCTTCTTAAATACCTCGAAGAGACCGATTTTGAGCTATACAAGAAAACTGTTAAGAAACTCGGTCTAAGGAAATAGCTAGAACGAAAGAAACCCCGCTTTAAAAAGCGGGGTTTTTGTTACTCGTCGGTGTCGGCGTTGATATCTCTTAGTTCGATTGCCATATTGGCGAAATCCGTGAGGATCTTAGCCATTTTCTGGAATCTTTCTTCTACTCCTGGGGAAGGCGAATCATTCTTGTATTTGATGATATGTTCAACCGTAGCCCACATGTCCATAGACTTATCTCTGATTTGGATTTCAAGAGGGATAAGTTTTGAACATCCGTAGAGAGGAGAATAAATCTCAACTTGGACGTTTAAGTGCAGAGACGAGTATCCGTTTGGTTTTGGCTTTTTTACGTAGTCTTTCTTTTGGACGACATTTATCCCTGGGATGCGTTCGATTGAATCAGCCACCGTATAGATATCATCTCTGAATGGAGTGATGATTCTGATACCAGCGACATCTCGGACGTTTTCCTTGATTGAATCGATGTCGATACTGTAGCCTCTTCTCTTACACTTCTCAACGACAGAGTCAAACTCTTTCATTCTGCCGGTAACGGAATCGAAAGGATTGCGGTCGAATATCCTGTTGAAAGCTTCCTGAAGATTCAGGATTCTAGCTAAGGTTAATCGTAGCGCAGATTCGCATTCGGTAGCGTATTCTCTGTACGCTTCTTCCAGTTCCGGCATGCCGTAAGGTACATTTGGTTTTACCATGCTTTTTACCCCCTAATTTTTCGAGCCCAAAATGCTCATCTTTTATTATATCATACTTTGCTAAAATAAGCAAGATTTGGTATAATAATGTTGTTATTAATAATTGGGAAGACGGCAGATACGAGATAGGGGCTCATATCTGAGGTTTTCCCGAGAAAGGAACATTTTTATGGAAATAATAAACCCTAATGGTAAGAAGACCGTAAGGTTATCTACTGAATGGTTAGGGCGAGAGCTTTCTCTGGAGGTTAACAGAGTAGGTTTTCGTTCGACATCTTCAGTTTTAGTAACTTATGGCGATACGGTAGTTTTAGGGTCGGTGGTTGTTGGGACAAAGCCTGTTGTACAGGATTTCTTCCCATTATCAATTGACTACGAAGAAAAATGGTATGCTGCGGGGAAGATTTCTGGCTCTCGTTTCATTAAGAGAGAAGGGAAACCGACTGACGAGGCAGTTTTGGTTGGACGTTTGATTGATCGCCCGATTAGGCCATTATTCCCTAAGGGATATCGTCAAGAAGTTCAAGTTGTTTGTACGGTTCTTTCCATGGATCCGTCATTTAGGCCGGATTGTGTGGCGATGATTGCAGCTTCGGCAGCATTAATGAATGCTGGTGTGCCGTTTGACGGTCCGGTGGCTGGAATTAGAATCGGGCGAATTGGCGGTGAATTTAAGGGATTCTTGTCGTCGGAAGAGCGTGAAGAATCGCCAATGGATCTTGTCGTAGCCTGTAAAGACGGCAAAATTATGATGGTTGAGGCTGGTATGAAAGAAGTCCCAGAGGAAACGATTATTGAGGCGATGCATTGGGCAGTTAAAAATGTACAACCAGTTTTAGACTTGCAAAGAGAATTAGCAAAACAAGTTGCTGCTACGCCGCAGGAATATGAACTAGTTTTGCCGGATGAAGCTATTTTGAAAGAGGTTGAAGAATGGACGAACGGGAAGTTTGGTGCAAAGGTACGTGGAAATGTAATGGAAAGATCGCAGATTTTAGATGAAATAAAATATGCGATGCATGATGAATTCGCTCTTTCTAAGGGTCAAGGCGAGACGGACAACGAAAAGGTAGAATGGTATGATGAGAATTTGCGCGATGTTTATGATCAAGCATTTGAACTTGCTTTATTTAAAGAAGTGCGAAGAGGGATTGTTGAAGAAGGCGTGCGTCCAGATGGACGAAAATTGACCGAAGTAAGACCTTTGTCTTCACAAGTTGGAATTTTGCCAAGAACACACGGATCTTCATTATTTACTCGTGGTGTAACACAGGCGATGAATATTGTGACTTTGGCGCCACTTTCTTATTCTCAAGATGTTGATACGATGGAAGTAACTGATGGGAAACGTCGCTATATGCATCATTACAATGCTCCGTCATATACGGTTGGTGAGCCTGGAAGGATTGGTTCTCCTGGACGGCGAGAAATTGGACACGGATATCTTGCAGAAAGAGCATTAATCCCGGTTTTACCTTCAGAAGAAGAATTTCCTTATGCAATTCGTTCAGTGACTGAGATTATGTCACAAAATGGTTCAACTTCAATGGCGGCAACTTGTTCTTCGTGTATGGCTTTAATGGACGCAGGTGTGCCTTTGAAACGACCAGTCTCTGGTGTAGCAATGGGACTTATGGTTGACGTTCCTAAGGGTACAGAAATAACAGCTGATGATGTTGATAAAGCATATGTTCTAACAGATCTTATGGATGCTGAGGACTTTGCTGGTGATATGGACTTTAAGGTGACCGGTACAACAGAAGGTGTGACCGCGCTCCAAATGGATATGAAAGTACATGGTTTGCCGGTTGAGATTATGGAAAAGGCATTGAAACAGTCTCATGAAGGTAGAATGTTTATTTTAAATCATATACTTGAGGTTATTCCTGAGCCAAGAAAAGAGATTTCGCAGTATGCGCCAAGGATCGAAAAATTAATGATTAATCCGGATAAAATTGGTGCTGTGATTGGTAAAGGCGGGGAAATGATTAATAAGATTACGACTGAGACTGGAGCCGAGGTTGATATTGAGGATTCTGGTTTGGTCACGATTTCTGGAAGTGATCCGGAGAAGATTCAAAAAGCACTTGAATGGGTGAAATCATTGACCGAGGAACCTGAAGTTGGAAAGGTTTATGAGGGGACAGTCGTAACTATAAAAGATTTCGGTGCGTTCGTAAACATTATGCCAGGAATTGATGGTATGCTTCATATTTCACAAATTGTCGAAGGACGACGCTTGAAGAAGGTTGAGGAGGTATTACATGTTGGAGATAAAGTTAGGGTGCGATTAGTTGCGATTGACAACGGAAAATTATCATTATCGATGATCGGTGTAGATAAGTAAAAAAGGGACCCCGTTACAATACGGGGTCTTTTTGATTAATGCTTTGGAGGCTCGAATCCTTGAGGCTCAAAGGACTCAACGACAGCCTCTCTCACCCAATCATGGGCGGAATTGTCGGTAAGAACTCTTCTTTCGTTCTTGGCTTCCTGCTGCTGCAGCAATTCTTGTTTTGCGAGGAGGACATTCTTTTTATCGGTCAGACGTTCGCTCTGGAACATTTGTTCCGCTTCGGGTGTCTGTATCCACTTGAAAATGCCTTCGTTCCCGCCGCCTCTTAAGACGATTTTTCCGTATTTATGGAGAATCGGATCTTCACGATTTTCCACTAAAGATCTGGCGATCATACCGGTGATGGAAGTTCCAGGCCTGAGCTGACCTTTATCAGAGGCTGACTGCAATTTAGTAGCAATGATGTCCGTGTCGCCACGAACCATCAGCTCTTCCATAGCCGAGACGGCTAGTTGAGCGCTACCGATTTCCAGTCCAATTTCGAAGAACTGGGCGATAATGGAAGTAGCTGGAATGGAAGAATAGAGTTCCTTTGTTGTAAGGTTCTTGTATAACATTGAATTATACCTCCTGCGTATGCCCGCCGGCGATTTTCGGAGCGTAAGAATAAACCGGACTCCTCTTTTGATTATATCATATTTATGCTAATTTGTAAATCTTTATGAAATGAAATTATGGAAAATGAGAGGATCTTACTTTTTTGTTGTATAATTATATGAAATGGATAAGATACGAAATTTTTGTATTATAGCGCATATTGATCATGGAAAGTCAACGATTGCTGATCGGATGATGGAGCTGACTGGGACTGTTCCGAAAAGAGAGATGAAGGAACAATTACTTGATTCGATGGAACTTGAACGTGAGAAAGGAATTACGATTAAGTTGAAACCAGTGACGATGCATTGGAATGGCTATATTTTGAATTTAATTGATACACCCGGGCATGTAGATTTTTCGTATGAAGTTTCTAGAAGTTTGCAGGCGGTGGAGACTGCAGTTTTGGTTATTGATGCGACGCAGGGCATCCAGGCGCAAACATTAGCTAATGTTTATTTAGCTTTAGAACAGGATTTGAAAATTATTCCAGTAATTAATAAAATTGATCTTCCGGCAGCAGATGTTGAGAAGGTTTCGGCACAAATAATAAATCTTCTCGGATGTTCGCGGGATGAAATTATTGAGGCTTCCGGAAAAACTGGTTTTGGCGTAGATAAGATTTTAGATGCAGTTGTAGAACGAGGCCCGGCGCCAATTTTAGTGTAGTTTTTAAAAAGGTGCTACAATAGAATTAATTAATGGAGGAAAAATATGAAAAAGTATTTTGCTGAGTTTATCGGCACAATGGTTTTGGTGCTTATCGGCTGTGGTACGGCGATGGCGGTAGGATGTGATGCTACGGCGGGATGTGGGTACATATTGACTGCGTTTGCATTTGGTCTTGGTTTATTAACGATGGCTTATAGTATTGGGAATATTTCAGGATGCCATATTAACCCTGCGGTTTCGATTGCGATGTTGGTGAATAAGAAGATTTCTTGGAAAGATTTTTGTGGCTATGCCGTTTTTCAGATTATTGGTGCTTTAGCTGGGGCTGGTTTACTTGCTTTAATTTTCAATGGAGCTGGAATCGTAGATGCGACTGGTGGGTTTGGTTCGAATGGACTTGCTGGGGTGAACGGTAATCCTTGGATTGGTCTTCTAGTAGAAGTACTTTTAACGTTTATCTTCGTAACTTCGATTCTTGGTGTGACTTCAGAAAAAGCGAAGCACGGGCATGTTGCAGGAATCGTGATAGCCTTTTCTTTAGTTGCAGTACATATTCTTGGGATTGCTTTAACCGGAACAAGTGTTAATCCGGCGAGATCGATCGGGCCTGCCGTTGTGGCGGCGTTTGCTGGAAATTGTGAACCAATTGCTGCGGTTTGGGTATTCATTGTTGGTCCACTAGTCGGTGGTCTTTTAGCGGCTTACGTTTACAGATTGCTAGAGAAAGCCAAATAAGATATAATATAGAGCATGAATAAGACAAAAGCTTTGATTTTTGATTCGTATTTTGACGATTATCGTGGAGTGGTTTTGTATGTACGAATCTTTGATGGCGAGATTAAAAAAAATGACGAAATATTAATGATGGCGGCTAAGACTAAGGGCTTAGCTTTGGAAGTTGGGATTTTGACGCCAAAAATGAATCCGAAAGAAAAACTCTCAGAAGGAGAAATTGGCTACATCGTTACGAATTTAAAGACGACTCGGGAAGCGAAAGTTGGTGATACTGTAACATTGTTGAATGATCCCGCTACAGACGCTTTGCCTGGCTATAAGAACGTGTTACCGTTTGTGTATGCAGGATTTTTCCCAGTCTCAAATGATCAATATAAAGAGTTGAAAGAGGCTATTGAAAAGTTAAGTCTTTCTGACTCGGCCTTACGTTTTGAACCGGAAAATTCACCTGTTTTAGGATTTGGGCTTCGAATCGGGTTCCTAGGGCTCTTACATATGGATATAATTCGCGAACGACTCGAAAGAGAGTTTGGGCTAGACTTGATTGTTACTAATCCATCTACAAATTACGAAGTTGTTTTAAACAATGGGGAGATCATTGATATTAAATCTGCGGCAGATTTGCCAGACGCTTCAGAAATTCGTGAAGTAAGAGAGCCATGGGTCAAAGGTGAAATAATACTACCGAAGGAAATGATCGGGAATGTACTAAATTTGATTAATGAAAAACGTGGACATCAGACGAATCTATCATATATTGAAGATCGGGCAGTAATTGATTTCGAGGCACCGATGGCAAATCTTTTAACAGATTTTTACGATCAATTAAAATCTGTAACTTCTGGTTACGCGTCGTTTAATTATGAACTTGATGGTTATAGAGCGGAAGACTTGGTAAGAATTGATTTTCTGGTTGCTGGCCATAAGATTGATGCATTGTCGGTGATGGCGCATCGTTCGGAGGCGGATGGGATTGGACGAGAGGTGACGAAGAAATTGAAGGAAGTGATTCCGCGTCAAAATTATGAGGTTGCTCTGCAGGCAGCAATCGGAGCTAGGATTATTGCTAGAGAAACGATTGGCGCTTACCGAAAGGATGTAACAGTAAAAATTCATACTGGTGATAGAGATAGAAAAGCAAAACTTCTTGAAAAACAGAAACGTGGCAAGGCACGTATGAAGAGGTTTGGAAAAGTTGATATTCCTAGCGAAGCTTTTACTGTAATGCTGAAACGTGATTAGGCTATCATTATTAGTCGTGTTATAATTTAGTTATGAAGAACAAAATGTCAATTATTTGTGCCGTTTTGGGATTGTTTTTTTGTTTTAATACAGTTAATGTGATGGCAATTTCTGAGGAGCAAAGAAATAAAATTATTAATAATTGTGACCGAATCGTTGATAGCTTAAAAAATATTCAAAAATCGGATGCTAAAACACGAGTTTTTTTGGGTTCGCATTATGAAACAATTTTGTCAAAGTATATGACATCTTTAAATATAAGACTAGTAGAAAACAATTTGTCGAAATCGAGTTTGATTGAAAATCAAAATGAGCTCGCTAAGGCGAAGGACTCTTTCTCGACAATATTTGTCGACTATCAGAAAGATTTAGAAGAGTTAATAACTATAGATTGCCATACTGAGCCAGAAAAGTTTTATGAAAAATTGACTTTAGTAAGAGTAAAAAGAAAAAGTGCGGCGTTGAATGTGTCAAAAATGAGAGAGCTAACCGAAAAGAATCTTAGATTAGTAAAAGAGCTAAAGGAGAGCCTATGACTAAAGGTGGACGTAATTTGATTTTACTGGGAGTTGGATCGATTCTTGTAGCATTTATAATGACTGGAGTGTCTTTGGCTATTTATCATAATTCTGGCGATATCTATTTAGACCGTTCACGCCCTGGTTTTTTGCCGGACGAGGAGGAGTTGGAGCAGAAAGATGACGTTGAAGAAGAATTTGAATTTGATAAGACAGGAAAAATATCTGACGAGGTATTAGAAGAATATCTAAAACACTTGAAGGAAGAAGTTGAAATAATCGATTCTTATAAAGAGCCTTTTAATGTTGAATTGCTTTCGGATGAAAGTTTAGGTATCAAAGAGGAGAATAAGGAATAAAACTTGATTTTTATTTGAAAATGCTTATATAATTAAAACGAAAGGTAAGATATGAAGCAAAAGAATAAAAATATACAGATAATAGGTGGAGTAATAGCTGGTGTTTTTGCCATTGCGATTATTTTTACTGTAACGCGATTTTCTGGA
>JAEEGL016636324.1_pt1 | contig 12091 bp, 13 predicted proteins | sample 9134231 | NCBI WGS metagenome assembly JAEEGL01 (sample SAMN16246548, study PRJNA631951) | gut metagenome | biome: gut microbiome; feature: rumen; material: fiber-attached | host: Bos | place: Iran: Karaj | collected 2018-10
CCATATTTCATCTCTAATTCCGTGTATTATCATAGGATTATAGTTTTCTTCGGTAATGAAATAATTTAATAAATTCATAATTAATAGGTCATCACTTTTGAATATTATTTCTTCCATATTAACCCTCCATAATTAATTATACTAAAAAAGCTTAAATAAATAAAGTACTTTCACCTAAATTAGTTTTTTAAATATAATATAACGAAAGGAGAATACTTTTATGTATAATCAAAGAAGAGTTTTATATAATAATAATCGTTTTGGTGGTGGCTTTTTAGGACCATTTATATTAGGAGGTATTACTGGTGGATTACTTGCTCCAGCCTTTTATCGTCCATATCCAGCATATAATGTATATCCGCAATATTATCCTTATCCATATCAATATCCTTATACAACATATAATTACTATTACTAACACCTTATGGTGTTTTTTATTGCTTTATAATGATATATTTGTTACAATATAATTATGAAAAAGTTTAATATGATTGATGAAAGTTTTATTTGTGAAAATTGTGGTAAAGAAGTATCTAAACTAGGGTATACAGCTAGAGATCATTGTCCCTATTGTCTATATTCTAAACATGTAGATATTAATCCTGGCGATAGACTAAATAATTGTCATGGTCTTATGAAACCTGTTGGCATTGAAAAATATAAAAGCAGTTATAAAATTATTTATAACTGCTTGAAATGTCATACTAACCATAAAAATATTATGGCTTCAGATGATAATTTTGATTTAATTATTGAATTATCTAATGTAGAAAATGCTTAACAAAGTCTTCAATCATTGGCAAAAACATTAAGAATACTAGAAGCAATACCACAATAAATACAGCTATTTTTAATTCTGGACTGTAAGTAACTTTTACAGTCTTTTTTTGTTTCTTTGGTTTATCATTTACAAATGTTCTATTAACATTATTAGTAGTAGGCGTATTTGCAACATTTTGATTATTTGCTGCTGGAGCTGGTTCCACATTACTGTTTGTAGAAGTTTCTGAAATTGTATTGTTGGTATTTTGTGGAACATTATTTGTATCATTTACATTTTGATTGCTATTTATATTATTCACATTTTTATTATTATTTGGTTCATTAACATTTTGAATATTAACATTCATAGTATTATTAATATTAGCACTCGGATTATTTAACATAGTGTTTAAATTTCCAGAAGCCTTATATGGAGTAACATTATCATTATTATTTGTTTCGTTCATAATATACTCTTCCTCCTTCAAAAAAAGATTTGGCATTTGCCTAAATCTTATTGATTAAAATTACCATTTGGCATTTGATTATTCATAACATTTGGATTACCAGTCATATTTGGCATAGGCCCCATTTGTGGACCATTAACAGGATTAGTAACAGGTGCTTGGGGCATTGCTGGTCCTCCCATATAATTATTAGCAACAGGTGTTACTGGTGTAACAGGTGTTGGAATGCTTGTATTCATGTTATTTGCCATATTTGGTTCAACCATGTTAGGAGTATTATTTACTGGAATACTATTCATTTCGTTATTAACTGGCATTGGATTAATATTAGGTTCTGGAGCAGCCATATTCATATTTGGATTTGGCATTGGATTATTAATTGGAGCTTGATTATTATTCCAATTGTTAGTAGGAACCTCATTCATTCCAGTTTGTGGCATAATAGGAGTTGGTTCAACAGGTGTTGGAACAACTACTTCTTGAGGTGCTACATTAGGCACTTGCTCTGATGCCGGATTAAAAAAGTTATTATTTTCTGGAACACCATTATTTACTGGAATATTATTTACTTCATTATTGACAGGCATGCTTGGAGCCACTGGTTCTGGAGCTGGCATACTCATATTTTGATTAGGTATACTTGCTTCTTGGAAACCATTCATATTCTGATTAAAACTATTTACATCCATATTAGTATTTGGCATTGCCATATTCATATTTGGATCAGGCATTCCTAAATTTTGATTCATCATATTCATATTATTAAAATCTTGATTCATATCTTGCGTTCCTCCCATATCATTATTTTCATTATTTAAATTTTCACGCATTTTCTTCTTCTTTTTAGTATCTGCTAAAAAGCCCACTACTGTTATAAGTAATATAACTAAAATAACTAAAACCCACACATAATATTCAAGTAGAAATTCTACAACTGCTTCCATTTTGTCCTCCTCTTTATTCTAATAATAGAATAACATAATTTTTTTTAAAATGCAATATTTTTACAATCTATCCATAACATTTTTATCTATAAAACTTAAACTTTTACTAGATATGTCTAATGACTCTTTATATTTTCCCCTTCTAAACAACTCTTCAGCTTTATTAAGGGCAATATCTATTTCTTCATACGAACTACGATATCTATTACCATAAACAATCATTCTCTCAGCCATGTCTACTAATTTAATCATATCATTTGTCTTGTTATATATTTTAAATACCAAATCTCTAGCTGTGTCTACTCTTATATTTAATATTTTTATGACAATTGGTTTTTTATCTAATTCTTTTATTATTTCTCTAATAGCATCTTGAGCTTCGGTTAATTCTATGTAATAACTACTAGGTATTACAGGAATTTTATAATCTTTGATACGATATTTTGCCTTCTTTAATAGATCTTCAATCGTGGCAAGTTGCTCTTTAGCACGCGCTTCATCGTCTTTCATACTAGTTATTGATCTAAGTTGAAAATCTAAAGCATCTTGTAGTTTAGATAATTTTTGGGATAAACCATTTAATTCATCTACTAATGTTGAATAGGCAAATGTTTTCATTTTTCCTTGTTCTAACAGTATTTTATAATCTTTATTTATTTTTTCTAAATCTTGATTTAAAATGCTAAATTTATTAACTTCTTCATCAGTTAAATTATAGTTATAAATAATATCGTCAATCTGTAGATAAATATCTCTTACTACTTTATTTATGTTATCAATGCGATGACCTAAGTTCTTAATATTTTGTTTAAAAATATCTTTACATTCTTTTTCTTTATCAAAATCATTATATAATTCATTAAAATAATCAATAAATGTTTTAAGTTCAATAATTGAATCTCCTGGTTGTAATTTTTTTAAATTTTCAATAATATTTTCTATTTTTGTTCTTATTTCTTTTATGTTATATTCAACATTTAAATAATCAAGTGGATAGCCATCTCTTTTCATGCGATAATAGTAAGTAGAAGCTTCATCAATTTTATTTGGAACCATTACAGTGGCCATTAAGACAATTGTGGGAATATCTTCTAGCAAAGTATTCATGGTATTTATTTTTTCATCTAAAAGTGCTATTTTTTTCTCAACAGATACATAATCATTATTATCCATGGCATGTTCAAACTGAGCAAATAGTTTATCGATTGCATCAAATTCATCTTCTACGAACGGAGCAATTTCACCAAATTCTTTTTTTGTTCTCTCGAATTTGTTTTGTTCTTCACGATAAACGATTTTTAATTTTGTTATTAATGTTCTATTTCTTTCTTCAGAATTAGTAATAATTTTTATTTCTTCTAAAAGATTATTTGTTATTTTACGAAGTGATAATATTTCTAATTCGATATCCGTTATCTTTTTTATAGCTTGTTTATATTCTTTTCGATCAACTAAAAAATCAGCATCAGATATTGATTCAGTTAGTTTGGGTATTTTTTCATCTCTTATTAATTTGAATGTATTATCCCAATCTTCCATTTTAGATTTTAAATTATCTGTTTTAACAAGCTCTTTAACTTTTGTTATTTCGGTTAATACCGGTATACCAAGCAAATTGTTTTTTTCAACATCTAATTCTTCTATTTCTTTTTTATACTTTTTACTTTGATTATTTCTAATGACAAAAATGGTGATAACTATAAGGATAATAGTTACTACGACTGATATTATTGTAATTAAAAGGACGCTATCCATAATTTTATCACCTTTCCTACCTATACATCTATTCTACCACAAAATACTATTTTTTTAAATAAATTTATATTTTTTTATAAAAAAAACTATTAATTAATACATTCCAAGTATTTTCTTAATAGTTTCATTTTTTAGGGTAGTAATATACCAATTATTGTTTTTATCTTTTTTCAAAGGAATTTCTATAGTATAAGTAACTTTATCTTTAGCTTTTTCAAGCTTATCTAATTTTGTATTGTTATAATCTTCAACAGTATAATCATCTTTACCATTATAGTAATCATTTGTTTCGTTAATGGCTTTTTTATAATCAAATGTAGTAAGTTCAACAGTAACAAAGGCTTCATCACCATCAATTAATTCATCTTTTATTTCGTATGATAAATTAAAATATTGTTTTTCTATTATTTTTTTATATCTTTCTTTTTGTTCTTCAGTTAAGTTTTCTTTATTAATGATGTCATCAATATTGGTAGTTATTTCACTATCGACTTTTTGATATTTAGTTATTAAATCTTCAACTTTTGATGTTGGAGTATTTGCTAGAGAACAGCCAACTAAAAAAGATAAAAGCATAAATAGTAATATTATTTTTTTCATATAATCACCATTTATATTTTTACTTATTTGGGCTTTTTTATACTAAAAATCATATGTATTAATGATATTTATTACTCTTTCTTTACTATATCCCCCAGTTAATAAATGATTATATATTTTTGCTTTTAGTTTCATACCGGTATATTTTTTATTTGTTTTAAGGTCTTTTTCAATTATTTTTTTAATTTTATCATCAAAAATGTTGGCGTCAATATTACTCATGTTTTCTTCAATGATACTTTCGTTTACTCCAAGATTAGCTAAATCTTTTCTTATTTTATAATCACCATGAGTAGTGAACATAAGTTTATCTTTTATATAAGCTTTAGTAAACTTATTATCATCTAAATAGCCATTTTCAATTAATTTTGATATAGCTATATCAGCATCATTAATATCATACTTTTTTCTAATAAAATATTCTTTTATTTCTTTGGTGCTACGAAGTCTTACTGAAATATATTTGATTCCAGATAAATATATTTTGTATATATCATTTTCTTTAGTAAGTTTTACATATAATTTAGGATCTATTTCTTTTTTTAATAAAAGTTCATTTTCAGTAATTATTTTTTCATCGAGATTTAATACTTCACCATTTGATAAATATACATTGTATGTCCCATTTTTCGCAAGTTCATATTTTATTATTTGCATAAATCCTCCTTAAAACAAAAAGAAAGGAAACTATTTTTCTTCGCTTTCTTTTTTTTCTTTTTTATCATTATCTCTTTGATACTTTTTCTTTTCTTCAATCATAACCATAGTAACATTATCATCAATTTCCGCTAAAGCGTTAGGATCGATATTCGATAAAATAACCTTTTCTTTGATTGTATCAATAATTACTTTACCCCAAATAATACCTTTTTTAATGGTTAAATCATTAAACATATCCGGAGTAATCATTTTTACAAAGTATCCAAATAGCAATCTCTTTGTTATAACCACTAATCTTTTATTTGTTAAAATAACTACATTAGTGTTAATAATTTCATAACTTTTATAATTTTTTTGAGCTACGAAGGCATATTTTACTTCTTCATCATCCCCAATAAACTTAGCTGCCACGCTACAGTGAGCTTTTAATCTAAAAGCTATTGTCATTGGATATTTAGCTCTAAATGCTAAAACTTTTTCATAAATTATTTTACTATTATTACTCTGTGCTTTCATCGTTTTCCAACCTTATATTCTTTTTAACAAATTCAACAAATGTTTCTTCTTCAACATAACCACCTATTGAATCAACTACTTTGTCACCATACATAAATAGTGTTGTTGGAGTTCCCCAATTGTTTCTCTTTAAATAACTATTTGATTTAGAAATAGCTTGATATTCTTCATCAGTTAAATGTGTTAAATTAATGTAGTTAATTGGTACTTTATACTCTTCCGCTACTTTTGTAACGATTGGAATATACATTTCACAATATCCACAACCATCTTTAACTATTACTACAACAAATAGTTCATCATTTTCCATTTTTTCTTCATATTCGGAATATGTTATTTCATTAAATCCAACTTTACCTTCTACCTGGGCAGGTAAGTCAATATTAACTTTGCTTTGAGCTGCTTTATTACTAGTTACTACGAAAGCTACGATTAAAAGAACCACTACTAGTAATACTAAAATAATATCTTTTTGCTTTGATGTTAATTTAAAAGATTTCTTTTCTTTCTTAACAACTTCCTCTTTCTTTTGTTCTTTTATTGGTTCAACCTTTTTAATTTCCTTTTTTATTTCCTTTTGTTCTCCTTTATGAGGTACTGTCTTTTTAACCTCTTTTTGATTTACTACTTTTTTTGTATTTTGATTATTCTTTTTAGTAGTATTATTTTTTTTATTTGATTTGTTTTTTTGATTTGCCATTTTACCTTCCTCCTAAGTAATAGTTTACACTTAAAAGGTTAAAATTGCAAGTATTAGTATGTTTTTTTGATTATTTTTAATATATATTTAAAATTTTATTATTTTTTTTAATTTTGATATTGACAAATAAGGTTTCTTCCATTATTATATTAATCACCAGTTCGAAATATGGCGAATTGGTGCTAGTATCACACTAGCCAACCCCTTTTTATTCTTTTTGTTGAGGCTGTTCCGTTGGGGGTCAGCCTCTATTTATTTAAAAAAATAAAAGTCTCAATTTTTAATTGAAACTTTTTTTATATCAATAATTTATTTATTTAGCTTGATAATTAGATCCACTTAATTGGTTTTCTCCTAATTTAACTAATCTCTTAGTAATTTCTCCACCAACTGAACCATTAGCTCTAGAAGTTGCATCTGGTCCTAAATTAACACCAAATTCATTAGCTATTTCATATTTCATTCTTTCGATAGCTTGTTTAGCTCCTGGAACTACCATTTTACTATTTGAAGTATTGTTACTCATTTCAATTTCACCTCCTACATTAATAGGTTGTGAAATATCTTATTTTTAATACATATTATTAAATGGTAATTTTTTACTAAATATCAAATTCTTTTTCACTATTATTAATCTTTATTATTTCTCTATTTTCTATTGCTTCATCTATTAAGCTTTCGTAATCAAAGAAGCTTTCATAAACTAGCGCTTTTTCAATACCGGGATTTATTACAGGATGTTTTGGCAAAAAAATTGTACAGCAATCTTCATACGGTAATATAGAAATATCATATGTATCTATTTTTTTTGATATATCGATTATTTCTAATTTATCTAGACACGCTACTGGTCTTATTATCGGAACATTAGTAACGGCATTTATTACTTTCATGCTAGTTAATGTTTGACTTGCTACTTGTCCTACTGATTCGCCATTAATAAGACAAAGACAACCTTCTTTTTCCATTATTTTTATGCTTATTCGATACATCATTCGGCGCATTATGGTTATCATATATGTAGGGTCAATATTTCTATATATGGCCTCTTGAATATCGGTGAATTTTACGATATGAAGTGTAATATTGGGTTCGTATTTTGTTAATTTTTTAATAAGATCTTTTACTTTATTCTTTGCCATAGCACTTGTGTGGGGCGGAGACTCAAAATATACACATTCGATTTTGATTCCCCTTTTCATAGCTAGATATCCAGCAACAGGGGAATCTATTCCTCCTGATAACATAAGAAGTCCTTTGCCAGCTACACCAACAGGATAACCACCCGCTGCTTTTATTTCTTTATGATATATGTATGTATAATCTTCTCTTATCTCTATTTTTAATAGATAATCAGGATTATGAACATCTACTTTTATATCGGGGATGTTTTTTAATATTAAAGCTCCTATTTGCTTATTAAAGTCCATGCTAGGAACAGAAAATGATTTATCAGCGCGAGATGTCTCTACTTTGAATGTTTTAAAAGCGATTGCTTTAGCTATTTCTAACACTTCTTTTTCTATTTCTTTTATATTAGTATTTACGCGTGTTGCCACTACTATACTATGAATACCAAAAATATTTTTTAAAATATTTACTATTTCATCAATATTATCCTCGGTTTCAATAAACATTCTAACTCTATTTTTGGTAATTTTTACATCATAGTTTTTTAGGGCATTATTAATATTATTATAAAGTATATTTATAAAAAGCTTTCTATTACCTGTTTTGGTAGTTAATTCACCATATTTTATTAAAATTATTTTCATTTTTATCACCTATTTCGTTTAATAATGCTACCAATTAAGGTAGCATTTTTATTATTAACAAGATAAATTATCATTAATATTAACAGTATAGTTGTCACGACACTCTTGGTCATGCCATTTTAATTCATTATTGGATTTTGTGTAACGAACATATCCGCATAATGTTCTAGTTTCATTAAAGGGATCTTTTGCTTCTTCTTTGGTTAGTAATCCATTACATATTAAGTCCTTTATATATATATCTTTACCAGTACCAGTAATGGAATTTCTATGACTATCAACATAGAGCTCCGCTGCTGATAGAATTAATTTTTGTTTTGTACTTACTTGTTTTTCTTTACTTCTTTCAATTGATGAGTTAACACTTGGTATAGCAATAGCCATTATAACTACTAATATTACTATTACTACTAGTAACTCTATTAAAGTAAAACCCTTTTTATTTAATTTTTTCATTTTATCACCTAACAATAGTATAATTTATTTTTTTCTTTTTCACAATAATTATTTTATTTTTTCTTTCATTTTACTTAAAATATTAATAGCTTCTATAGGAGTGATATTTAAGATATCAATCTTTTTTAATTCCTCTTCTACTACAGATTTCTTTTCTTCAAAATCAAGTGGAAGTGTTGTTTGAATATAAGTATCTCTTTTTTGTTCTTTACTTTCATATACTTTTAAAATACTATTGGCTCTATCTATTACTTCGTCAGGAAGGCCAGCTAATTTAGCAACATTAATACCATAACTTTTATCAACGGAGCCATCTTTTACTTTATGTAAAAAAGTAATATTTCCATCTTCTTCAATCGCCGATACATGTTTATTTTTTAAATTAGGTAAAGTATTTTCCATATCAGTTAGTTCATGATAGTGCGTTGAAAATAATGTTTTACATTTAATATTTTTAGCAATATATTCTAATATTGCCTGAGCTAAACTCATACCATCAAAAGTAGCAGTACCACGTCCTAGTTCATCAAATAATATTAAACTATCTTTAGTGGCGAATTTAATAGCCCTTGCTGATTCCATCATTTCAACCATAAATGTTGACTCCCCACTTACTAAATCGTCAGAAGCTCCAATTCTCGTAAATATTTTATTAAATACTGGGATATTTGCTTCACTGGCGGGAACAAAGCAGCCTATTTGAGCCATGATAACAATTATACCAAGCTGACGCATATATGTTGATTTACCAGCCATATTTGGTCCTGTTATTAATAAAATATCTGTATTTTTATCCATGATAATGTCATTAGGCACATATTCTTCATCTTTTAGGACCATTTCTACAACGGGATGACGAGAATTTTTGATATTTATTTCATTAGTGGTATTAAGTTTCGGTCTAACATAATTATATTTTTCACTTACTACAGCAAACGAAGATAAAACATCTATTTCACTAATAGTCTTTGACACTTTTTGTAAAGTTGTTATATATTCTTTACACTTTTCTCTTATTTCGACGAATAAATTATATTCTAAATTTATTATTTTATCTTCGGCGGATAAAATAAGATCTTCTTTTTCTTTTAATAAAGGTGTAATAAATCTTTCACAATTGGCAAGAGTTTGTTTTCTTATATAACCCATTTCATCAGTAATTAATGATAGATTTCCTTTAGATACTTCAATATAGTAACCAAATACTTTATTAAAACCTACTTTTAAGTTTTTAACACCTGTTCTTTCTCTTTCTTCTACCTCAAATTTACTTATAAAATCTTTACCGCCACGACTTAATGACTTTAACTCATCTAATTCTTTAGAATAGCCTTCTTTTATTAAAAAGCCTTCTTTTAAACTATTAGGGGGTTCTTCATAAATGGATTTTTCTAATAAATTATATAAATCTTCTAAGGTATCAATATTTTCGTAAAAGTTTATTTTGGTTAATTTTTCTTTAATACTAGGAAGCACTTTCAAAGAGTTTTTAAGCTGAAGCATATCTCTTCCGCTAGCAGAACCAAAAGATATTCTTCCACATAATCTTTCTAAATCATATACCTTATATAAATCTTCTCTTAACTCATCAGCAGTTATGAAATCCTCTAATAGCTTTTCAACAATATTATATCTTTTATTAATGGTTGTAATATCCACAAGAGGATTTTCAATAAAGTATTTTAGTTTTCTAGAACCCATAGCAGTTTTCGTATTATCTAAAAGCCAAAGTAATGAATATGTTCTTTCCTTTGTTCTTAAACATTCCGTAAGTTCTAGATTTCTTTTGGTATGAATATCCATTGACAAATAGGCTTCATTCTTTTTTATTATTACTTCTTGAAAATGCGATAAATTTCTTTTTTGAACCACTTCTAAATAATACACTAATCTTTGAATAGAAATTTTTACTCTATCATCACTTATATTTTTATAAATATTACTATATTCATTACTGATATTATCGCTATAGGTTAGCATTATTTTAGCTGACTTTAATTTTGCTATTAGATTTGCATCAGATTCTTCTGGTAATAATAATTCTTTTATATCTAAAGATAATATTTTATAAACAATATCATCAATATTTCTTTCTAATACTTCACTATATATTTCACCAGTTGTAATATCCGAATATGTTAGTACAAAACCATATGAAAAATCATACAAATAACCAATATAATTATTTTCTTTTTCATTTAATGAATTAGCATTAATAATGGTTCCTGAAGATATTATTTCTGTAATATCTCTTTTAACAATTCCTTTAGCAGTTTTAGGGTCTTCTAGCTGCTCACAAATAGCTACTTTAAAGCCTTTTTTTATTAATTTATCTATATATATTTCAGCAGCATGATGAGGTATTCCACACATTGGTACTCTTTCTTCAAGACCAGCACTTTTACCTGTTAAAGTAAGTTCAAGAGCATGAGCTACTACTTCGGCATCTTCAAAAAACATTTCATAAAAATCACCAAGACGATATAAAATAATTGTATCTTCATACTTATCTTTTAATTCGACATAATGTCGCATCATTGGTGATAACTTATCTCTATTTACATCATTTCTCTTCATACTTCTACCTCTTTGCCCTTTTATTATAACATTTTAGATATTTATTGTAAATTATATTTTAATATAAAAATAAGTATTTTATTGCAAATACTTATTTATTTTTTCTAATACTTTTTCTTTGTCTAATGGTTTTAAAATATAATCTATAAAACCATATTTTAAATAATCTTCGGTATATTCATAATTATTATTTTTAGTAAGTAATATAACTTTAGTATTAAAGTTCTTAATATCTTTTAATTTGGTAATTACTTCTATTCCAGATATTGGTTTCATTTCTTCATCTAATAATATTAAATCATATTTTTCTTTATTTCTTATTTTATCTAAACATTCTTTACCTAAACTTACTATTTCTAATTCAATATTAGTACCATTTAATATTTTAGTAAATATTTTCTGACTAGATATATTATCATCTACGAGTAACACCCTTTTCTTTTCTAGTTCTTTATTATATTTAGATATTTCTTTTTCTTCTTCATATATTTTTTGATCTAATACTATTTTAATAGAAGTGCCTTTACCATATATACTATTTGGCATAACAGTACCATTCATTAGAGTAACTAATTTTTTTACATTGTATAAACTATTATTTAAATTAGTATTATCTTCTTCTTTTCTGGTATTTAAGGCTTTATTTAAATCTTCTATTTTCATACCAGATCCTGAATCTTCTACATTAATAATTAGTCTTGCTATATCATTTTTAATAATAGTATTAACGCTTAATTCTATATAACCTTTTTCCGTATATTTATAACTATTTTCTAATAATATATCAATTGCTTTCTTTAAACTAACACTATCACCATATAAATATTCAGGAAGTGTGCTATCAATATTACTTCTAAAAGATATATCTTTATCCTTACA
>JAEEGL010690728.1_pt1 | contig 12090 bp, 9 predicted proteins | sample 9134231 | NCBI WGS metagenome assembly JAEEGL01 (sample SAMN16246548, study PRJNA631951) | gut metagenome | biome: gut microbiome; feature: rumen; material: fiber-attached | host: Bos | place: Iran: Karaj | collected 2018-10
CTGTAAGGAGACCGGTAAACACTCTTTGGCATATTCCTTGAGGGAATACTCCCCGTCCTCCAGGCACCAATCATACAGAAGCGCCCGTTCGCACATGGCGTAGTACCGCACCATATCATTCACGGTCTTATCCTTAGACAACTCTCCGCTTTCCCTGCCCCGGGAAATGATTTTGCGAAGCAGCCGGAAATACGGACGTTTGTGATCCAGCAGAGAGCGCTCGCCCCGTGTCACCAGCTGGGTGGAGAGCAGTCTGGCGAGCAGATCCATCGAGATGCTGTTCTCGATCATCCCGAACAATTCTTCATTTAAGAAGAGCAGTTGCTCCATAGCCGAGCCGTTCTCCGACAGTGTCGGCTCCAACTCTTCATACTTTTCATCGAACACATCGCTGAGGGTGGAAAGAAGGGCATCTTTCCCGCCGAAATAATGATAGAAGGATCCCTTCGAGGTCTGGGACTCGTCGATGATCTCTTCGATCGTCGTCTCTTCATACCCCTGCTCGTAAAAAAGCCTCCAGGCGGCAGCGACGATCCTGCCTCTCGTATTTCGGGTATTCTTCTTTGCCATGTTTCCTTACTCTTTCTCTTCTTCCGGGACTTCCATCCGCTCCGCCTGAATCTTGGAGATCCGGTTCTCCTCCACTTCCAGGACCCGGAATTTCCAGGGCCCGATCTGCACTTCCGGATGATCGACCTCCTCCGGGATCCCTCCCAGCAGGGACACGATCAGTCCTCCGATCGTATCATAGTCTTCCTCCGAAGAAAGCTCCGTATCCAGTGTATGTTCTACTTCCTCCATCGAGGTCCTGCCGTCAAAGACATAGGACGTATCGGAGATCCGGCGGATCTCCTCTTCCTCGTCATCGTATTCATCCTGAATGTTTCCGACGATGGATTCCAGCAGATCTTCCATGGTCACGATGCCGTCCGTTCCGCCGTATTCATCCACCACGACGGCCATATGAAGCTTCTTTTTCTTGAACTCCTGAAACAGTTCGGTGCAGCGGGTGCTTTCCGGCACATAGAACGGCTCCCGGAGATACTCCCGCAGCCGGAATTCTTTTTTGCTGTTGATCAGTGAGAACAGATCCTTGACATACAGGATCCCTACCAGATTGTCCGCCGTTTCTTCATAGACCGGGATCCGGGAATACCCGGTCGTCTGGATCGTTTCCAACACTTCCTCCAGTCCGGCAGTGACCTCCAGCGCCGTCATCTCCGTGCGGTGCGTCATGATCTCATCCACCGTCCGGTCGTCAAATTCCAGGATATTGTTGATCATATCCTTCTCGCTGTGCTCGATCGCTCCGGACTCCTCCGCATCGTCCACGATGTCCAGGATCTCTTCTTCTGTGACCGTTTCTTCTCCCTGCCGGCGGCCGACACCAAGAAAACGGTAGGCTCCCTCTGCACAAAGATTGCACAAAAACGTGATCGGAACCATCAGAATCAACAGAACGGAAAAGAGCGGTGCCGTCAGCCGCATCGTCCTCTCCGGAATGTATTCTGCGACCTTCTGCGGCAAAAAGACCGCCAGGATCAAGAACAAAAGGCCCGCGACCGCAGCCATTAGAATCAGGGCCTGCCAGAAGCCTTGGGACAGCTGCCCCTGGGTCCTTCTCCAATATGAAAAAACTCCGCCTTCCGCTGTCAGTAAAAGAGCGCAACAAGACAAAACTCTTCCAATTTGCGCCGTCGACAGCATCCTTGCGGGGTTGTCCGATCGTTTGGCGAGTCGTTTATAAGATCTCTTGTTTTCTTCACCGAGCCGCTTCCATTTGCTTTCACTGAATTCTCGGATCGATGCTTCTGCAAGAGAAAAAAACGAACCAGCTAATAAGAAAAAGATGAATAATAAACCTTGTATCCAAATACTACTGTCAGGGTCCACTTCGCTTAACTCCTTTTTTGTTGCTGAAATTCATTATACTGTCTCGTAAAAGTACTGTCAAATGCCGATGGGAGCACGAAAAACGGCAACTTTTTCCTTTACACTGAAACCGAATAATGATATCCTTTAACGTGGATATGCCTGTAAAGAGAAATGCCTCTTTATTCAGTTCCAAACCCATTAATTCTTCAAGGGAGGAAATACAACATGGTAAGAAAAAAGAAAACCATGGACGGCAATAACGCTGCGGCATATGTCTCGTATGCGTTTACCGAAGTAGCCGGAATCTATCCGATTACTCCTTCGAGCCCCATGGCTGACTATGTAGACCAATGGTCTGCCGCTGGTCAGAAGAACATTTTCGGCACGACTGTCAATGTCATCGAAATGCAGTCCGAAGCCGGCGCAGCCGGTACGGTCCATGGTTCGTTGAATGCCGGTGCCCTCACCACCACTTATACTGCTTCTCAGGGTCTTCTGCTGATGATCCCGAACATGTACAAGATCGCCGGTGAGCTGCTTCCCGGTGTGTTCCATGTTTCCGCCAGAACGGTTGCGACCCATGCGCTGAACATCTTCGGTGATCATTCCGATGTTTACGCTTGCCGTCAGACCGGTTTTGCTATGCTGGCCGAGACCAATCCGCAGGAAGTCATGGACCTGGCCCCTGTTGCCCATCTGGCAGCGATCGAAGGCCGCGTTCCGTTCATCAACTTCTTCGACGGATTCCGGACTTCTCACGAAATCCAGAAGATCGAAATCTGGGATTACGAAGACCTCAAAGAGATGTGCAACATGGATGCTGTTGAAGCATTCCGCAAGCGCGCTCTGAACCCCGAGCGCCCTGTCGCCCGCGGTTCTCATGAAAACGGCGATATCTTCTTCCAGCATCGTGAAGCTTCCAACAAGTACTATGATGCCGTTCCGGCCATCGTAGAAAAGTACATGGGCAAAATCAACGACAAGCTGGGTACGGATTATCAGTTGTTCAACTACTATGGCGCCAAGGATGCTGACCGTGTCATCATCGCCATGGGTTCCATCTGCGATGTTGCAGAAGAAGTCATCGATTACCTGATGGCGAAGGGCGAAAAGATCGGTCTTGTCAAGGTCCGTCTGTACCGTCCGTTCTGCTCTGACAAGCTGATCGCAGCACTTCCTTCCACCGTGAAGAAGATCGCTGTGCTGGATCGTACCAAAGAGCCCGGCGCTCTGGGCGAGCCTCTCTATCTGGATGTTGTCACCTCCCTGGCCAACGCCGGCATGAACAGCATCAAGGTCATCGGCGGCCGCTACGGTCTCGGTTCCAAGGATACTCCTCCTTCCAGCGTTTTCGCTGTATACAAGGAACTGTCCAAGGATGAGATGAAGCGCCAGTTCACCATCGGCATCAAGGATGATGTTTCCAACCTGTCGCTGGACGAGGAAGAAGCTCCGAACACTGCTGCCGAGGGTACCATCGAGTGCAAATTCTGGGGTCTTGGCGGCGACGGAACTGTCGGCGCAAACAAGAACTCCATCAAGATCATCGGCGATCATACCGACAAGTTCGCTCAGGCTTACTTCCAGTATGACTCCAAGAAGACCGGTGGTATCACCATTTCCCATCTCCGCTTCGGTGACAAGCCGATCAAGAGCCCGTACTACATCAACAAGGCTGACTTTGTTGCCTGCCACAACCCCTCCTATGTTGTCAAGGGTTACAAGATGGTCCGCGATGTCAAGCCGGGCGGTGTCTTCCTGATCAACTGCCAGTGGTCTCCGGAAGAACTGGATCATCATATGCCTGCTGAGGCAAAGCGTTACATCGCGAAGAATAACATCCAGCTCTATACCGTTAACGCCATCGATCTTGCGATCAAGATCGGTATGGGTAAGCGCACCAACACCATCCTGCAGGCTGCATTCTTTGCACTGTCCAACATCCTTCCGATCGACGAAGCTGTTAAGTACATGAAGGAAGCTGCCTACAAGTCCTACGCCAAGAAGGGCGAGGATATCGTCAACATGAACTACAACGCCATCGATGCCGGTGTCTCCGCATTCGTCAAGATCGATGTTCCCGCTTCCTGGGCAAATGCCGAGGACAAGAGCGCGAAGGAAGTTCTTGCCGGACGCAAAGAGCTGGTCAAGATGGTCAAGGAGATCATGGAACCCGTTTCCAAGATGGACGGCGATTCCCTGCCTGTTTCCGCTTTCGTGGATCATGTCGACGGTTCCTTCGAACTCGGCGCTGCTGCTTACGAGAAGCGCGGCGTTGCTGTTACCGTTCCCGAGTGGCTGCCTGAGAATTGTATCCAGTGTAACCGCTGCGCTTATGTCTGCCCGCACGCCACCATTCGTCCTTTCGCTCTGACTGCGGAAGAGGCTGCAAAGGCTCCGGACAACATCAAGCTCGTCAAGATGACCGGCAAGTTCGAGCAGGAATACCAGTTCACCATGTCGGTTTCTCCTCTGGATTGTATGGGATGCGGCGTCTGCGTCGGCGTCTGCCCGGCCAAGGAGAAGGCTCTGGTCATGAAGCCTCGCGAGGAACAGGAAGATCAGCAGAAGGTCTTCGATTACCTGGTCGCCAACGTTTCCAAGAAGCCCGATATGCCTGCTGAGACCACTGTCAAGGGCAGCCAGTTCAATCAGCCGCTGCTTGAATTCTCCGGCTCCTGCGCTGGTTGTGCTGAGACTTCTTATGCACGCCTGCTGACCCAGCTGTTCGGCGAGAGAATGTACATCACCAATGCAACCGGTTGTTCTTCTATCTGGGGCAACCCGGCCGCTACCGCTCCGTACACCGTCAACAAGGATTCCGGACGTGGCCCGACCTGGACCAACTCCCTCTTTGAGGACAACGCAGAGAACGGTCTCGGCCTGATGCTCGGTCAGAAGGCTATCCGCGACAGACTGATCGGCAAGTTGACCGATATGAACGGCCACTTTGATGAAAAGACCAACAGCCTCATCCAGGCTTACCTGGACAGCGTTGAAGATGGCTCCAAGAATGCGATCGCCACGAAGGAACTGATTGCTGAGCTGGAGACCCATACCGATTGCCCGGTCTGCCAGGGTATCGTCAAGGAGAAAGAATACCTTGCCAAGAAGTCCATCTGGATCTTCGGTGGTGACGGATGGGCTTATGATATCGGCTTCGGTGGTGTCGACCATGTCCTCGCTTCCGGCCAGGATGTCAACATCTTTGTCTTTGATACCGAAGTTTACTCCAACACCGGTGGACAGGCCTCCAAGGCTTCCAACATCGGTCAGGTCGCTCAGTTCGCTGCAGCCGGTAAGTCCCTCGCCAAGAAGAGCCTTGCCGAGATCGCAATGTCCTATGGATACGTCTATGTTGCTCAGATCGCGATGGGCGCTGATATGAACCAGACCATCAAGGCCATTACCGAAGCGGAAGCTTATCATGGTCCGTCTCTGGTCATCGGTTATGCTCCTTGTGAGATGCACTCCATCAAGGGCGGTATGACCAATTCCCAGACCGAAATGAAGCGTGCGGTTGACTGCGGCTACTGGAACATGTTCCGCTTCAATCCTGCTTTGAAGGAAGAGGGCAAGAATCCGTTCACTCTGGATTCCAAGGCTCCGACCACCAGCTACAGAGACTTCCTGATGAACGAAGCTCGTTACACCGCCCTGACCCGTTCCTTCCCGGAGAGAGCCGAAATGCTCTTCAAGAAAGCGGAAGAGACCGCCATGGCACGGTATCAGCATCTGCTCAAACTCCAGAAGCTGTACGAAGTCGAATAATCGATCTTCCAAAAAACATGGAAAGGCATGGCCATCGGCCATGCCTTTCTTCTTTTTTGCTGTACTCTAGTATTCTGTACTTTCCTGCTCTATACTACTCTTAGAAGGAAAGGAGCGGATTCCCATGTATTACTTTAACAACGACTATTCCGAAGGCTGCCATCCGAAAATCCTGGAGGCACTCACCAAAGCCAATGCCAAACAGCATGGCGTGTACGGCCTGGACCGTCATTCCGATCACGGCAAGGATCTGATCCGTCAGACCATCCAGTGCCCGGAAGCGGATGTTCATTTTCTTGTCGGCGGCACCCAGACCAATCTGACCAGCATCGCCGCATTTCTCCGCCCTCATCAGGCGGTCATCGCCACCGTCACCGGTCACATCAACACCCATGAGACCGGCGCGATCGAAGCGACCGGGCATAAAGTGGTTGCCCTCCCCTCTTCCGACGGTAAGGTGACTCCGGCAATGATCAAGGAGGCCGTAGAGGGTCACCCCGACGAACATATGGTGCAACCGAAGATGGTATATATCTCCAATGCGACTGAAGTCGGGACCATCTATTCCAAAGAGGAACTGAAGGCGCTGAAAAAGTGCTGCAAGAAGTACGGGCTCTATCTGTATCTGGACGGGGCACGTCTCGGAAGCGCTCTGGCCTGCCCGGAAAACGACCTCTCCTGGAAAGACCTTCCAAGGCTTACCGATGCCTTCTACATCGGCGGCACAAAGAACGGCGCTCTGCTCGGCGAAGCGCTTGTCATCGTCAATGACGCCCTCAAAGAAGACTTCCGCTACCTGATCAAGCAGCATGGCGGCATGTATGCCAAGGGCGCTTTTCTGGGGATCCAGTTTGAAGAACTGTTTCAGAACGATCTGTACATGGAGATCGCCCGCCATGAGAACAAGATGGCCGATCTCTTACGCGAGGGATTCCGGAAAGAAGGGTTCTCGTTCCTGATCGATTCTCCTTCCAATCAGATGTTCCCGATCCTTTCCAATGAAACTGCAAAGAATCTGAAGAAGAAATACAGCTTCAATTTCTGGAGCAAGCTGGATGACACCCACAGTTGCTACCGCTTTGTGACTTCCTGGTTCACCAAACAGGAAACCATCGAACGTTTCCTGTCGGATCTTGCCGCAGCAAAAGTCGAATAACAACAAACAGAGGATGGGCTTATCGCCCATCCTCTGTTCTTCTTCGGTTCAGTTCTGCCTGCAATTGTTCCCAGATCTCCTGAGACCGTTTTGGCTCGCTCCTCCCGGATGCATGTGCCTTGGAGATCCAGTATTCCGCCCGATATAGATCTTCTGCCGGCTCGCTGCTTTCTTTGGCCCGCTGCAGATACAGCTCCGCCAGAGAAAGACTGTGCCGATCCTTCTCCCCTTGGTTGGCTTTCAGATACCAGTGCTCCGCCTCGGTCAGGTCCCTTGGAACACCGATCCCGTCCCGGTACCGTCTGGCCACTTCGAAATAAGCCTCCTTCTCTCCGGCTTTGGCTGCTCTTTCATACCACCGGAAGCTCTGAACGGGATCCTGTTTGGCCCCGCGCCCGACATCATAGGCTGCCGCGATATTCAGCATCGCCTTTGGATTTCCCTGTCTTGCCGAGCGCAGCAGGCAGCGAAACCCTTTGACGATCTCTCTGTCGGTCCCGATCCCGAGGTAGTAGGCTTTTCCCAGTTCAAACTGAGCCCTGGGGTGATCGTGTCTTGCCGCAAGGCGCTGGCAGGTATAGGCAAGCTTTTCTCTCTTGACGAGATGAGCCGCCTTCCCGGTGAGATAGCAACCTTCCGAGATGGCGCGGTTAACGATCTTTCGGATGGACATATGCACTTTCCCTTTCTCCCTTCCTGCCCGCCGGCTTTCTTGCCTCGGCATTGGTCACATGATAAAATTAAGATAAACAACAACACGAAGGAGGTCTCTGACGATCTTGAATCAGATGGAAAAGAAGACCTTGGTTTTGGTTACGAATCAGCTGCAATGTGAACGGATCATCCGGGCCGGAAATGCCATTGCCTCTATGCTGGGCAGTTCCCTCCTGGTGTTCAGTGTCACCGACCCGAAATACGGCAGCAACCCGGACGCCCTCCAATTCTTGTATGATACCTCAAAGCAAAACGGTGCCGAAATGACCGTGATTTTCTCCGACGCCCCCGCAAAAGCGATCCATCGGTACATCAAAGAGCAGAAAGTCACGGAAGTTTTGACCGGAATCCCTTCCAACAATAACTCCCTCGTCTACTCTCTTTGGGAACGATTTCAACATATCACATTTTTTGTCGTAGAGAAAGACGGCTCCGTGCGGGAGGCCAGAAAAGCTGAAATGCTGGCCGATCGCAACAACGGACAGCAAAAGGCTTGACAAATCTTTGTCGTATCAAGTAATATATGTTTGTTTACTTTTATCAAGGGTGTGATTGCAATGGCAAAAAACAGCAACATCTCTATTGCTGTAATCCGGCGTCTTCCGCGGTATTACCGGTATCTGACTGATCTAAAGGATCGGGATATCCAGCGGATCTCCTCCCGTGAGTTGGCGGAGATCATGGATCTGACCGCTTCCCAAATCCGTCAGGATCTGAACTGCTTCGGCGGATTCGGACAGCAGGGCTATGGATACCATGTCGAAACATTGCTGAACGAAGTTGGCAAGATCCTCGGAATCGACAAAGGATACAAGATCATCCTGTTCGGAGCAGGGAACCTCGGTCGTGCCATTGCTCTGCATATTGACTTTGACCGCCGCGGATTCAAGCTTTGCGGAATCTTTGATAAGAACCCGGCCATTACCGGCCAGGAGATCTCCGGCCACCTGATCCACGGTCTGGAAGACCTTGAGGAATTCTGTAAGAAAGAGACTCCTACCGTTGCCGCCCTGTGCATTCCGAAGGAGGCTGCGGAGGAACTTGTCCCGCAGTTGGTAGAACTCGGGATCCGTGCCTTCTGGAATTTCTCCCACTACGATATCAATCTTGCCCAGTATCCCAATGTGATCTCAGAAAATGTCCATTTGGGAGACAGCATGATGACTCTTTGCTATCAGGTAAAAGAATCGGAATCCAAATAACATTGAAACAAAAAAGGCCTGCGTTACCGCAGGTCTTTTTTTATAATAGTCTCCAGCCTTCCGGCTTGTATTCGTCGCCGCGCTCGATGGCTTCTTTCAGTTGGGTCAGGATCTCTTCCCGATCCCGATTGAGTGTCCCTCCCAAAGATAGATAGTTTGAGGCATGATTGGCACGAAACACCGTCCCCTCGCTATCGATCGACGCTACCATCTCATAGATCTCTTCGGAGATCCCCTTTGCATCGGGCACTTCAAACGCCCCGCTGCGAACCTCCTGTTCCAGAGGAGTCCCCTCCTCCACCATCAGTGACAGCAATCCGATATAATCCGGTTTCATCCGGGAAAGCGCCTCTCCGGTCGCCTTGGCATGCTCTTTGCTCCTCTTTGTTCCTCCCAGCCCATTGATGGCCGTTACCGAAAGGATCATCCCTGCTTCTTTTACCATCTGTCCGGCGCGGACGATCTCCTCAGCGGTTTCTCCCTTACAGACATGCCGGAGGATCTCATCGTCCCCGCTTTCCAACCCCAGATAGACGATCCCCAGTCCTGCTTCCTTCAGTGTCTTCAGTTCCTCCGTGGTCTTCGTCAGGATGCTTTTCGGGGAGCCGTAGCTGGCCACCCGTTCACATTCCGGAAAGGTCGTGCGGATAAACTGCAGGATTGTCAACAGTCTTTGGGCCGGGCAGATCAGAGCGTCGCCATCCGCCAGAAAGATCCGGCGGACATAACGGTAACGTTCCCGCATCTCGGAAAGATCCGCCAGGACGTCTTCGACCGGACGCATAGAAAATGTCTTTTCTTTATCCATGCTGCAGAAGGTGCATTTATTATGGCTGCAGCCGACTGTGACCTGAATGATCAGGCTCCGGGCCTCACTGGGAGGCCGAAAGATCCTGCCAATATACTGCATCAATCCTCAGTCCTTTTTCAGTGGATACTTTGGCAGATAGACCTTAAAATACAAAATCGGGATGATCAGAAGAATCACTGCCGCCCAGCGGTACATAGCCTGGAACGAGACGCGTGCGAGAACGATTCCCCAAACAAGGCTGCCAAACAGGCTGCTCAGATCGGAAGAGAGCGTGAAGGTCGCCGTCGCTGCGCCTCGGTTCTCCGGGCTGGCGTATCGGAAACTCATGATATTGTACATCGGATACAGGATCCCGTAGGTAAATCCGTATACAAAGGCGATGCCCATAAAGAACCAGTACTCTCTGGCAACGGAAACCAAAACAAAACAGATCGCCGATGCGACCGTGGAAACGGTCAAGACCCGTCCTTCACCGAGTTTCGCAAGGATCTGGCTCATAAACAGACGGGAGAAGACGATTCCGACACAGGTGAACATGAAGAAGTCCTTGAGTCCGGTGATCCCCTCACTGACGCCGTAAAGTGCAAGATAGATCCCGAGGGTCGCCTGACTCATGTATACCATGAAATTCATGATCGCCGGCATCAGCGCCGATTTCTCAAACAGGCGGATCTTCGGCATTTCACTTCTCGGGATAGGGTGATCCTGATAGGGAATAAAGATTCCCATCAAAAAGGCACCCAATGTCATCGCCGCAACACACAGGAAGACCGGGCTGACCCCGCCGATGGTCTGAAGCGCCAAGCCCAGTGTCGGTGCAAAACTCTGCGCCAATGCGCCGTCGATGGTGTAATAGCCGATCCCCTCCGCTCTTCTGGAGGGCGGGATGATGTCGATGACCATTGCCGTCAGCGCTGTACTTCCCAGCGCACCGGCCATGCCGCTGATCACGCGGATGATCAAAAGCTGCGGTAGCGTCGTTGCAACCAGGTAACAGGCATTGATCACCGTCGCAAGACCGATTCCCAGGTAAAACATCTTCTTTTTCCCCAAAGTGTCGACAAATCGGCCGGCAAACGGCTTAAAGCACAGGGACCCGATGCTTCCGACGGTGGTCATAATTCCAGAAATGCTTTTGTCCAGACCGATCTCAACCAGGTAGATCGGCATCGTCGGATTCAGAATGTATCCGTTACAGGAAAGGCAGAACATGGCCAGGATCGCCATGACAAACCCTTGGGAAAAGAGCTTTGGTCTTCTCCCGAATTGAGCATCTTCCAAACATCATACCTTCTTTTTTTAGATGTACAGTTTAGTATACCATTTTGCGGCGGGCTTCTCCACCTTTCCTGCGAGATTTCTGCCTCTGAGCAAGTGCTTTTTCGATATGGTTTCTCTCTCTTTATGGTATAATCAAACTATCAACTCCAGAGGAGGTCTTGCTTATGGGAGAATTCACTGTAAAGGATCTTGGGAACGGCATCTGGACGATCGATGAAGGCAGGGTCCGCAGCTATCTGGTCTGCGGAGACAAGGAAGCCTTACTGATCGATACCGGATTCGGTGCCGCGGATTTTAAGGAAGAGATCGCCAAGATCACCGATCTTCCGTTCCGTGTTGCTTTGACGCACGCAGACATGGATCATTTGGGCGGATGTGACCAGTTTGAAGAAGTTTACCTGCACCCCTGTGACTACCACATGTTCCGCAAGCATGAGGAGTTCTACGGTGTCGAGCTCATTGCTCTTCGCGACGGCGATGTGTTCCATCTCGGGAATCGTAATATCGAGGTAATCCATATCCCCGGCCACACTCCCGGCAGTGTCGCGTTCTTGGACCAAAAAGCAAAGGTCTTGTTCTCCGGGGATACCGTTCAGGAGGGTCCGATCTTTATGTTCGGGGACAACCGTTCTTTGGAAGCCTTCCGGGAAAGCCTTGCCCGTTTATCCGGACGCTATGAGGACTTTAATGCCATTTATCCGGCGCACCACTCCTTCCCGATCTCCAGGGAATATATTCCGGCACTGATCGTCTCCGCCAAGGAACTGATGTCCGGAAAACTGGTCGGAGAAGAAGGCGGCCCTTCCGGCATGAATGCCAAAGTCTATCGGGACGGGGACGTTTCGTTCCTGTACTATCCGGAGATCTCCGGCAGAAGATAATTCGAAAAAGAATAAGGCAGAGCAGTAAATACTGCTCTGCCTTTTGTTTCGCCCGTCTTATTTGCAAAGTTTGGTCAGGAGGTACTGCAGGAACTGGTACACATGCAGGAAGGAGGACAAACTCAGTTCCTCATCCGGGGTATGCGGATGCTCGACCGTAGCGCTGAAGGAAACCACCTGAAGATCCGGGATCTCCTCCTTGAAGATGCTGCACTCCACTCCTCCATGGACACCGATTACCTTCATCGGCGTCCCGAAGAGTTCCTCATAGCTCTTGATGATAAACTCACGCAGCGGAACATCCTTCTCATACTTCCATCCGGAGGTCGCCTCCCCGATCGTCGCATCGGTGTGATAGAGTTCTGCCAGCATCATGACCTTTTCGCTGGATTCCAGCAC
>JAEEGL011267671.1_pt1 | contig 12090 bp, 7 predicted proteins | sample 9134231 | NCBI WGS metagenome assembly JAEEGL01 (sample SAMN16246548, study PRJNA631951) | gut metagenome | biome: gut microbiome; feature: rumen; material: fiber-attached | host: Bos | place: Iran: Karaj | collected 2018-10
AAAAAAAATTTAATGACAATAATTAAATAAAATTTTTTTATAATTTTTTAATAATATAAAATAAATATAATAATGACAAAATCATTTTTAGAAACATTTTCTATGAACAATAGAAGCACCAGATTCATTATATTCATCTCTAGTAATCCACATGCATCCGAATGTTGAAATAGATGATAAGATAGATCCTCCAATCCAAACAGAATATTTTCTTTCTGGAACAGCAATAACTTTAACATTATTTTTCATTGATTCAGGAGCTAAGTTTTTAACTTCTTTTGTTAATCTTTCTGGTAAACCTGAGAACATAGTTGTACCTCCAGATAAAACAATGCATTGATATAAATCTTTTCTTACATCAATGTCTGATTTATTAATTGAATCATAACATTTTTTATCAATACCTCCAGCTTCTTTACCGCACATTTCGGGATGGAATAAAATTTCTGGAGTTCTGAATCTTTGATCTTTAACTTTAATAACTGTTCCGTCAGGCATTTCATAACTCATTTCTTGATAGTTGTTTTTTTCTTGTTCAAAATCTAAAGCAACATAGCAAGTTTTTTCTTTGATGTCTTTGGCAATTTCTCTTTCAGCTGTTGTTGTTAATGAAACACCAACTTCATTAAGGATTTTAATTAAGTAATCAGTAACATCTCTACCAGCTAAATCCATTCTTAAAACTGAATGTGGAAGAGAATAACCATCGAAAATAGGAACAAAGTGAGATACACCGTCTCCTGAATCAGCAACAATACCAGTGAATTTACCAGCAGAATATAAAGATAAAACAGCTTGGATAGCAATATATAAACCAGGAGCATTGAATGTTTCGAACATAATTTGAGCCATTTTTTCTCTGTTAACTTTAGGATTCATAGGAGCTTCAGTAAGCATAACATTATGTTCACTAGGGTCAACTCTTAATTCAGTTGTGAAGGTATGATCCCAAATTTTTTCCATATCATTCCAATCATTAACAATACCATGTTCAATTGGGTATTTAAGATTTAAGATACCTCTTTTTTCTTCAGCTTGAAGTCCAACGAAAAAGTCTTTTTTTTCAGCACCAACCATAATACCTGGGTTTTTTGGTCTACCAACTAAGGCTGGAAAAACTGCTCTTGGTCCTTCTTCTCCTGAAAAACCGGCTTTGCAATATCCAGTACCATTATCAATTATAATGTTTGGTTTACTTTCTCCGTCTTCTGCCATTATTTTTAAAATATAAATAAATTAAAGATTCGACTCTTATATATTTTTAATATTAATTAATAATATTAATTAATGTTTAATAATAATATTTATATTATTTATTAATTTAATAATATAATTTTACAAATTATGTAAAAATTTTTTGTTTATATTATATTTTATAGATATATTTAATATAATTAAAAATATAATATTATTTATTTCTAATTTATATAATGATTAATTTTTTATTAAATTTTTAAATCATAATTCTTTTGATATAACCTTATTTTTATTCAAAAAAGATCTAAAATAATATTAAGTTCATAAACTTTATTAATTATTATATATTTCTTTAAAAAATAATTAAATTTACAAAATTAAACAATTTTTTCTATTTTCATTTTATAAATTAATACTTAATTTATGAAAAAATAAAATATGATATATTAAATATGTTTCATAATTTTTATTATTTCCTAATTATATTTTTTTTTCAAAGTTTTTATATTTTTATTTAAATTATATAACTAGATTAATTTTTATAAAAAATAGAAAAGTTTATATTCTTAGATATATTTATATTTATTTAATTAAATAATGATACATATCTATTCATTTTTAGTAAAAAAAATTAATTTATATTAAAGTAAAAAATATAATTATTTAATTAAATCAATTTATTTAAATTAATATTTTTTAATTTAATAAAAGATATTAAATTAATATTTAAATAAAATACAATTAATTTATTATAATTAATATAATATCTAATAAATAAAAAATAAATATTAATTTATTTTATAAATAAATAATATTTTAAAAATAAATGATTAATAATCCAGGAATAGAAGATGAGCAAGAATTAATTTTAGATCAAGGTTTAAAAAATATTAAAACTCAAAGTTATCAAATAAAAATGGCAATTGATAAATACAATCTTCGTAATTGTTTACAAGAAACAAATCAAATGTTATGTGAATTAAAAAACTCACAATTAACACCTAAAAATTATTATCAATTATACACAACAGTTTTTGATGAAATGCAATACGTAACAGATTTTTTCCAAGAAGAAGTTAATAGAGGAAGAAAATTACAAAATTTATATGATCTTGTTCAACAAGCAAAATTTATAATACCTAGAATTTATTTAATGATTACTGCAGGAGGAATTTTTATGCAAAATAATAAACAAAGTTGTGGAGAAATTATTTTTGATTTACTTTCTATGATTAAAGGTATTCAAAATCCTTTAAGAGGATTATTTGTTAGATATTATTTATTAAAAGTAATTAAAGATAAATTACCTGATAAAGGAAATGAATATGAAAGTCAAACAACAACTTTTGAAGATACTTTAAAATTCATTTTACAAAATCTTGAAGAAATGAATAGATTATGGATAAGATTAAGTTCTAATACAGTAGGAAATGAAAAATTGATGAAGGATAAAGAAAGAAATGAATTAAAAATTTTAGTAGGTGAAAATATTACAAGATTATCTAGTTTAAATGGTTTAACATTAGAAAAATATCAAAATGAAGTTTTACCTAAAATTATAACAATTCTTTTAGATTCAAAAGATGAATTATCTCAACAATATTTAATGGAATGTATTATTCATGCTTTTCCAGATGAATATAATATATCTTGCATGGAATCTATTTTAGATTGTACAAATAAATTAAAAGCAGGAGTAGATGTTAAAAGCTTAATTATTTCATTAATGGAAAAATTAGCAAAATATGTTGATGAAAAAGAAAGTCAAGATAAAGAAAAAATATTTGGATTATTAAAAAATAATTTTTTAAATTTAATTTCTGATGAAAAAGATGGACATGATATAATTAAAGCATTATCATTACAAGTTGCTTTTATGAAATTCACAGCAAATTGCTGTCCAATTAATGATAAAATACAAACAATTAATTTAATTTTAAATTCTGGGGTAAATTCATTAAAATCAAATAATAGTAATTTAAATAGTGAAGGAGTTAAATTAGTTGGAAGATTATTATCAACAAGTTTAGAAAGTTCTGATGTATCAATTTTTGATTTAGAAAATGTTAATGAATTAATGAAATATTTAGATTTTTCAAATCGTTCAATGTTTGCATTAAGAATTGTTGAATCATTTATTAAAAGTACTACAAAAGACCAAATTGATTCTTTAGATAAAATGAAAAAAATTTTATTATTTATGAAACCTTTAATAGAAGATCAACCCGATAGTGTTGAAGTTGATGAATTTCAATTTGATTTTGAACAAACAACTGTTTCTAAATTGGTCTATGCTTTAAGTAGCAATTCACCAGCAGTTTTATATGATATATTTGTTGAATTAAAAAATGTATTTTTTAATGGTGGAGAAAAAAGAAAAAAATATACTTTACCATATTTAGCAAATGCTTTATTAGATTTATGTAATACTATTTCAGGTGCATATGATTTACAAAATAATAATGTAAGTGAAGAAATAAAAACCACTATATTTATAGATAAAGTAAGTAATATTGATATATCTCAAATTGATTCAAATGAGACTTTTCATAAAATTATGTTTCAAATTTATACATTATTAAATGAAGTAATTTCAAATATAACTCAATTAAATCCTGAATTAGGCTTTAAAATTTATTTAAATGCCGCTTCCCAAGCTAATAATATTCAAACAGCAAGAGAAAATTTTATAGAAAGTTGTGCTTCTTTTTTAAATGCAGCTATTTCAATTATTAAAGACGGTAAAATTGAACAAGATTCAAAATTCTCATTATTAACAATTTTAATAGGAACTTTATTAAATTTAAATATCTTAACACAAGAATTAATTAATCAATTTGTATCAACAATTCAAAATTTAGCTCAAAATTTAATTAAAAGAAGTGATCAATGTAATGCAATGTTAAATATTGCACAATTATATTATACTTTATTAGGAGATAAAAATAAAGTTATTGAATGTTTAACAAAATCTAAAAGATTTGCTGATTTTGCAATTACAAATCCAAAAATGTTATATTTACATGTTACAATTTTAAATAAAATTATGTATTTTACTGAAATAGATGATAATGAAGATTTTATAAAAGCAAGTTTATATGAAGATGTAATTGAAACAGTCAAAAATTATATTCAAACAATTACAACAGAAAATAAAGAACAAAAAGATTTTTTGCCACCAATTCAAGCATATTTTGATAGAACATTAGAAGTAATTAATAAAAGAAAGTTAGAAGGAAAGAAAAAAATATATTCTGAGATTACAAATTTATAAGATTAAAAAATAAATCTTTTTAATAGAATTTGTATTTAAAATTTTGAAACAATTAAATAAATAATAAATATATAATATTAATAATTTAATTAAAATAAAACAAAAAATTTATATTAAATTATAGATATTATAAAAATTAGTTATATTTAAATAAATATAAATATATTTTTATAATAATATTATATTTTTATTCCTTTTTTATTTATAATATTTTTATTAAATTCATAATATATAATTATTATTATTCCTATATTTCTTTTTTCGTATATTTTTATTTTTTTATTATTTAAAAATTCAAAAATAATTATTTTTTTTTAAATAATTTATTTATTAAATGATAATAAATCCCACTCTTGAAGAACAACAAGAATTAATTTTAGATCAAGGATTAAAAAATATTAAAGCTCAAAGTTATCAAATAAAAAATACAATAAATACAAATAACTTAAGACAATGCTTAAAAGAAACAAATTTAATGTTATGTGAATTAAGAACATCTGAATTAACCCCTAAAAATTACTATCAATTATACACAACAGCTTTCGATGAAATGCAATATGTAACAAATTTTTTCCAAGAAGAAGTTAATAGAGGAAGAAAATTACAAGATTTATATGATAGTGTTCAACAAGCAAAATATATAATACCTAGACTTTATTTAATGATTACTGCAGGTGTAATTTACATGGAAAATAATAAACAAAGTTGTCGCCAAATAATATTCGATTTATTTTCAATGATCAAAGGAATTCAAAATCCAATTCGAGGGTTATTTGTAAGATATTATTTATTAAAATCAATAAAAGATAAATTACCTGATAAAGGAAATGAATATGAAACAAAAAATGCAACTTTTGATGATACATTAAGATTTATATTATTAAATTTAGAAGATATGAATCAATTATGGATAAGATTAAGTTCTAATACAGTAGGAAATGAAAAATTAATGAGAGATAAAGAAAGAAATCAATTAAAAATTTTAGTAGGTGAAAATATTACAAGATTATCTAGTTTAAATGGTTTAACATTAGAAATATATAAAAACAAAATTTTACCTAAAATTATTTCAATTTTATTAGATTCAAAAGATAATTTATCTCAACAATATTTAATGGAATGTATTATTCATGCTTTTCCTGATGATTATAATATTGATTGTATGGAAATTATTTTAGAAACAATAACTAAATTAAATGTTGGAGTAGATGTTAAAAGTTTAATTATATCTTTAATGGAAAAATTAGCTAAATATGTTGGGGATAAAGATAACAAACAAAAAGAAAATATTGGAAAAGAAATTGAAAAAATTTTTAATTTATTAAAAAATACTTTTTCTGAATTAATTTCTGAAGATGAAAAATTAGGTATTGATATTGAAATTGCTAAAGTTTTAGAATTGCAAATTGCTTTTATGAAATTTACTGTTAATTGTTGTCCTGAAAAAGATAAATTACAAACAATTAATTTAATTTTAGCTTCAGGAGTTAAAATATTAAAAATATATGATTTAAAATTAACTAATAATTCAATTAAATTAATTAGTAAATTATTAATAACTTCTTTAGAATGTAAAGATATATCAATTTTTCAAATAGAAAATATTTTTAATTTAATGAATCATTTAGATTTTAATAGTCGTTCAAATTTTTCTTTAAGAATTATTGAATCATTTATAAAAAATACAGCAAATGATAAAATTGATTCTTTAGAAAAAATTCAAAAAATTTTATCATATATGAAACCTTTAATTGAAGATGTACCAGATTCTCATGAAATAGATGAATTTCAATTTGATTTAGAACAAACAATAGTTGCAAAATTAGTTTTTGTCATAGGTAGTCATTCACCTGAGGTTATATATGATATATTAGTTGAACTAAAAAATGTATTTAATAATGGAGGAGATAAAAGAAAAAAATATACTTTTCCTTCTTTAGCAAATGCTTTATTAGATTTATGTTATACTATTTCAGGGGCATATGATTTACAAAATAATTACTTAAGTGATGATGTTAAAACTCCAATTTATTTAGATAAAATACAAAGTATAGATATATCTCAAATAAATTCTTCCGATATTTTTTATAAAACAATGATGCAAATTTATACATTATTTAATGAAGTTGTAACAGAAATTACTAAATTAAATCCAGAATTAGCTTTTAAAACTTATTTAAATGCCTCAATTCAAGTTAATTCGATACATACAAATAAAAATCAATTTGAAGAAGTATGTGTTTCATTTATAAATGAATCAATATCAATATTTCAAGAAGGAAAATTTGATAGTAATTTAAAATATGGATTACTTACTTTGTTAGAAGGAACATTATTAAATTTAAATATTTTATCTCAAGAAAATTTACTTCAATTTATACAAACTTTACAAAATATTTCTCAAGGATTAATTAAAAGAAATGATCAATGTAATGCAATGTTAAATATTGCACAATTATATTATACTTTATTAGGAGATAAAAATAAAGTTGTTGAATGTTTAACAAAATCTAAAAGATTTGCTGATTTTGCAATTACAAATCCAAAAATGTTAATATTATATGTAATAATTTTGAATAAAATTATTTATTTTACTGAAATTGATGAAAGTGAATTTATAAAAACTGAATTTTTTGAAGATATTATAGAAACTATTAAAAACCATATTCAAACTATATCTTCTGAAAATAAAGAAACAAATGATTTTTTGCCAAGTATTCAATCTTATTTTGAAAGAACTTTAGATATTATTAATAAGAAGAAAAATGAAGGTAAAAGAAAAGTCTATTCAGAAATATCCAATTTATAATTAAAATATATCTAATAATATTAATAGAAAATATATTTATTATTTATTAAAATTTTATTTAAATAATAAATTTTAATTAGTTTAAAAAATAAATGTTTCAAATTATTTTATTATTTTTTATTATCTAAAAATTATTTGATAAAAAATAAATATTTTTTTTCAAATAGTTGTATTTAAAAATTTTTTATCATTATTTTTTACTTTAATATTATATACTTTTACATTAATTTATTTTATTTATATAAATAATAATTAATTAAATATATTAAAAAAATAATGACTGAATCAATAAAAATAGTTTTATTAGGAGAATCAGGCACAGGAAAAACAAGTATAATAGCCCAATTTACAAGAGGAGAATTTGATCCAAATGTAGTAACTTCAATTAGTGCCCAATTTATTTCAAAATTAACGTATATTGCTGAATATGATAAAACAATTAAATTCGATATATGGGACACAGCAGGTCAAGAAAAATTTCGTAGTTTAGCTCAAATATTTTATAAAGACGCTAAAGCTATAATATTAGTATATGATATAACAAATCTAAAAAGTTTTGAAGAATTAAAAAATTATTGGTATCCCAAAATAAAAGAAAATTGTCAAAGTGATATCATTTTAGGTTTAGCAGGTAATAAAGATGATTTATATGAAAATGAACAAGTTTCATCTCAAGATGCAAAAAAATTCGCAGACGAAATTGGAGCTATATATCAAAAAACATCTGCTTTGAATAATACAAATATTCAATTTATATTTGAATGTATAGGAAAAAAATATATCGATTCAAACTTTGATTATCAAGCTAAAGATAATGAAAAGAAACAAAAATTTGAAAAAAATAATGAAAATCATTCAGTTAAAAAAATAGAAAATAATAAATTAAGATTAGATAATGAAATAAAAGTCAAACCAAAAGTAAATTGTTGCTAAAAATGTTTTATATAGTATAAATAATTTTTAATTAATATTTATAAATATTTGAAAAAATAAAAATAATAAATTAATTTAAATTTATATTAACCTAATAATATAAATCCTTTAATTTTAATTTATATTTTTAATTTAAAAGATGTCCACAAATGATAACATATTAAAAAGTCCTTTACCATTAGTAAATGATTCAAATATTTCTAGTTTTATTAATCAATTTGTTATTACTCATGGAAAAGTTCAAAATGTAAATAACAACACTTTAACGTTAATTGTAAATACACAATCAAATAAAGAAATATTAGTTAATAATTGCCAAAAAAATTTTGAACCTGGAGTTTATGTTAAAATAATAGGAAAAGTTGCAGGTGATCAATCAATTGAATTTTTAGATGATACAATTTTAGAAAATGATTTTGATTTAGATTTAATTAATCAAATTGTACCTATATGGAATCATAAAGTTGTCGCGCCATTTTGTTATACTAATTAATTAAATATTATATATAATTAAATATAAAAGTTTTTATTAAAATTCTAAATTTATTTCTTCAATATTTTTATTATCTTTTTTATCTAAAGAAAAATTATTATATAAATTAAATATTTTTAATATTGTTTCTTTTTGATTTAAATTTTTTTCAACTTTTTGATCTTCTTTGTTTTTTTCTTTCAATTCTTTTAATTTTTCAAAAAATTCTTTTTTTTTAATATCAAATTTATTTTCTCCTTCAAAATAATCAGGAAACAAATCAATTATATATTTTATATAAACCTCATTTTTTATATAATCACTTAAATTATAATATATACTATCTTTAGGCATAATTTCATTGAAAATTTGAGTGATACTTATCCATTCATTATCAATATATATATTATCATCATTATTTTTAGCATCTAAAGAAATAATATCAAAATATTTTCTATTTTTTAAACATTTATCTAAACAATAAATTTTTGTTTCTTCATTCTCATTAAATTTAATATTATTTTTATAATAAAAATGCATATGTCCACATATCCAATTTTTAGGCTTTAAAAAATCTAATAAAAATTTATTTGGATTTGAACCTAATTTATCAATATCTTTCCAATGTGTTATTTTAGATATTTTATTTATATCATTTTTATTTATAATATCAGTTGGCCAATCATGTGTCATAAAAATATCAATTTTTTTTGAATAATTTGACATTTTAGCCACTTCAAATTCTCTTTGATGATAAATTGATTTTATACTAGAATCTAATTTTTTCTCATAATGTCCTTTTAAATAATCCCATTCATTAAATATTCCTGATATACCAGCAATTATAATTCCTTTATAATTTATAATTCCACTTCTACCTAAATAATATACTTTTTCTGTAATATATCCTCCATAAAATAATTCATTTAATATATTAGATGCTTCATGATTTCCTCCAATAAAAATTGTTAAAAATGGGGTTGGTAATAAACCTGAATAGTATTTATGAAAATCACCCATGTGTCTATATTTAAGAGGACAACTTAAATAATTTAAATCATCTTCTGTTATCATACATTCAAAATCACCAGTACATAAAACTAAATCTATATTTATATTATTTTTAGTTTGATATTCTAATAAATCAGTATATAATTTTTTTAAACAACCATGAATACATCCTGTTATTGCTATATTTATTTTATTTTCTTTTTTAATTGTTTTTTCCATACAAAATCTTTTAAAATATAATTAGATAAAAACAATATTTTTATATAAATAATTTAAAATATATTAATATAAAAAATTATTTTTTAATATTTTCTTTATTTAAAATAGATGTATTATTAAATATATTTATAATCAATAATTTTTTATAAAATCAATATAATAGAATTAAAATAGAATTTTTAAAATTAATTTAAAAAATAATTTATTTAAATTTATAAATATCAACCATAAAAGTTTATATTATTTTTCTTATATATTGTTTTATATATAAATCAATTAATATATCTTATGATGATTTCCAAGTAATAAGAATTGGCTTTTGTCCTTTTTGTGAACCCATTAAGGAGCAAGTCATTTCGATGAATTTTATACACAATCTGATATAAATTTATATAAATAGAAAATATAATTATTAAGCTATATTAAAAAATTAAAAAGTTTATTAAAAATTAATTTAATTTTTATGAAAATAATTTATTTTTTATAATTTATTCTTAGATAATAAAATTTGTTTATTAAAATTTCTAATAATTTTTAATAATATTAATAATAATTTAATAATTTGGAATTTATAAAAAATTTTTTTTAGGTTAATTTAAGTCTTATTCATTTAATTTAATTATCCAAAATTGTTCTCCATTTTCAGGTTTATCTACTTTAACACGTTGGATTTTATTTTCATCTTTAAATTCATAATCACTGTAAATATAATTGTTATATAAATTATCATTACAAATAATTTTTATACCATCTCCATTAAATATTTTTTTTGATTTACTATTTATACTATAATTACATTTTTTAAAAACAAAATTAAAAATTTTATTATTTCCTGATAATTTTATAACATCATCACATTTAATTTCTTCTTCTTTTTTCTCATTATTTTCTTCTTTTAATTTTTCTTCTGTATTATTAATAACTAAATTTTCAGCTTTTTGATTATTATCTTTTGATTCAATTAAAAATTCAAAAGGTTCCTTCATACAAATTAATTCTCCATTTTCTGCTATAGATAAATATCTTCCAGTATTAGGATTAATAATTTTAACTTTATCATTATATTTAATATTTTTTTCATCTTTTTTTATTTCAATATTATTTTCATTATTTTGATCAATTAAATGTTTAATAAGTCCTTCTCCAGGATAATCAATTAAAACAACTCCTAATCTTCCAGTATATTTCATAGCAGTTTTATTTGTATATTTTGCTATTTGTTTTGCTGTTTTACATCCATATTGATTTGAACCACTTAAAAAGTTTACATAAATATTTTTATTAGGATTATCAATATTTATTGATTTATTAAATGTTCTTTTTATCCATCTTTTTTTTCCTTTTATTCCTAATCCACAACAACATTCAACTTCCCATTTATTTTGACCTCTAAATCCACTTATTTTATTAATATTTTTTTTTATACAATCTAAAAATAAAATTTTCCCACGAAGATATGAAAATGTTATTTCTTCTCCTTTAAAATCTACTATATAATCTTTAAATTTATCTGATACTTTTTGATATGTATTTAAAACTTCTTCATCTGTATTATCAAAACCATATTCTTTAACAATTGCCATGAAAATTCCTTCTGTTGGATTTTCTTTTAAAAAATTTGTGAAAATTAATAAAATTTCATCTAATGTTATTTTTTGATTAACGCATCCATGATAAATTTTTAATGTATTATCCTTTACAACAACTCTTAAATCAAAAAATCTTAATCCAGCATTTAATTGATCATCTAAAGACCATGTTTGTGTTTTGGCACAACAACAACCATGTAATGCACAGGAATCATGTGTCCCTGGAATTGTTAATTTTGATACTATTGCATTATCAGGGATGTTTTTCATCCAATCTTTATAAAAAACTTTTGGATGGTCATTATCTGAAAAATATTCTGATGAAGAATTTCCCATATAATTTTAGACTAAGGTTATTAATTTATTAATTATTAAAATTTATATTTAAAAATATAAAATTTTAATTTAAAATAAGAATCATTATATAAACGTTTTTAATAATTAATATAAAAGATATTATTATAAAATATTTAAATTTTATTTTTGTTTCATATTAATTTAATAATGATATAATAATAAAGTAAAATAAAATACTTTAAAAAATATTTTAATATAAATATTTTAATTTAAAATTATATTGGGGATT
>JAEEGL011318138.1_pt1 | contig 12090 bp, 10 predicted proteins | sample 9134231 | NCBI WGS metagenome assembly JAEEGL01 (sample SAMN16246548, study PRJNA631951) | gut metagenome | biome: gut microbiome; feature: rumen; material: fiber-attached | host: Bos | place: Iran: Karaj | collected 2018-10
CGCTGTAAACTATGTCGTTTTCTGGTTCTTCGATTATCAGGTTTCCAAGAAGATATCCGCTGTTGAAGAAAACATCGTCCAGGCAAACGTAGGATTTATCGCTTGGCCAGTCGATATCAAATTCGTCGCAGCTGAATACCAGCATGTACTTTGAAAAGCCATCTGTAACAGCCTCAACAGCCTTGGTTTCCTCGCCATCGACTACTACAGACTGCAGCTTCTCAACTTCGATTTCGCCGGGTTCATCGGCAACTTCATCGGTTTCTTCATCGGTTTCTTCATCATCATCTGAAGATTCTACAGGGTCATCTTCCATAACATGATAAATATCAGCCTGAAGTTCTTCATTATCAGCTTCTTCTGTTTCAAAAGAAATTATGACCTTGCCCTTTTCGGTGTCAGGCTCGATTTCTTTTCCATCCTCATCAAGGATCTGAATGTCGAAAGAATAGGACTTAACTACAAAGCCCTGCTCCTCTGCACTCTCAGCAACTGCATCCTGTACTGCACGGTCATCCTCTTCTTCAAGCTTTTCTGCATAAAGGGTTGAGCCCTCAGGGAACACACCCTTTTCAGCTCTGACTCTGATTTTCACTCCGTCAACCTCTGCAGTCTCATCAAAAGCATAGTTATCTTCAAGAATCCTAACAGTAACTGTAGGAAGATCAGCCTCTATATAGTAGAAATCAGGGATTAAAAGAACGGGTATAAATACATACTCTGCACCCACCAGATAGGGGTCATAAGTATCAGTGTCATTGTTTACAGGGTCGAGGATCCACTGGATTCCGGAAACCATCTCATGGCTTACTCCGTCGTCCGCTTCTTCATCCTCGGAAGTATCAGCATCCTCTGAATCAGCATCTTCTGCATCACCTGCCGTTTCTTCATCCTCAGCTGCCTCATCGGCGTCTGCTTCCTCTGCGTCTGCAGGTTCTTCTGCAGCATAAACTACAAGCTTACCAAGAGCAGACTTGATCATGCCGATCAAACCGTCACTATCTGTTTCGTCTGCTTGCTCTTCTATGTTCTGCAGCTCCTCTTTTTCCTCAGGTGCTTCATTTTCTTTATCTGATGAGCCGTTCTCCTGCTCGTTGTCTCCATTCTGCCATTCGTCATATTCATCGCCAAAGCTGATTTCCTCGTCGTCATCTTCATCAATGACAACAATTGAAGTCTCTCCGGTATCCGAGTCAAAGAAGATTATCTCATCTTCATCAGAACCTTCTTCATCTTCAGCACCTGCATCTCCCTGGGACTCTTCGCCCTCAGAAGGCACAGGAATAAGACCCTCATCGTCTTCCTCAGGGGCCTCTCTGCCTTCTCGTTCCTTTCCAAGCTCTCTTATGAGCCTCTCCTCCCTGTCGGGATCAGGAACAACATCTATTCGCAATGTATCCGGGAAAAATATTTCATCGAGCGTCGTGCCTGATTTCACTTCCTGATAAACCACGTCTTCCGGCAGTTCATCGAAGCGAACAATCTTTACATCTGCAGGCTCAGTCGGAGAATAGGATTCTTCCGGCTCGTCTTCAGACTCAGCACCCTCCCCATCGACAGGCTCTTCGTCTTCATCAGCCTCTGCTTCGGTTTCAGTTCTCTCATCGCCGAGAGCGTACGCAGGCAGGATATCAAACGAAGTATATCCTATGCTTGATATAGCTAAAATACTTGCAATTAAAAAAGAAACTACCCTGTTTTTCATAACCTTCTCCGCCAAAAGTGTATAGACTCCCACTTATATTTTATCGGAATTTTGTTTCAAAAAACTGATAGTTTCAGAAATTTTATTTTTTTTTCAGAATTTTCCCCATTCTCCCGCGAAATATCTGGATTACAGCTCTCTTCTGACCGTTTTCCAGTCGGGAATATCCCGGTCTGCATTCATTGCGATGGCCATATCCAGCCCCGTAGGTTTCCTGTCATTGACAACGATCCGCTCACCCATAGGTATTTCAAACATGATTTCATCATATCTGATATTGTTTTCCTTAAGAAAGCTCACCGTGGCCTCCCTGAATTCATTGAGCCTGGACGTAAGTATCAGAACAAAGTCATCCTGCGGAATTGCATCCAGATACTCCTTCGCCCCGGGAAGCAGGGTGTCTACTCCGTCAATCTTGTATCCGTTATGTTTTACGATCGTTCCATCAAGATCAAATATCCAGGTTTTGGGAAGTGTAGATAAAATCAGTTCATCTGCCATTTGTAATCCTCTCCGACAACAATGTTCTCAAACTCTTCCAGAGCGTACATATCTATTGCTTTCCATCTTGTATCTCCATAATTATAATCCGGGAAAAGAGCTATCTTCCTGCAATTAGCCGTTCTCAACACATCACATAAGCCGCTTCGTATTCCAATGAAAAGACCTGCCCGCTCAACCACAGATTTCATCTGTGATAATCCGGAACTGATTGGAGTAGTTCCATCCAGCGCAGCCTCATCTCCGATCACATTCGTGTAGACTTTGTACCCCTTCCCGGTGAGGTCAGCAACTATATCATCCCAGACATTTGATGGAACAGGAGTAACTGACTTAGCATAAGGCGACAGAATTGCAGCCCTTCCTTCGGGTATTGCTTCCAATTCCGGATAGTCGTCAAAGCAGCATGGTTGCACAGGTTTAGTTCCTGTATCCAGTCCGAACACACCGGTCTTATAAATCTCATCCAGAGGAATTTTCTTTTCACGGAGAGCTTTGTGAAGATTGATGATATAAGGCCTGTCCTGATGTGCAATGAAGCAATTCTCTTCATGTTCATATAGCGCGGCCTGAACCATTGCATCAAGCTCTTTCTGAAAGACAACTTCAACACTTTTTACCCCAAACAGTTCGGCCACTGTCTTACAGCCTTCTGTAGGAACAATAACCGCAGCCTTATCAATGCCCCGCTTCTCAAGAAATGCCGGCAGATACGACATGCACATATATATATCTCCGAGCGCATTGAAGGGACATATTATCAAAAAGCATCCCTTATGCTTTTCTTTTATCCCTACCAATAGCTTGCTTCCGCCTTGAACTCTGCCGTGTTTCCTCTCCAAAGTATCTTTCGACAGAGAATACTCAGAATATGTATTGTAATCTACAAGCTTAATTACCTTCCCGACATATCCCAGGCTTCTAAGCTGAGCATTCATCTGCTCATAAAACCTTGTTGCCAAAAGAACCGTTGTCGTCTCCTGATTGTGCTGAAGCACCTTCTCCGGAGATACCACCGGAATGTTTTCATACATGATTCCTTGTTTCTCGGCGCTGTTATCCAAGATAGCCTCGACAAAAAAGCCTCTTTGGATCATCTCATCAATGACAGTCAAAGAAGCTTCACAATGTCCAAAAACAAAGAGACTACCGCCGTTTAATTCTCCGGCATCACAATATTTATTTATGTTCGAGATCAGTTCAGCATAAAGATTTCTGTCCATATACTCAAACCTAGGCTCCTATCAGCAGTTCAAGTGCTTCTTCAGGTGTCATGATGCCGCTTCTCACATAGTTCCAGATGCTTCCATACTGCTCACTTTCAGAGAGCACAACAAACCTGTCGGAGAACTCATACATCCGGTAAAGCTCCGCTTCTTTTGCATCTGAAGACAAAAGAAATCTCTCCTGATTACCATACTTCCCGTAAACAAGTTCTTTCCATGGAAAAGCATCATCCACATAGATCACTTTGGAATATTGATTCAGTTCGCCGGTCAGTTTTTCCGCAATATCAAACATCCGAAAGTCCCTCAAAACACCATTACTTCCAAAGATCTTCGCCTCTGAGCCTCGCCCCGATTCCTCCGCCGGGATGGTTCTTCTTGAAATCCTCCAGAGTCACGCCCATTCTTTTGCAGAGCTCCAAAGCTATTCCCTGAAGCACAATAAGATACACAGTGGTAGAATTGTTAGGCATGATATCCCAGGGATCGCCTTCATTTCTGAGTTTCATAATAAAGTTCTTGTCGATCACCTCGGTAGTCTTGCACTTATCCGTAAATGACAGAAGCCATGTGTTAGTTCCACGCTCCTTCAGATACTGTGCCAAAGCTACCGTCTCATACGTATTCCCGCCTTTAGATAACAGGAATACAATATCCTTGTCGGATATCATACCCAAATCTCCATGAACAGCTGTATTGGTATGAAGGAACCGGGCATCCAAACCGGCTGAATTCATCGTTCCCACAAACTTTTCACAGATTGGCACGTTTTTGCCCAGTCCGCTGGCAATGATCTTGCCGCCATTTCTTAGGCAGTCCTCACATTCTTTTAAAAGGGCCTGATACTGCGCCTCATCTATAGATTCCATGGCCTCTTCTATTGTCTTCAGCACATCGCTGTAATAATTAAGCATCAGAGCACCTCCTCGAGATAATAAAGTCCGTTGTAAAAAGACCCGCAGATGGAGTCGTAATCCTGCCATGCGTAGGTAGTGAGTGAAAGCCAGATAACAGCATGAAGAAGCCTGATCTCATCCCTGTCGGTGCCCGAGAGTTCAAAGAAATCCTGCTCCATATCTTCCCATCCGTTGGATTCAATAAGAAGTCTCACTTCTCCATCGCCAGGATCATCAATTATCTTGCCATCAACCACGGAGTGGCCGCCAATATCCAGTGAGAATTTTTTCAGGTTAAATCTGTCATAGTTACCGACTATGGAATAATACAGCTTAGCCCAGTCGTACCTTTCATCTCCGAAGATCTCAGTAAATCCGAAGTATCCGCGCGGATCTATGAGCACCGGCTCTCCGTCGTCCCGGATCATCAGATTTGAGAAAGTGCAATCTCCATGTATGAAGCTGAAGGTATCACAGGTCAGCTTCTCCAGAGCTCTTTCCAATTCATCTCTATGGAAAAAGACATTTCGGCAGTCCCTTCCGTTTACCCGGATTTTCTTTTCCATGGCAAAAGGAACAAGGTTCTGGATCTTGGAAAGCCGCTGCATAGTCTTGTTGAAGTACGCTTCCTTCATGCTGAAGCTGTCTGCAGGAGTGTGTTCCGAATCGTGAAGCATCTTCAGAGTGTCGATCAGACTCGTGAGGATGCGCTTTTTCTCGTCGTATCCATAGTCACACTCATATATGTTCCTGCCTCTGATAAACTCCATCTTAAGGGGCGAGGTTTCATAGATCAGCGGAAGGCCTTTGATGTTCTTGTCCTTCGCCTTCAGATACCAGTTGCTCTCCCTCTTTGCAAGGGCTTCTCCCTGTGCATCTACAGGCACTTTTGTAAGGACATTACCGTCGACAGTGATCCTGTTGAATGGCCTGGTCTTTGTGGTTCCCAGTTTTTCATATTCTTCAAGAAGTCCGAATTCACGTGTTCCTGCAAGGCTTATCTCTTCAAACTGAAGTTTCTTTCCCTGCATCCATCTGACAAGTTCGCCGCTCTCAGGAACATCTTCTATTATGGATTTATTCCTGAAAAGAAAGAATCCTGCCACTCCGTGTTCTGTGGATCTCTCCTCGACAAACTCCCCGTTTTCGAACTTCCACCTGCAATCAAATGTTGCTGAAATCCCCACATAGTCCGAATCCGCCTTTTCCTCCCGGCTCTCATACTCTGCAGGAAGCTCAAAGCTTTCCGGCAGGATCAGATCGGACCAGACCAGCATAAGCTGCCTGTCATCAGGAATCAGATCCATAGCCTGCTTTACGCCGGCACAGGTTCCTGTCCCCGTCGCATCCACAACCTGATACTTCACATCTGCAAAGCACTCCAGGTAACTGCGAAGTACATCCTTCTTATAATCAGCTATGATCACAAATCGCTTATCCGGATATTTTCTGAACATATAAAAGAGCATCGGCAGGTTTTCCACCGGTGTAAGAGCCTTTGGTTTATTCTTTGTGAGATATCCGAGGCGAGTGCCTTTGCCGCCTGCCTGAACAATGATATAATCCATGTTTTCCCCCTGAAGTTTTGATGAAAACGTGAGAGCTTGACAATTATTCCACGGAGAGTTTACTTACGATGATATCAAGTAGTTCCTCTTCCACGTCCGGCCCGTACTGATAATTCCAGATGCCTTCTTCTCTTCCCAGATAATAGAGATTTGCTTTGAATAAGGTCTCCGGTGCAACTACCATTCCGGTCTCAGGAGTCATCTGCGGATATATGCAGACCAGTTTTGAGTTTGTCTCAGCCACAAGATCGCAAATCCCACTGCGAATCCCGACAAAACCTTTAAGATACCTGCTAAGGTCAACCAGTTCGTCAAGCGAGGTCGCCAGAGGCTGTGTCCCTTCGATCATGATCTCACAGTCCTTGTTGTTATAATTTGTGAATACATCAAAGCCACTGTCAGAAAGCTTTTTTGCAACTTTTCCCCAGAAGGCCACCGGGATCTGACCGGTTTTGTAAGTATATGCGCCGGGCATAAGGAGCACTCCATTGCCATATTGCGTATCCTTTTCCTCAGAATAACCTAAATACCGGCAGATCATCCTCTCCGGCTCAGAACCTTCCGCCAGCTGCAGATAATCAAAAGTGTTGACCAGCATCGACTTGGATTTGTACTCCTCATGAAACTCAACACAGTCTCTGTTGAGGATCAATCTTGCCGGAGCATGACCGTAAATGATGTGGTCAGCATTCCACAACCCCTCGATCGCTATATAGTCCTGTATTGCCTCCATATCTATGGAATCAAATCCAAGGTACATGTCAATGCTCGGGAACATACTTATAAATCCCTGATGCGACTCCGGCACTATCATAAGCACCTTATTGCAATTGTGCTGCTCTTTATATGCTTTGATGAACGCGCACAGAAATATAGTGTCTCCAATGTGTTTGGACGAAATAATTACATCAGTCTGGGGCGTGAACTTTTCTTTTATTGAGTTGTATAGTTTTTCTCCAAGCAGATATAAGGACTTTACTACTTCAAGCGTATTGATAAAGTTGTTTTCTGCCATGCCAATCTCCCGGTTGTCGCGTTGGACTTATCTCATATAAAACCACTCTAGCTATTCAAACTTGCAATTCTGATTTTTGCCTTATCATAATCTCCACACCTATTGTAAAAAGAGAGCGCTTTTTCTTTCTGATTGGAGACTTCATAAATAACTCCGATATTGTAAAATGCTTTATAGCTGTTAACTCCCATTACTTCACAGGAATCTATATTCGTTGCACAGGTAAAATCACTAATTGCCCTGTCAAACTTTGCATTGTTCATATGGATAAGCCCCATGACAAACAGATAATCAGCATTATCCTGCAATTCATCCGCATATTTCTCAAGCGAAAGTGCTTTTTGATACTCCTTTTTCTCAATCAGGCAGTATCCATAAGAAACAATCATGTTCTGTATGTATGCATAAGAACAATCTTGCACCATATCCAGCGCATTGCCATAGATAGTTATAGCTTCATCGTATTCATTAAGTGCCACATCACATTTACCTATCTGATACATCAGGTAGATGTCATCCGGCTTATCTTCTAAACAGTCGAATAATAACTCTCGATTTCTAACCGCTTTTTTCCTTCGCAATTCAGGCGTATCATACCCGACATGATCAAAGCATAACGGAATCTCAAAGTACCCTTCAACGCGTTCAGGGTTTTCTATAAGGCAGAGATTCTCATGTATCTTTCCGTAGTACTTATATTTTTTACGATCATATAGTCTGCCGACTCTGTCCTTCGATTTACTTATCTCACCATCCTGCTCATGTACACTGATTCTCTCTATCATACCAACGTATCCGGGATTAGCTTCAACCCGCTTCTTCAGTGTTGCGACATCAGGTTCCGAATAATTTATTAAAAACTCATCACAATCCAGTGCTAATACAAAATCATTATTTGCCAGCTCAGCTGCATAATTTCTTGCTGCCGCAAAATCCGCTTTCCATTCGGCGTATTTAACTCTTACACCTCTTTGTTTTGCTATTGATACTGTATTATCTTCTGATCCTGTATCCAACAACACAATCTCAGAGCCTTCGAAATAGTCTACAAGCGGTTTTATTGCATCAATGCATTTTCCGATGTTGTTTTCTTCATTTTTAGCTATGATGCAGACTGAAATTGCGAATCCCATCGCGCACATCTCCTTACGTAGACAGTTATACTGATGCGTATAGAACCGTTTCGCTGGCATCTTCAGCATAATGCCTTAGCCAAAAACGATATTCCGGAATTAGCTGGTTTAAATAATTCATGATTTCAATAGCATCTCCGGGTTTGTGATATACGCAGATAGCAAGGAGCGGTTTATCCCTTTTTATCGTTTCTTCTGCCCCTTTTAAGGCTCGCATTTCCGCGCCTTCTATGTCCATTCTTATAAATCCCACTTTAGTATTCACAACCACATCATCAATTCTTACAGTCTTTATTTTTTCTGTATATTTCGATTTTGAATTAGCAAAATGACTCATCCCATTTAATCCTGCCTCAAAGAGAATCTCCCCGTTCTCATCAGAGCATCCTGCCTCAATTATTTCCAGATCATGCAGTTTATTAAAACGCTTAGCCTGTTCACACAAGATTACATTCCTGGAATCAGGTTCAAACATGAATATCTTTGAATATTCATTTTTGCTATATTTTGCAAACTCAATGCTAGTGAAACCATCATAGCCGCCACAATCAAGGAATGCTGTACCATTTTGATACAAATCCATAAAGTCAAAGTATTCCTCACTGAGTTTCCCCTGCGCTATAGCATGATTCAATTTGGGCATGCTGGAAATTATATGGTCTTCCGGAAAACAGTTCTCTTTCAGAAAAGCAGAAATAGAATCGAAGCTCCTATAAACGTTCGATGCGGCTATCACAATATATACATCATCTGAATTCTCAATCAGCCACTCTGGAGAATAAACCTTCTTTTCAAAAACGCCCTCAGAATATAAAGCATAATCACGATCCACAAAGCCATAGAAATCAGCGCCATACTTATAAGTACGTAAAGCAAGTTCTTTACCCCATGCTTTAGCACCATATATAAGAACCTTTTTTCCACTTTGTTTATGCTTTATTATTTCCACCACTGTGGAATCCATTTCATGTATTATATCCAAATCATTCTCATTTAATAAATATCTATGACCATATGTTGGCCTCTCCAAGTGAGATGCCAGGTTTTTCACATTTTCCGGAGTAGAGTTGAAGTCTACAAGAAGTCTTGCCAAAAAGATCTCTTTGGATTTTTCATCCTCCAGCATACGATAAAGTCGTTTTATTTCTGCAAACATTTTATGAGTCCTTCGCTATTCCTATAATTTAATCAATTATCTCTATAACATTTTGAACAGTTTCCTCTGTTGATAATTCATAAGCCAATATGTTTTTTATTGGCAAGCTATCAGATATATATTTCAAATCCCATTCCCTGTACATATTAGGATCCGTATAGAGTACTATCATCGGAATTTTGCAAAATGCCAATACATCACATAGTCCGCTTCTTAATGCGATTACAGCCTTGCAGTTTTGGGTAACAGACGCAACATGAGATATATCTCCGGTAAGCGGCACTGTCCCCTCTATCGGTTCTTCTTCCGGACCTTTGACATTTGTATATACAGAGTAGCCCCGTTCTCTGAGAGTCTTAGAGATTTTCTCCCATACGCTGATATCGAGGATTCTGATTGAATTGGCATAAGGCATCAGAACTACACTATTGTCGCCCAATAATCCATCATCCTCTCCCTTATCCAACGAAAAAGATTCCCATGAAAGACACGAATGCTCGGATAATCCCATAACCTCTCTGCGGTACTGAGTAATCATACTGTCAAGTATGACGTTGTCATTCCTGATAAAGATCATGTCCAGTTTCTTTTTGAAGTGGCCATATAAGAAATTGCCAAGTTCCCAGGTCCCTGTCCTGATTGCCCAGTTATTCAGCCTCTCAACCAATGAATCATCGCAGATTATTTCATCGATAAAACTAAAGCCTTTTGGAATAACACCATGTGATCTCTTGGATATTACACAGACCTTGTCTCTCTTTTTTGACTTCTTGTACTCATCCAGAAACGCGCACACATACAATGTATCGCCAATTCCATAGGGGCATACGACATATGTAGTGTCCTTATCAAACTGATAATCCCCAGCACATACTAAATATGAATCAGCTGTTTCAACTGTATCAACAAGGCTATTATCAACATATATATTGCTATAACCCTTCTGTAGAAGGCGAGCCTCTATCTCTTTCCAAAAACCGGACGCAACAACGATAGATGCTTCGGTGTTTACTTCTGACAAGGCAAAGACTTTCCTTCCCCAGAAAAAAGTTCCAAGCCTGTCAGAATCATCCCTGTCAATAAAGCCTTTAATCGGAGCATCAATATCCCTTAACCTGCAGAAAAGTTCGCCCGCTTTGATACCGGTGCCATAGATATATAATTCTTTGTTTTTATCACAAGATAAATCAAATAATCGCTCTGCCATATGCCTATCTCTTTTGTTGTTAAGAAACGCTTATCATCGAATTCTGTTTGCATCTGATTCGTAGATATAAATCTCTTTTGGGTCAATACCTTTACCCGTCAGCCAGGTAGCAATCTCAATGGAAATAAGCTTATCCTGTACGGTAATAACGTATCTTGCCGAAGGATACTTAACCACGGCTTCATCCGGTGTACAGCAGTCATATTCCACATCATTTTCAGATAGTGAATCTATTCTCTTGTCACATACACATGTAATATCAAGTTCTGTCTCATCCTGCAGCTTTCTGATCAGCTCCTTGCCTTTTGCACCGATTCCATACAACACAATCTCTTTTTCCGGAGCCGCCATGAACCTGTCAGACAATTCCAGTGTTTTCTCAAACGGCTCCCACAGTGCAGTTTCACTCGGAATCCTGTAGCGTGCGTCTTCCTTCAAAGCATTTTCAACGATTTCCTTTAATGTCTGAACCCAGATCTTTCCCCCGCTCTGTCCGGAGAGTTCTGTATATCTCTTAAAACCGCGATCAATGAGTTCATCCGCCAACTGTTTGTCACGGATTATCCTGTCCATCTCTGCCGCCACAACCGAAGGTTCTCTGGAATCGACCAAGACACCTCCGTCTCCTAGTGTATCAGGAACAGCAGTCTCGTTTACTGCCAGAATTGGCACTTTCAGGTACATAGCTTCGAGTAACGGCCTGCAGAATCCCTCATGAGCACTCATACAGATGTAGAGGTCCGCAACGTAATAATATGCAAGATATTCCGGCCATTTAAGGAAGCCAAGAAAATGTACGCTGTCTTCAAGGTCACATCTCTTTACCAGGTCACGCAAAAAATAATCATACTGATCGCTTTTAACGGCACCAACAAGAAACAGGCGGGAATTGTTATTGTAGTTTCTTTTGTAATACTCAAATGCCCTTATGATATCTTCCTGCTTTTTGTTAGGAAATATTCTTCCTGTAAACAGAATGTTTGTGATTCCGTCACGACACTTCTCTATCAAAGCATCATCGGGAGCCACATCCAGTTGTGCCTGTTTTACAGTATTTACAAGGACATGAACCCGTTCTTTTTTCCAGCCATGCGCTACAAGAGTATTTCTGCTAAACTCTGAAAATGCGATGGCCTCATCAAACAAATTCTTCGTGTCGTTCAACTCATACATCCCACACGCACAGTCCATCCTGAGTCCGTCAAGATTAAGCCCCACCAGAAGTTCTGGATATGTTATGTTGTGAAACACCAGAACCTTCCTGCATTTTACAAATTGCAGCAGCGGATCCATCCGTACAGAGAGATGATAGAATATAATATCGTCTTCATCGAAAAAGCCATTCTTCAACATGGAAGGCTCAATAAAGAGATTATGGATCTCTGTCTCAAAGCCCGCTGCTTTCAAGTGATCATCCATGATCTGGACCGTATTGCCAACGCCATCATCATACAAAGTTCCAAAAAAAAGCTGGATTATCTTCATGCGCCACTCCTTGTCACATCAGTTTCATCAGATTCAGAGAATTCAAACCTTTGTCCGTCAGCGTTCTCTCAATCGTGCCATCGTCAGGTATTGTTACTATGACCACATCCGTATCCGGTATTTGCTGCTCGATTGAATAAATAGAGATGTCCTCTGCTTCAACTTTGTTTCTGTCTATTGCAAAAGAAACTTCAAACC